>Ga0306920_100005475_pt1 | contig 16432 bp, 13 predicted proteins | sample flu12Cox44000170_FD_204666 | JGI IMG/M metagenome (GOLD analysis project Ga0306920, IMG submission 204666) | Lab enrichment of tropical soil microbial communities from Luquillo Experimental Forest, Puerto Rico - flux4day.12C.oxic.44.000.170 (v2)... | ecosystem: Environmental > Terrestrial >... | reverse complement strand
GCTTCCCCAAGCTTTAGAATCTCATGAAAAAACTTTTCTTTCTAGCGACATCGCTGTCTTTGGTTGATAAAGGCCTGCTACAAAAATTGGCCGTTCGTTAGTCCGGGCCAGGCACCTGATCATCGGGTTTATGCCGGGCAGCGCCACGAGATAGGCGCCGGCTGGAGCCAGGTCGCCAAATCGAGCGGCGAGACTTACCTGAACCTCAAGATCGCAGCGCCTGAGTTCGGGCCGAACTGGCTTCGCTGCAGGCTCGTGAAGCTCGAGCAGCCGTCCGAAGACGGCGCCACGCACATCGCTCTCTGGGAACCGCGAGACCGGTAACCACAGGGCCCCGCTGTGGGTCACTGCGGCGGGGGTCAGGGCCGCGTAAGCGGCCCTTTCCTTTCCCGCAGTACCCATACGACCGGGTCCGCTCACCGGCCAACTGCGGAAACCCTGCCTTCACCGGTTGCTCGACCTATTGGCATAGGTGCATTATTGGGACACAGATATCCGGGATCTTGGACATAGCAAGAACGATGGCCGTGGTTCCTATGCTGCTATCGACTCCGGCTCACTGTTGAGAGGCCGCAGGCCATCGACGTCATAGGTGGCGGTCTCCGACCAGACGTAGTCGCCCGTCAGGTTGATGTGATCCCAGCCGAGCGGCGAGAGCCGACGCAGCCGTTGGTCGTCTATGAGCGTACCCCTCTGCCGCTGATCGGTGACGGCGCGATCGAGATAGCGGCAATTGAACAAGCCGATGCATGCCGTGACCAGATTGAGCGCCGCTGCTCGGTGTGACTGACGCTCGTGGCTGCGATCACGAAACCGGCCGAGCTGATGGAAGGCAACCGCGCGAGACAGAGTGTGCCGGGCTTCGCCCTTGTTCAACACGTCGGTCGTGTCCGCGCGCAAGCCCTTGTCCTCGATCCAATCCAGATTATGGACAGTGCGCTCGATGCGCCCGATCTCCCGCATGGCGAGCGACAACGCGCTTTGGCGCGGCGTCGTGCCGAGCTTCCTCAGGATCAGCGACGGGGCGACCACGCGATTGCGGAATGCCGTGATGACGCGTTGAACGTCGTCCCAGTTGGCCTCGATCAGTTTCCGGTCGAGGTGCTCGCCCATGAACGGCGCCAGCACACCGTAGCGCCCCTTTGCCTCGAACGCATAGAGCCTGCGGTCATTCGGGCTCGACATGCGCGGCTGGAACCTGATGCCGAGCAGATACATGATCGCAAACACGTGATCGCTGAGGCCGCCGCCGTCCGTGTGATGGGCCAGGATGTCGATCGCACTGTCGTGGCTCACGAGCCCGTCGAGGACATGGATCGCTTCGCCGGAGGTGCCGGTGATGACCTTTACATGGAAGGGCGCATAGCGATCGGAGATGTGCGTGTAGAGCTTGATGATAGGGTCGCGGCCATAGCGGGCATTCACGGTGCCGCCGGTCTCGCCTTCGCCGCCGAGATAGAAGTGCTGCCCGTCCGACGAGGAGACCTGGCCGGTGCCGAACCATGCGGCGGCGGGCTCGCGATGCAAGGCTTCGATCACGCGCGCAAGGGCTCCACGGTACGTTTCCTCGCGCATGTGCCAGATGCTGATCGTGGTCAGCGTGCGGCGCGATGCAACCCGGCAGACCTCGGACATGCGGCCGAGCCCGATGTTGGTAGCCTCGGCGATCAGCGCGGCCAGGAAGGCGCGCCGTTCGGGATGCGGACGTCCCGTCTGCACGTGGCCGAACATATCGGCGAAGCCCGTCCATCGGTCGACTTCCTCAAGGAGATCGGTGATTCGCACGCGCGGCAGCAGTCCATACAGCCGACGGGCGAGCACACGAGCCTCTGGATCATCTTTGGCCTCCGGCTTCGGCAGGGACAGCCGATCGCGATCGAGGATCGCGCCGGCGCATTGACCGGCCGCCAGCTTCTTCGCCATCTCCAAAAGTCGCCGGTCGAGTAGCGCCATGCGGTCGTCGAGATAGGCGGCGGCAGTCAGAGTAGGACTGGGGGGCAACCGCGCCGGCACAAGCGCGGTGCTCGTCGACGGCGACAGGTACGCTTCGATCGAGCGATGCAGCTTCGATCCCGTGACCCACACGTCACCGGCGCGCAGGGCCGTGCCGAGAGCGAAGTAGGCGGCCAGCTCGTAATACTGGCGATCGATGCCACCATCCTTGAACACGTGCGGTCGCCAGGATCGCTCGACGATGGCTTCTGGCACTTTGTCTGGCAGCGGCTTCCGCGTGTCGTCGCCAAGCCCCTTGATGATGGCGAGAGCGTCGAGTAGAGGCGCGGCCGAGGCTCTGCTCTGGAAGGTGACGGCGTTGAGGAGCCGAGGCCCGATTGCCTTGAACACGTAATGTTCCCGCCTGAGCTCCGAGAGCACATCAACCATGCCGGTTCGGGATGACCGCCGGAGAAGTTGAGTGTCGGCAGACAAGGCCTCCCAGGTGGTGACGGCGGCTATCGCCGCCTCGATGCTCTCGTCGCGCTCGTGCGCCTTCAGAATGGCGTCGAGCACATTAGCGACACGGGCCAGCCGCTGCTTGGCGTCAGCTGCCTGCTCGATGAGAGCTTCATCGACGCGCTTCTTCGCCTTGTTGTAGGCACGGCCGATCAATCCCTCGAATAACGTCAGCGCGGCATCGATGAGGCTTGCCTCCATATCCCGCAGGGTTGCGGTCACGATGGCAGTGCGCGGTTGGACGCCCATCTGCTGGACGCGGGCGCCGATCTCGGATGGCAGCTCGAGCCCGCCGACGCCAATCCCGCGCACTTTGTCCAGCTTGTCCAGGATCTCGAGGAAGCTGCGCCTGCTGATCTTCGTGTCTGTCTCGCGCAGCCAGCTAAGTTCGCTCTGCTGCCGGTGCGCCTTCTCGGTAAGAAGCGCATCCATACGCGCGCGGGCCTCTGCCGGAACTCTTTCGCAGATCAGGCGGACGGCAGTCTTGTCGGCAGCGTGCATGGCTTCGGCGGCCATCCGCTCGGCGACGCTGATGCCGGGAATGATGATGCGTCGCCGACGCATCTCCTCTGCAAGTGCAACGAGCACGGCATGGCCGTCCGTGGTTTTCAGCGCGATCGGAGCCAACCACTGCTTCAGTTCGGCCTTGGCGGCATCGGCCAGATCCGAGAAGCCGAAGCGCTTGCGCAATGCGGCGAGATGCTCGTATCGGGTTTGCGGCCGGCGGGCGAATCCGCCGATCGCATCCGGCGACACTCCGATCTGCTCGGCGATGAATGCCAGCAGATGCATCGGCATGATCTCGCCGTGCCGCAAAACGCGACCGGGATACCGGAGCACACAGAGCTGGAGCGCGAAGGCAAGCCGTGTCTCCGGCGTCCGATAACCGCTGATGATCTCGATATCCTCGGCAACGAGGCTGTAATGGCGGACGAACGCCTCCTCGGTGTCCGGCAGCAGAAGCAGCGCGTCCCGCTGCGCTTTGGTTAGCGACAATCGTGCCGGCATGGTCGCCCCGCGGTTCGGCTCGAAAGGTCGTCATGTAATCATTTGACACGACCGTTTGCCATCCATAGTTTATATGACGGGTTATATGATAAATTTGTCGACCTTCAATATGGCGAGGGCGGTCGTCATACAATCGAGCGTATAAGTGACATGAGGGGGAACGTGCTGATCGGCTACATGCGCGTATCAAAGGCGGACGGGTCGCAGGTGCTCGATCTGCAGCGCGACGCGTTGATCGCGGCCGGCGTTCAGCGCTCCCATCTCTATGAGGATCAGGCGTCTGGCAAGAAAGATGATCGGCCCGGTCTGGAGGCCTGCCTCAGGGCACTGCGCGAGGGTGATACTCTCATCGTCTGGAAGCTCGATCGCCTCGGCCGTAACCTCCGTCACCTCGTCAACACCATCCATGATCTGATGGAACGCGGGATTTGCTTTCGCGTCCTGACCGGGCAAGGCGCCAATATCGACACCACGACCGCCAGCGGCCGGCTGGTGTTCGGGATTTTCGCGGCGCTCGCTGAGTTCGAGCGCGAGCTGATCCGCGAGAGAACGATCGCCGGGCTCTCTTCGGCGCGTGCCCGTGGTCGCAACGGCGGCCGCCCCTACACGATGACGCCGGCCAAGCTCCGCCTGGCGCAGGCAGCAATGGCCAAGCGTGACACCAAGGTCAGCGACCTGTGCACGGAGCTGGGCGTCACGCGCCAGACGCTCTACCGCTTCGTTGGTCCCAAGGGGGAGTTGCGAGCTGACGCCACGAAACTGCTCAACCGCAAGGCGCAGAACGTCAGCTCATGAATGAGCACGGGACCAACAATCGATTTCTGAGGGCGGAAGCGTGGACTTTGATCAGGTCCTGAAAGAGGTCCTCTGGCGCCTCGTCACCGAGGGCAGCATCTCGTATCGCCGTATCAGGCTCAACTTCGGTCTCGATGACGACGGTCTCGAAGAACTCCGTCGCGAGCTGATCCGCATCAAACGGCTCGCGGCCGATGTTGAGGGCGAGCTTATCGTCTGGGCACCGGATGGGCGCGCGGCCCGACCCGAGCCCACGGCGCTGCCGCAACCACTGCCGGCCTTGCGGCATGCTGAGAAGCCGACCGCCCTTGCGGCCGAGCGCGACTTGTCGGTCGCCGCGCCGATCACCCTGCCGCCGGTTTTGTCCCCGCCTGTCGCGCCGGCCGCGGTCGCCGCGATGCCGGAGGCCGAGCGCCGCCAGCTGACCGTGATGTTTTGCGACCTGGTGGGGTCGACGGCACTCTCCACCGGGATGGACCCCGAAGATTTGCGCGATGTCATCGCGTCGTATCAGAGCCGCTGCAGTGCCGCGCTCCGGCGCTACGACGGTTTTGTCGCGAAGTACATGGGCGACGGCATCCTGGTCTATTTCGGCTACCCGCGCGCCCATGAGGACGAAGCCGAGCGTTCGGTGCGGGCGGGTCTCGACATCGTCGAGGCGATGGCGGAGCTGAATGCCGCGGTCCCGAGGCCGCCCGGGGTCGTGCTCGCGGTGCGGATCGGCATCGCCACCGGACCGGTCATCGTCGGCGACCAGATCGGCGAGGGAACCGCATCGGAGACCGCGGTCGTCGGCGAGACCCCGAACCTGGCCGCACGCCTGCAGGCATTGGCGCAGCCAAACCAGATCGTCGTCAGCGCGGCCACGCGCGCGATGCTCGGCGATCACTTCGAGCTGGAGGATCTGGGGGCCTATGAGCTGAAGGGCTTCGCCGAGCCGGTGCCGGCCTGGCACGTGCTGTCGGCGCGGGATGTCGAGAGCCGGTTTGCCGCAACCCGGACCGGAAGCACCGCCCCCCTCGTCGGGCGCCAGGAGGAGATGGGGCTGCTATCGCGCGCCTGGGACGGCAGTCGTCACGGCCGCGGCCAAGTCGTGCTGATCCAGGGCGAGGCCGGGGTCGGCAAATCCCGCCTGGTGGAAGGATTGCGGGAGGCGACCGCGCAGGACCACATCTGGGTGGCGATCCGCTGTTCTCCGTTCATACAGCGAGCGCCTTTCATCCGATCATCGAACACCTAAAGCGCGTGTTTGGCTGGCAGCCGGAGGATGCCGCACCGCAGCACCTCGCGAGGCTCGAAGCTGGGCTCGCCGGTTTCAAGACCCTGCCGCTCGCCGAGAGCGTGCGCCTGTTCGCCGACCTGATGTCCGTGCCATTGCCCGAGGACCGCTATCCGCGCTTGTCGATGACGGCGCAGCAGCAGCGCGACGCGACCCTCGATGCGATCGTCGCCTGGCTGATCGAATTGGCCGAGCGCGCTCCGGTGCTGACGGCCTGGGAAGACCTGCACTGGGCCGATCCGACGACGTTGGAAACATTGGGCATGCTGATCGAGCAGGCGCCGACGGCGGCATTGCTGGTCGTCGCGACCTATCGGCCGGAATTGACGCCGCCCTGGCCACAACGCTCACACATGACGCCGATCACATTGAACCGCCTGGAGCGGCCGGAGGTCGAGACGATGGTCGGTCATCTCGCCGGCGGCCGGCCGCTACCCGGCGAGGTGGTCGATCATATCGTCGCCAAGGCCGACGGCGTGCCGCTCTATGTCGAGGAGCTGACCAAGGCCATTCTCGGTTCGGGGGTGCTCGAAGCCCGCGGCGACGCCTATGTCCTGAGAGGCGCGCTGGCACAATTGCACATCCCGGCGACATTGCAGGATTCGCTGATGGCGCGGCTCGATCGGGCGCCGCGGCTGCGCGAAGTGGCACAATTGGGCTCGGTTCGGGGGTGCTCGAAGCCCGCGGCGACGCCTATGTCCTGAGAGGCGCGCTGGCCGGGATCGAGGAAGGGATGCTGCAGAGCGGTCTCGGTCAGCTGGTGGTCGACGAACTGTTCTACCAGCGCGGCCGCCCGCCGCGCTCGCGCTATCTATTCAAGCATGCGCTGATCCAGGATGCGGCTTACCAATCGCTCTTGAAGCGCACCCGCCAGCAATATCACCAGCAGGTGGCGAGGCTGCTGGAGGATCGCTTTCCCGAGGTGGCGAGCACGCAGCCGGAACTGGTGGCGCATCACTACACGCAAGCGAATTATCCGGCGCAAGCGATCGCCTATTGGCAAAAAGCCGGCACGGCCGCGGCTAGTCAGTCGGCGAACCTCGAAGCGATCGATCACTTTCGCCGAGCCGGGGCACTCGTCGAAGCGCTCTCAGATCCCCGCGAGCGGGCCGCGCGTGAGCTGGACCTGCAAATGGCGCTCGGCCCCGCGCTGTTCGCGACCAAGAGCTACAGCCACCCCGACATGGGCCGAACCTATGCGCGGGCGTGGGAGCTCTGTCGGCAACTCGGGGATAACTCAAGGGGGCTCACAGCGCTCCGCGGCCTGCAGCTCTACCATAACAACCTGCTCGAGATGGAGAAGGCGCAGCATTTTGCCGAGGAGGCGTTGCGTGTGGCCGAACGGCTCGGCGATGCGGCACGTCTCGTCGGGGCGCACGCGACGCTCGGTGCGTCACTCTACCACCAGGGAAAACTCGAGCCGGCGCTCGCGCACTTTCGGCGGGGCGTCGAGATGTTCGATCCGAACATGCAGTTCCCGGATTGGCCGGCTTGGCATCCCGGCGTGCAATGTCAGTTCTACCTGGGGCTGATATCCTGGATGCTTGGCTACCCGGATCGGTCCCTCGAGGAGCTACGGGTAGCAGTAAAAAGCGCCGAGACGCTCGGGCACGCGTTGACCCTCGCCACAACGTTGTGTTGGGCCGCGCTTGTTCACATCTTTCGCCACGAGCCATCGGCGGTTGCCGACTATACCCGACGGGCTTTGCGGATCTGCGAGGAGCAGCGCATCGCGCACTATCACGCGTTCGCCCTTGTCATAGAGGGATGGGCGCTTGGCGCCTTCGGCGACAGCGAGAAGGGACTGGCTCAAATTGAACAAGGGCTGGACAGTTACGGTCTTGGGGCGAGCCAGCAGATTCTGCTGGCGTTGCAAGCCGATGCGCAATTGGCGATCGGCAAGCCCGAAGCGCCGCTCGTGTCGGTCGCCGCCGGGCTGAAGGCGGTCGAAAAGACTGGAGGAGCGCCGCTTGAAGCAGAGTTCCATCGCCTCAAGGGCGAGGCCATGCTCGCCGGCGCCGGGACGGTGAGCGAGGCCGAGACGGCCATCGAGCAAGGCCTCGACGTCGCGCGCCGGCAGAACGCAAAGTCCTGGGAATTGCGCGGCGCGATGAGCTTCGCCCGCCTACGCCGACAGCAGGGCCGGCCGCAAGAGGCGGCTGCCCTGCTCGCCCCGATCTACGCCTGGTTCACCGAAGGCTTCGACACGGCCGATCTCAGAGAGGCCAAGGCGCTGCTCGACCAACTGAATGAGCCCGCGATTGCCGCAGAGGGGTAAGTAGGCGCCAATCAGCGGCTCCGTGGGGCGGTGTCAGACGGCGGCCTTGGAAAGGGCAGCCATCAGAAGCACAGCGGACTCTTGGCTAGCCTTGCACGTTCATGCTTCGTCCAAGATGTCGGATATCTGTGTCCCAATAATGCACTAGTGCCCTATTGGGGCAGTGCGCACCGGCAAATTCAGAGTATGTCCTTCAGCGGATGATTGTGCCGCAACTCGTCGAGCTCGACATATTCCTCGAGGCTTTTGAGCGAGGCGTGCCCGGAGAACTGCTTGAGCCGGGCGATGTGCACGCCTTGCGCGACGCCGCTCGAGATCGCGCCGCGGCGGAGGCTGTGGCCGGCGAAGCCCGCCGCATCAAACCCGGCAAGGCCGGTCCAGCTCTTGACGATCAGCGCGATCGAATCGGTGTCGATCGGGCGGGTACCAATCCGGTAGCGGTCGGCTACCGGATTTCTCCTCGTCCCCCTCGGGACGCGGGGCGGCGGCAGCCGCCAGATCCGCCGGAACAGCGGGCCTTCGGTGATCGCCGCGGCGGCGAGCCAGGCCTCGAGTGCGGCGACCGGGCAGAGATCGGTGCGGCCCTTGGGCAGCCACAAGCGCGTGCCGCGGGCGTCCTGGTCGTTCTTGCGCCACGGCAGAAACAGCTCGATGCCGTCGGCGTGATGTGTCGTATGTTCAAAGGTCAGCCGCGCGATCTCGCTTGGCCGCAACGCCGCCGCAAAGCCGACGAGCAGCAGGGCGCGGTCGCGCAACCCGGGCAACGTTTCGGGGATCGCCTGCAGCGCCGCGCGCAGCCGATCGACAACCAGCGCCGTCTTCTTCCCGAGCGGCCGGCGGTGGGCGCGTTTAATGCCGGCGAATGTCGTCGACACAACGGCCGCCGCGGTTGGCGACGGGCAGCCGGCGAGCAGGTGCATGTACCTGATCGCGGCGTGCCGCAGGCGCAGCGTGCTGACCGCGAGTTCGGCGCGCGCCTCGGCGGCGAGAAAGGCGGCGACGGTCTCGGGGGAGGCCGGCAGTGCGCTCCGGCCGTTGGCCGCACACCATTCGGTGAACCGCGCGACGCCGGCACGGTAGGCGCGGCGGGTGTTTTCGGACCGCGATGCGCGCCGGTATTGCGCCGCGGCGTCGGCGGCCTCGCCAAAGCTCGCGACCGGCGCCAGCAATTCGACGATCGTCTCGAGATCGAACCAATGCCGGACGTCCTCCGGCAAGGCACCGCCCGGCACTGGCACCGTAAATTTCTCCGCGCCTCTTGCCGCCGGCTCGGGCAAGATCGCCGGCATGGTCGTGTCGTCGGGCGACATCACCAGGAGGCCAGGTCAGTTGGGAAAAATGCGATGGTCGTCGCGGTGACGGGCGCGGAGCGCCACACACGTTGCGCCGGCGGGCGCTCGCCGAGAGCGCCGATCCCGTATGTCCGGATTACGGCGATGAGCATGCCATCCCCCTCCCTTGCCCCCCGCGGACACGGCCGACGACGACGGGCCTGTCCTGGCCCCTGGATCCTGATACCCGGATTTGGTATTCGGGACAAGGGCGGTTATCCCGAATACGATACAATGACAGCCGGAAAATTGGGGTTATTTTACCCTTCGCTGCTCAAAAGGTACGCCACATTCATCCGCGAGCCGCGAATCGCCCATCTCGCTAATCACCAAGCAGCAGAATCCGTATATGATTCAAGGCCATTGAAGAACAACCAGAAATTATCCAGGCATTCTTGACCTTGCCGTATCCCGGTACTCTCCCCCGTCAGGGTTCCGGGTGCCTCCAGAAGCCAATCCCTACAAGTGGATCATACGCTTGTTGCTCTCCTTTGATTACGGATCATTGTGATACGCGACAGCGGGCAAACCCGCTCGGAACGCCTGCCGGGGGCGCTCGCCGCCGCTCTCGAGCATGCCGCCCGCGCCGTCGCCCGCCTCGATTCGGCGCTCACCGGCCACCCGCTCGCTCCGGCCTGGGCTTGGCGCGCCCGCCTCGACGCCGTCCGCCGCCAGGCCATGGCTGACGGCCGGGTTATCGACCCCTGGCACCTCGCGGCCCTGATCGAGGGGGTGCGCTTCCGCCTCGGCGGGAGCGCGGCGCTGATCGACCGCGGCGCCGTCTTCGCCGCGGCCCATCACGCCTTCGCGCTTTACCGGTGGTTTTGCAGGCCCGACGAGGCGCAGCAGGCAGCGATCACCGAAGCGGCGGTGCACCTCGATGCGGTGGCTGATGCGGATCATGCGCCGCTGCTCGGCGCCGCCCTCGGCGTCCACGCTTGGCTCGATCAGGGCGGCGAACGGCCGCCGCTGCGCGCCGCACTCGCCGCTTACTGGGTACAGCGCGGGGTGACCCCCCTCCCCTGCCCGCTCCTGACCGGCGCCCGGGCCTTGCACTCCGAGGTCCCGTGGGCGCGCGAGGCCTGGCTTGGGCATTTCCTCGGCGCCCTCGCCGAGGAGGCCGTGGACGGGGTGACACTCCTCACCGCGCTCGAGCGCGACTGGTTTGCAGCACGGCGCGCCGTCGCCGGTCGGCGGCGCGATTCGCGCGCTGCCGCGGCGGTCGACATCCTCGCCGCGGCCCCGCTGCTCTCCGCCACCTCGCTCGGCCAAGCCCTCGGCATGGCCACGAAGAACGCGGGGCACCTGCTCGAAGGCTTTGTCGTGCTCGGCACCGCCCGCGAGGTGACCCACCGGTCCAAGCGCCGGCTATACGGGCTCAAGCACCTCGCCCCGCTGCGCGAAGCCGCCGCCCCGCCACGGCGGCCATTCGTCGGCCGCCGCCCGGGCCGGCAGAGTGCCTCCTCTCTCGCCGCGACGGGAGCCGGCGGCGACGACCCCGCGGTCCCCCCGCCGGCGCTCGCCCCCTCCCCACCCCTGCCCCCGCTTCAGCGGGAGGAATTCGAGTTCTGCGAGCTCGACCGCTGGCTCGATCTTGCTGACCAAGCGATCCGCCGCACTCAACGAATTCTGCAAGATTACCCCGGCTCGGCGAAGCCTGTCGTAACCGAGAATAGGCTCCATGCCGTCGATCGTGCCGGCCTTAAATAAAGGGCTTCAAGGCCCGCATTTGCCGCATCGGGAACCGATCAGTGCTCAATGCTCGATCACCGGGCAAGCGATTCGCGCCAAACGAAGAGGATCGGCGATCAAGAACGCTAGCGTTCGTGGGCCCGAACGCTAGCACTCAAAAGCGCACGTCGCTATTGGTCGGCTACGCACAAGGACCTCCGGTCGCGTCATCCTGTAGCCTCAGCACGATCAGAACCTAGTAGGTCGCTCTAACCGGAGGGGCCTCGGAGGCTAGCGTTCGCACCCGAGGGGCCTTTTAAGCGCGTCGGACGTCCCCTCAGCTTAGGCACAAGAAGCTACGAAGTATCGTGCAGTTACAGGTTCGTTCGCGAGGAACCACGAGGATTATAGCGGTCGCCTGGTAAGATGCACGAGCGCTCATGCCTACATGCGGGCGAACGCTTGTGTTCTCAAGCCGCGCATCGGTCGTAGGTGAGGAGAGAAAGGCGGCCGAGAGCCCGGACGCATTAGCGTATAAAGAGCAGTGCGGGAGAAGGTCCGACCGTTCGGACGAATGCGGTCATAGGCACAGGAGGGTATCATCTTAAGATCAGAAATATTGATCGACGCCCTTACCCATCCGTTCGGGCGCGCGGCCGTTCGGGGGTACGGCGCTACAGGGTCTCAGGCGCTTGATTATTAGCGCGTCTGGAGTACATAAGTCCGCTCCAGACAGTCCGGGGGGATGAGATGTCTGTGCTAACGGTCGCGGGCCAGAAGGGGGGCTCGGGGAAGACGAACCTAGTTCGCAATCTTGCCATTCACTTCGCACTCGATGGTTACAGCGTTGCCGTCGTCGACGCAGACCTGATTCAACAACACTCAAGTGAATTCTTCGCCGATCACCACAAGGAAGGCGCGCGGGAAGTGTGGACACCGCGAAGCGACATTCCTGGCCTAACCGTAGAGGTGTGGGACCGGAGTTCGCCCGAGGTTCCGCGGGCATCGATTGTTGTGGCTCCTCAGGTCGATCAAGACGCCATAGGCGACGTAATTGAGTCATTCGCCGAGGCAACCGACGTCGTGATTTGCGATCTCCAGGGATCAGCCAGCGTAGCGATGCTTCACGCAATTCATTATGCCGACCTAGTACTGATCCCGGTGCAACCGTCCAACGACGACTTAAAGAGCGCTCACTCGACAGCTCGCCATGTCGCTCAGGCCGGGAAAAGCGCTCGACGTGAAATCCCGTACCGGATCGTAATCAGTCGAGCCTCAACAGGGTTCCGGCCTGAAGTCGAGAAGGTAGTGGAGGAAGCCCTTGAAAACGCGGGTATTCCAAGGCTGCTAACCCCGGTCTTTGAGCGCACGGCATTTAAGCGCGCTAGTTTCAGCCGAATCGCGCCGATCTTCGAGGAGCCAAATGGTGGGGCAGCTGAGAACATGAAAGCGGTATATGTGGAAGTAAAACGAAATCTTGCAGACGCGGTGGCGAGGACACGGGAGGTTGCGTAAAATGGTAGGCAAGTTAGTGCCTCCCAAGCTCGATCCTCTCGACGACCCGGCACCCTCCGCTAATACCGCAATCGGAAAGCCTGATCTGCGGACCACCGCGAGACGGCCAAAGCCAGTGGTGGACTCGCTGATTTCGCAGGGATTCGTCACGGAGGCGACTCTTCCCGAACGCACCGAGCCAGACGATGCACTGGAGGGCATCACAATCGAGGTGCCGCGGCGTCTTAAGCGGGCCCTCCACAGCGAAGTCGCAGCCCGACGCGACGATCCCACCAGACGTTCGGTCGCATCTATGAAATCAGTGATACTCGAGGCACTGGCCGCATACGGCTTTGCGGATATGATCCGGCCGGCTGACATCGAGGTGCAGGCTGGCATTTTTATGAAGCGCCAATCTGCCCAGATGAGGCGTCGCTAACCGGCCGTGCCGTGAACGCTCACGCGCACGGCCTACGAATTACACACCACGCTACACCTTCGCGCGCGGCCGGTTCGTCTGCCAACTCTCGAACCTGGCTGGATTTGTCAACGATGCTTGCGGAAGGAGGACAGGGGCCTGCACGCCGGGGATGTCCCGGTTAGTCCAAGCCTGCGTTGAGCGAAGCGATGAGCACCCCCTTAGAGCAGAACTCGTACCGCCGCGGACGTCAAAAGGCTTCGATCTGGTTTTTCTCGTAAGTAGCTGCAATTGCATAGCTTTATGGAACTATAAGACACAGGCTCGTGCGATATTCCGCTCGGCGCAATGTCCGCGGAAGTACGAGGAAAACCCACCAGGCGAGCTGATTCGTGGCGATTCGCTCCGTAACGAGGTCTCCACCTCGTACTACCATGGACATTTGAGCGGCAAGCTCGTACCTCGATGGACTTTTTGGGTCGTAGCCTCAGTGACATCGTGCCAACGTCTCGTACTCTCGCGGACTTTGTGCGGAAAAGATCGTATCTCTATGGACATTAAACTGAAATGTGTTGAACGGCACGACATTGCGGTCACTCTTCCACCGAGGATAGCAAGTCGGCTGAAATGAGAACAGATTTGACGGTACAGCAGAGCCTGCCGGGCCTCGACAGTCCTCTGACCGGGGACGTGTCAAACGACCGGAATACCATGCTTCACTCGTTCTTCGCATTGGAAGCCAAGCGCTCGGATCCGATCGAGTACAAAGCTAATGGGGTTGAGATCATCGTTCAAGGCACGAAGTCAGGGCTTGCCACCATTAATGACAAGGAAATCCTCGTATACATTTGTTCAATAGCCAGCCAAAAGCTCGCCCGCGGTGAGGACGTTACTCAGAAATTTCGGTTTACAGCCCATGATTTCTTTAGCGTGACCGGCAAAACACCGGGCGGAAAAACCTATCGCTACTTTGCCGCCGCGCTGGAGCGCCTCCAAGGGACCCAGATCAAGACAAACATCGTCACGGGCGGACGTCGCGAGCGTACATGGTTCTCATGGCTCAAGTCGGCTCGCATGGAGACCGCAGTCTGGAGTAACGGCTACGAGGCTATGAAGGCGATCGAGGTTGAGCTCTGTGACTGGCTATGGCGGGCCATTGTGGACGATAAAGCAGTACTGATATCGAGTGAGAGTTATTTCTACTTGCCACCGCTCGAGCGGAAACTCTATGAGGTCGGGTACGCTGAGTGCGCAGACCGCACTACTGCGATAGTGCCCCTTAAAGACCTCCGTCGCCGTATGGGCGTTACCACTGATCTGCGCCATTTCCGACACAATCTCGGTAAGACCGTCGCCAAAGGGTCGCTTAAGGGCTTCGTTATTGAGTTCGTGCACCGAAACGAAGCCGGACAGATTGTTCTGCCGCGGCGGCGCATTCCCTTGGATCGTCTAATGGTGCGGTTTGAACGCCACCCAAACGTGCCATTAATTGACCCAGCACTGATCCGGCAGCGCGACGCTGAGCCGTCGGCTATCGCATGATTAAAGGACGAACAGACGAAACCTCGGCCTTTGCAAGGCCAGACCATCAATTCGCAGCGCGCTCTCCGAGCACTGTATCTGGCCATTCGAAACAGGATGGGACGAAACCGTCGCAGTGTGCTTTAGCAGTGGCTGGCCTATCCCTTTGGATTTTAGGAGATCCAGTGAATTGGAAATGCGACGTGGCTTCCATCGTGAATGTGATCAGAGAGGAGGGAACGGCTACTCGATCAAACACGATCTAATCACGTGAAAGCCCGCCTTGCCGGGCGGGCTTTCAGCATTTCGCGACGGACCTTGCTGGGTACGCCGGACACCTAACAAACCCCGTGTACTCAATGCGTCCCGCATCTGTCAACGGAAACTGCCGTTTCCGTGAGAGGGAAAGGCTTGCCCGTCGCGACCGCCACGAGGAGGGGGAGTGATGGACTTGGAGAACTGCGCCCCAGGGGCGCCACGGAGGGGGTCTGCCTACAGCCCGACCGGCTTTCGCCGATTGACGCCTGGTCTTTTGAAGGTAGACCGGGCAGCGGAGAGTTTTACCGGCCTGCCGGAGGGCGTGACGGTGCACGGGCAATTGCTCGCGGCTCTCAAAGCGGCGGCGCCCAGACTCGGGGTATCGGCCCGCGTTGTGTACGCGATCGATTGGCTGTTCAAATTTACTCAGCCGCAGGATTGGGAGAAGGGAGGGCGACCGGTCGTATGGCCGTCCGCCTCCCTTGAGCAGGAGGCTCTTGGCCTCTCGAAAACTCACGCGAAACGCCTCAACCGCTGCCTGATCGAAGCAGGCCTGGTCACGATGAAAGACAGCCCTACCGGGAAGCGCTACGGCAGGCGTGACGCCAAGGGCCGGATCGTAGAGGCCTACGGTTTCGACCTGTCACCGCTCGCGACGCGCTATGCGGAATTTGTCCGGGTGGCGGAGGAGGGGAGGGCGGAGCGCGAGGCCATGGGGCGCCTGCGCCGGCGGGCGACGATCGCCCGCAAGGGCATCATCCAGATCCTCGAGACGGCGCGCGACAACGATTTGAGCGGCGAGGACTGGGCGAGGCTGGAGAGCGACGCTCAGGCCATCGTGCAAGCGCTGAAGCGCGTGGAACAGCCGGACGAGATGGAGGCAGGTGTTACCAGCCTAGAGCAGCGGCAAGGCGAAGCCCGCGACCGGCTCGAAATGCTATTAAAAGATGTTAAAGAGGCCCCCGCGGAGGTCCAAAATGGGCCCCACCAAAACATCTACAACCGATCCCTTTATCCTAGAAAGGATACGGTAATTGCCGCCGAAACAAGTAGCGAGCCACCGGAACCGCCTGCGCGCCAATCTGCGGCAGCCGAGCTCGAAAACCGGTCCGAAAAGGGCATGGTGCACGGGATCCGCCCCGACGAGCTCGTTAGGCTCGCACCCCGGCTCAAGCCCTATCTGAGCCGGCCGAACCCGACCTGGCCGGAGATCATCGATGCCGCGGACTGGCTGAGGCACGATCTCGATATCTCGAACCCGCTCTGGGGCCATGCCTGCCTCGCGATGGGCCGGGATCTGGCTGCGGTCGCGCTGGCGATCGTTTCGACAAAACAGCCGGAACATTTCCGGACGACCCCGGGCGGCTATTTCCATGGCATGGTCGCCAAGGCCAAAGCCGGCGAGCTGCATCTCGAACGCACGGTCTGGGCCTTGCGCCGCGCTAGCGCCGGAACACCACCCGCGGCCGGGCAGGGGAGGGCACTGCGCCGATCGTGACGGTTACTGGGCGTGATGAAGCTTACCATCATGCCCGCTCCTTTCGCCGCGACCGGATCAAAGGCCTCGATAGCGACCGGATCCGAGGCCCCATTTCGGGGCTTCAGTAATGATAGGGAAAGCTATTTTGTCTCAGAGGCTTCGGTATATCGCGTGCTGAAGGCGCGCGATCTGATCGCCAGCCCGGCCTTCATCGTGATCAAGACCGCCGATGCCTTCAAGGACAACACCACAGCACCCAACCAGCTCTGGCAGACCGATCTTACCTATCTGAAGGTGATCGGCTGGGGCTGGTTCTACCTGTCGACCGTGCTCGACGATTTCTCCCGCCACATTGTCGCGTGGAAGCTATGCACCACAATGAAGGTCGAGGATGTCACCACCACGCTCGACCTGGCGCTGCAAGCCAGCGGGCTGGAACAGGCCAAGC
>Ga0306920_100005472_pt1 | contig 16437 bp, 16 predicted proteins | sample flu12Cox44000170_FD_204666 | JGI IMG/M metagenome (GOLD analysis project Ga0306920, IMG submission 204666) | Lab enrichment of tropical soil microbial communities from Luquillo Experimental Forest, Puerto Rico - flux4day.12C.oxic.44.000.170 (v2)... | ecosystem: Environmental > Terrestrial >... | reverse complement strand
ACGGGTCGTTCCGGTACTGCTGCGGGTCGCTCCGGTGCTGCGCAGGGTCGTTCCGGTGCCGCTGCGGGTCGCTCCGGTCCTGGCGTGGGTCGTTCCGGTGCTGCTACGGGTCGTTCCGGTGCCACTACGGGTCGTTCTGGTACTGCTGCGGGTCGTTCCGGTGCTGCGCAGAGTCGTTCCGGTGCTGCTACGGGTCGTTCCGGTGCTGCGGGCGGCCGTTCCGGCCGCACCGATGACGGGGGGCGCAACCGCAGGCCGAGCGGGCCTGGGACCGGCGCTGCGGAGCGCCGCGATGATAGGCCGGCCCGCACGGCGAGGGGCCCGGCTCGGACACGTGATGCGCAGGGCGGTCGGCCTGGCGGCCGGGACCGGCCAGCGCGTCAGCCGGCCCATGACGACCCGGCCGGCCGACGGCGCGAAGAGCAGCAACGCGGTGAGCAGCGGCCGCCCCGGCGGCCCGCGCCGGCCAGGCCCGGCGACGGGCCGCGAGGCGGCGTCCGCTCCGGAGCCGCGCGGGGACCGCGCTCGGCGGGAGCGCCGGGCGGGGCGCGGCCCAGCGGAGCGCAGGGCAGGCCACGGTCCGGCGGCCCGCGTGACGACCGGTCCCGGCCGCAGCGGCCCGGCCGGAGCGCGCCCGATGACCGGTGGCCCGACATTCCGGCGGATATTACGGCAGACCAGCTGGATCCCGAGGCGCGCGCGGAGCTGAGAACCCTGCCGGGGGATCTCGCCGACGCCGTCGCGCGCCGGCTGGTGGCCGCGGGCGTGGAGGAGGATCCGGCCCGGGCCTACCGGCACGCGCTGGCCGCGCGGCGGCTCGCTGCCCGGGTCGGCCTCGTGCGGGAGGCGTCCGGAATCGCCGCGTATCGCGCCGGCGAGTGGGCCGAAGCGCTGACCGAGCTACGGGCCGCGCGGCGGCTGACCGGCCGGGGGAGCTACCTGCCGCTGATGGCGGACAGCGAGCGCGCGCTCGGCCGCCTGGACCGCGCGCTCGAACTGGTCACTGGCCCGGAGTCTCGCGACCTCGACCAGGCCACCGCGATCGAGCTGCGAATCGTGCAGTCAGGGATCCGCCGGGACCAGGGACTCCCCGAGGCCGCCGTGGCGGTGCTGCAGATCCCCGAGCTGACCAACGGCCGCGCGGGACCAGAATCGGCGCGGCTGTTCTACGCCTATGCCGACGCGCTCCTGGACGCCGGGCGCGAGGACGAGGCTCGCGACTGGTTCGGGAGGGCCGCCGCAGCCGATACCGACGGCACGACCGACGCCGCGGAGCGCTTCGAGGAACTCGACTCGGTCGTCTTCGACTACCTCGCCGACCAGGAGGATGGGGAGGACCCAGCGAACGGGGAGGACCTGGCTGATGGGGAGGACCCGATGGACCGGGAGGACCCAGAGGAGCTGCTGGCTGGTGAGGATCACGGCTGACCACGACTTCGGCGGCGATCTGGGCCCGGGTGAAAGTGTCCGTAGCCGGTCGCGGGAGTAGCCATCTACGGACACAAACCCCTTGCGGCGGCAACCATCTGCCGGAAGATCCGGGAGTCCGCTCTAACGGACGCCCGTTACGGCTCCTGGCGGTCTTTGTCCAGATAGTGCAGGATTCCGGCGACGTTGGCGGCGGTGCTGCTGGTCCGGTCGTACTTCGCGGCCATGGCCGCGTCCGCGTCGTCGCGCAGCACCGCGTATCGCTCCCTGGTCCGCTCGGCCACCATGGCCACCGCGTGGTCGAGATCCGCGCCCCGGTCCCGCGCCCGCCTGGTCTCGTCCACCCAGACGTTGATCTCCTCGGCCGCCCGGTCCAGGATGTGCGTGACCTCGGCCACCGGGCCGTAGTGGCTGAACAGCAGCCGCGCGGGCCGCAGCGCGGCGAACGTGCGCAGCGACTCCAGGGCCGTGGCCAGGTCGAATTCCGGGGGCGGCGTGGCGGGCCGCAGGTCGCCGGTGTCCGGGATGTAGATGCCGGCCGCGTCTCCCACGTACAGATCGCCGCTCACCGAGTCGATCAGGGCGACGTGGTGCCGGGCGTGCCCGGGCGCGTAGTGGCTGTCTAGGCGCCGCCCGCCGCCGAGGTCGATGGTTCCGGTCCGGTCCACGGTGCGGATCCGCTCGGCCGGCGTGGGGGCCAGCGTGCCGAACAGCTGGTCCAGCTGGTCGCCCCACACGTTGCGCGCGCTGGCCATCAGCCGCGTCGGGTCGGCCAGGTGGCGCGCCCCGCGTTCGTGCACGACCACCTCGGCGCCGGGGAACATCCCGGCGATGTCACCGGTGCCGCCCGCGTGATCTAGGTGGATGTGGGTGACCACCACCGTGGCCAGGTCCGCCGGGCCGACGCCGAGGCCGGCCAGGGCCTCGCGGACCAGCGGCGCCGACGGCGCCGTCCCGGTTTCCACCAGGCACGGCCGGTCGCCGCGGATCAGGTAGCCCGCAGTGATCCGCGAGTATCCGGCCATGAACGTGTCGATCTGGTAGACGTCGTGGCCCAGGTCCACGACGGCCTCGGCCGCGCCGGGACTGGCTGCTGCGGAGCTCACGCGCCCCATCCTCGCAGACCGAGCGGGTAGGATCGGGTGGCGATTGCAGCGGGGCCGCGCGGACGCCTCGGTTCGCTGCCGGAGGCCCCGGCCGGGACAGCCTCGTCGCCGGATCTCACCCGAAGCCTGTGGGAAGTAGCTAGCTGTGAGCGGAACGACTGTGCGGCCGGCCACCGGTTCTTCGCGCCGGGCCGCGCCGGGACTGGGCTGGCTGCCGTTCTCGCTCACGCCGGCCGGCGCGGTCATCGTGGCCGTCACCCTGCTCGCGCTGGGACTGCGGTGCTTCCAGATCTTCCGGACCGGTCACCTGCTCGGCGTCGGCGACTACGACGACGGGACGGATTTCGGCGGGGCCCTGCGGCTGATCCACGGCATCGTGCCGTACCGGGACTTCATCATCGTGCAACCACCGGGGATCGTGCTGCTGATGGTCCCCGCCGCCGCGCTGTCCCCGCTGATCGGCACAGCCGGGTCCATCGCGGTCGCGAAGGTTCTCACCGTGGCGGCCAGCACGGCGGCCGTCGTGCTGGGCGGACTGCTCGTCCGGCACCGCGGCGTGTTCGCCACGCTCGTGACCTGCGGTGTCATCGCCATCTACCCGGGCAGCGTGCAGGCCGCGCACACGGTCATGCTCGAGCCGTGGCTGACGGTGTTCTGCCTGGCCGGAGCGGTCGCGGTGTTCGACCGCGACCGCCTGGCCGGCAGCAGCCGGAGGCTGGCCTGGGGCGGCGCGGCCCTGGGCTTCGCGGGCGCGGTCAAGGTCTGGGCGATTATCCCGGCGGCCGTGATCGTGGCGGCCTGCCTGCTCGGCGCCGAGCCGGTCCGGCGGGCTACCCGCTTCGTGGCCGGCGTCGCGGCCGGCTTCCTGATCCCGGTGCTTCCGTTCGCCATCCTGGCCCCCGGGCGCTTTTACGACAGCGTGATCGTGGCCCAGCTCATCCGGACCGATACGCGCACCCCGCTGGGATACCGGCTGCAGTACCTGACCGGGCTGGTCGCCTGGGACCTGAGCACGGTCACGTACCTGATCGTGGCCATCGGCATGGTCGTCGTCGTGGCCGGAACGCTGATCGCGGCCTACCTGGTTACCCACCGCGGGCCGCCGCCGCTGGAGTGGTTCAGCGTGGCCACGGCCGCCCTGGTGGTCGTCGCGTTCCTGGTGCCCGACGACTTCTACTATCACTATCCCGCGTTCCTCGCGCCGTTCCTGGCCATGGCGTTCGCGCTGCCCGCGGCCCGCTTGCTCGACGGCTGGCGGGCGCCCCCGCACCGCTCGGCCGGCCTGCGGCGGGCCGCGATCGGCCTGGCCGGCCTGGCCGTCCTCGTGCTGCCGTTCGTCGCCGGCGGGGCCGAGAGCAGCCCCACCCCGACCTACGCCGACGCCCTGTCCGCCGTGCAGCGGGTCATCCCGCCGGGAGCCTGCGTGCTGTCTGATGAGGTGGCGCTGCTCATATCGGCGGACAGGTTCACCTCCTCCACGCCAGGCTGCTCGGTCATGGTGGACGGGTTCGGCACCAGTTACGCGCTGGCTCATGGCCAGAGTTCGCTCACGGCCGGCCGGGTGCCGGCCGTGGCGGCGGCGTGGCGGCAGGCGTTCGGCGCCGCGCGCTACGTGCTGCTCACCTCGTACGACCCCGGCCGGATCGCCTGGACCCCCCAGCTCTTGGGCTACTTCCGGGCCAACTTCGTACCCGTCACCGGGGACTGGGCCCCGCTGCAGCTCTACGTCAGGAAGGCCGCGGCCGGCCGCTGAGGACGGGCGGCACCGCCCGCCAGCGACCGGAGGCGACAGGCCAGTTTCAGCCCTGAGCGAACGTCCTCATCACCAGTCCGGTGCGCGGCTTGGGGCCGAACGAGGTGGACTTGCGCGGGACGCGCTCGCCGCGCGCGGCGACCGCGTAGACATCCGAGGTCGACATCGAGGGGCAGATGACCGCGGTTCCGCCGGTCTGGTCGGCCTCGGCGACCGCCTCGGCGGCGTCGTTGTGCACGATCCGGACATCCGGCTCGGCGTCGCTGATTCCCCAGACCCGGGCGATCAGCAGCTCCTGCAGGACCGAGGCGGCCAGGGCGCGCCAGCGCGCCGAGTGACCGGGCGGCATGGCCGCGTCGACCTGGACTGGGTCGGGGTCGGCGAGCAGGCGGACCTCGCCGCCGCCCGCGATCAGGAACGCCGGGCCGTGGCGGTTTGCATCCGTGAGCTCGTCCAGGGCGGCGGGCAGCTCACTGGTTCCGCCGGGCAGCCGCCGCACGGTGAAGGCCGCCTTGGCCAGGTCCGCCGCGGCGGCCGGGGCCAGTCCCGGGATGACCCGGTGGATCGCGCCGATCTCCGGCGGGTAGGCCGAGGCGTCCACCAGCAGCGCCAGCCCGTAATCCCACGGGCCCGGACCGTCGCCCGCGGCCCGGCGCCGGGCCTGCAGCCTGAGGTAGGCGGAGTACCTGTGGTGGCCGTCCGCGATCAGCGCGCTGCGCGGTGCCAGGTCAGCGGCGATCGCGGTCAGGCCGGCCGGGTCGGTGATGGCCCAGAGCCGGTGCCGTATCCCGTCCGGGGTCACGGCGTCGGCCAGCGGCGGCCGCCCGGCGGCGGTCTCGTCGATGATGCGCGCCGACTCGCCGCGCGCGCTCCCGTCGTGCAGCAGGTAAATCGGTTCCAGGTTGGCCTGCGTCGCCTCCATGAGCTGCAGCCGGCCGGCTACCGGGCCTGGCGCGACGTCCTCGTGCGGCCGGACGACGCCGGCCTCCAGCGGGCTGAGGCGCAGCGCCCCGATCAGCCCCCGCTGGATCACGGCCGGCTGGCCCGCGGGCGCGCCGCCATTGTCGCGGCCGTGTAGTGTGGCCTGCTCGTAGACGTATAGCGACTGTTCGGGGTCCGGCTGCAGTATTCGCTCGTCCTGCCACTCGCGCAAGGTGGCGGCCGCGTCGTCGTACATGTCGCCCTGGTGCCGCGGCAGGATCAGCCGGACGACGTTGTGCGGGTCGGCCGCGATCAGCTGGTCTTCTATGTCGTGGGCGATGACGTCGTACGGTGGAGAGGTGACTTCGGCGAGTCCGCTGACCCGGTCCCGGGCATAACGGACTCCGCGAAAGGGCGCCAGCGCGAGCCCGGGCGGCCCGGGTGCGGCTGGCTCGTGGCCGGACGGAAGGATCTGCACATATGTCAGAAGGACCAGCCGGCGGCCAGGATTCCCGCCCCGGGCCAGAGCCGTCCGCCTCGGACGCCGCGAACGGCCCGGGGGCGGCTGATGCCGGAGGGGACGGGCAGGCCGCCGACCCGGTCGGCCACGATACCTACGACCTGTACCAGCGCGGGCTGGAGCTGCTCGGCCGGGGCAGCGCCGCCGCAGCCGCGCAGCTGCTGGAGCGGGCCGCCGCGGCCGAGCCGCAGTCCCGCAGCGTCCTGGAGGCGCTGGCCCGGGCGCAGTTCGACGCCGGGCGGTACGACGCCGCGGCCGGGAACTTCCGCCGGATCGTGGAGGCCAGCCCCAACGACGACTACGCGCAGTTCGGCCTGGGCCTGGCGCTGGCCAGGACCGGTGACCCCGGTGCGGCGGCCGAGCACCTGGCGCTGGCGGCCGCCATGCAGCCGGACCTGAGGCACTACGCCGAGGCGCTGCGCAGCGTACGGGCCACGCTGCGGGCCAGGGCGCGAGCTCAGGCCGAAAACTCCGAGAATCCGCAACGGAACGCCCGCGATGCCTGAGCCAGTCACGGCTCGCCCGGTCCGCCGGGACGGCGAGGCGGCGCTGCCGCGATCCAGCGAGCGCCCGCTTTCCGACGTCTACGACGTGGCGCTGCTGGACCTGGACGGGGTCGTGTACATGGGCGGGGCCGCGGTGGACGGCGCGACCCAGGCGCTGGCCGAAGCCAGGCGCCGTGGGATGCGGCTGGCGTTCGTGACCAACAACGCCTCCCGGTCGCCCTCGGCCATCGCCGCGCAGCTCAACCGCCTCGGCGTCCCGGCAGCCCAGACGGAGATAGTCACCTCGGCGCAGGCCGCCGCGCGGCTGCTGGCCGAGCGCCTGCCTGCGGGCGCTCCGGTGCTGGTGGTGGGCGGCATCGGGCTGCGGATCGCGGTGCGCGAACGGGGGCTGCGACCGGTGTCCACGGCCCTCGACCGGCCCGCGGCCGTCGTGCAGGGTTACGCACCGGACATCGGCTACCCGCTGCTGGCCGAGGGCGGGCTCGCGGTGCGGGCCGGGGCCTGGTTCGTGGCCGCCAACGCCGACCTCACGCTGCCGACCCCGCGAGGCCTGCAACCGGGTAACGGCTCACTCGTCCAGGTGATCGCCACCGCGACCGGCCAGCGGCCGGTGGTGGCCGGGAAGCCGGAGCCGCCGCTGCACGCCGAGGCGGTGGCGCGGACCGGCGCGGCCAGGCCGCTGGTGGTGGGCGACCGGCTGGACACCGACATCGAGGGGGCGGTGCGGGTCGGGGCGGACAGCATGCTGGTGCTCACCGGGGTCACCCAGCCGGCCGACGCCATCCTCGCCCCGGCGCACCGGCGGCCCACGTACCTGGCGCACGACCTGACTGGCCTGCTCGAACCGCACCCGCCGGTGACCGCCGCCGGGACCGAGTTCCGCTGTCGCGGCTGGACCGCGCGGCTGGAGAGCGTTATGGCAGGTCAGGACGGGCATGCCGCGCGACTGGAGATCGATGGCGGGGGCGCGGCCATCGACGGCCTGCGGGCCCTGTGCGCCGCCGCCTGGTCGGCGGACGCGGTGGCCGCCGACAGCGTGGCCGCCGCCGTCGCCCGCCTCCGCTTCCCGGGGTAGCCCGCGGTCGGTTCTCCGCTTTCCGGTCTAGGGCGGCCCGCCCGGAAATCCAACTTCCGTCGCACCGGAATCAGCCCTTCGGGCGACGCAGCCCCGGCGGCCGCCCGGCCAGACTGAGGGGGCTGGCCGGGCACCCGGCCACGGCCGGCGGAGAGGAATGGGGAGACATGATCGAGGCACGGGGGCTCACCAAGCGATACGGTGACACACTCGCCGTCGACGACCTCTCGTTCCGCGTCGAGCCCGGGAAGATCACCGGCTTTCTCGGCCCGAACGGAGCGGGCAAGACCACTACGATGCGGCTGATTCTCGGCCTGGACCATCCCACCAGCGGCACGGTGACCGTCAACGGCCAGCCGTTCGAGCGGCTGGCTTACCCGATGCGCCAGGTCGGGGCGCTGCTGGACGCGAAGGCCGTGCACGGCGGCCGCAGCGCCTACAACCACCTGCTGTGCCTGGCCGAGACCAACAACCTGCCCCGCCGGCGGGTGGACGAGACGCTCGCGCTGGTCGGCCTGAACGAGGTCGCGCGCAAGCGGTCCAAGGGCTTCTCCCTGGGCATGGGCCAGCGCCTCGGGATCGCCGCCGCCCTGCTCGGCGACCCGGCGATCCTGATGTTCGACGAGCCGGTGAACGGGCTCGACCCCGAGGGCATCCTGTGGATCCGCAACTTGATGAAGGCGCTGGCCGCCGAGGGGCGCACGGTCTTCGTCTCCAGCCACCTGATGTCGGAGATGGAGCACACCGCCGACCACCTGCTCGTGATCGGCCGGGGCCGGCTCATCTCGGACTGCACGGTGGCCGAGTTCATCGCGGCCAACTCCCGGCAGTCGGTCCGGGTGCGCACGCCGCAGCCAGCCGCGCTGGCCAGGGCGGTCACGGCCGCGGGCGGCCAGGTGCGCGAGGACGACGACGGCCTGATGACCGTGCAGGGCCTCGGCGTCAGCCAGGTCGGCGACCTGGCCTTCGAGAACTCGGTGCGGCTGCACGAGCTCGCGCCCGCCCAGGCGTCCCTGGAGCAGGCGTTCATGGAGCTGACCGCCTCGAGCGTGCAGTTCCACGCCGGGATGCCGGACCAGCGGGACCTCGAGCCCGCTACCGCAGGAGAGGTGGCCTGAGATGGCAACGACAGTGATACCGGTCGGCACCCGGGCCGCGCTGCCCGCCGCGCGGGGGCGGGCGGGCTTCGGCGGCACGCTCCGCTCGGAGCTGACGAAGATCCGTTCGGTCCGTTCCACGTACTGGTCGCTGATCGCGCTCGTCGTGATCACGATCGGGATCAGCGCGCTGTTCGCCTACGGCCACGCGCAGAACTTCAGCCAGATGCCCCCGTTCGCCCAGGCGCACCAGAGGGCCCAGTTCATCTCGCAGGCCACCGAGACAAGCCTGTTCGGGCTGATTCTCGGCCAGCTGGTCATCGCGGTGCTCGGCGCGCTCACGATGACGTCCGAGTACTCGACCGGCATGATGAGGACGTCGCTGACGGTGATGCCGCGGCGCGGCGTGCTGTACGCCGCCAAGGCCGTGGTGTTCGGCGGCGTGGCACTGGTCGTCGGGCTGGTGACGTCCTTCGTCAGCTACTTCGTGGGCCAGGCCATCCTGTCCAGCCAGCACATCAACTCCACGATCGGCCAGCCCGGGGTGCTGCGCGCGGTGATCGGCGGCGGCCTGTTCCTCGCGGTCTGCGGCCTGCTCTCGTTCGGCCTGGGCGCCATCCTGCGGCACACCGCCGGGGCCATCAGCGCCGCGATCGGGTTGCTGTTCGTGGCGACGATCTTGGCCGGGTTCCTGCCCTACAACTGGGCGGTGCACGTCGACAAGTGGATACCGTTCAACGCGGGCGGCGCGATCTGGGAGAACCAGTCCGGGACCAACCCGTTCAGCCCGTGGACCGGGTTCGCGGTGTTCTGCGGCTACGCGGCGATCGCCCTGATCGGCGGCCTGATCCTGTTCCGCAGGCGGGACGCCTAGCGCAGGCGGAAGTGCCGCAGCGGGCGGCGCGCCGGCACCGGGGCCCGGCGCGCCGCCCGCTGTCGTGCCGCGGCCAGCCGGGGTGGCAGTACGGGGCCGGGGTGCGGCCGGCTCTGTTCTCCGCCGCCATGGATCAGGCCGGCTGGCAGCGGGGGCACCAGAAGATGAGCCGCTCCTCCGGAGCGGAGCCCTGGCTGGCCCGGCGGACCGGGGTGCCGCAGCGGCGGCACGGCCGCCCGGCCCGGCCGTAGACCCAGGTTTCCCGGCCGCGGCCCCGGTCGCCCGTGGTGACCGTGCCGGCGCGTTCCTTGTTGGCGTCAAGCAGCCGCTGGGCCAGGGTCACGAGCTCGGGCAGCCCGTCGACGTCGGCGACCGGGCGCCAGGGGCTGACGCCGCGCAGGAACAGCGTCTCGGCCCGGTAAATGGTGCCGAGGCCGGCCAGGTTGCGCTGGTCCAGCAGGGCCTCGCCGATGGCCCGGCCCGGGCCGGCCCGTAGCCGCCGCACCGCCTCGTCCGGGTCCCAGCCGGGACCGAGCAGGTCGGGACCGAGATGGCCCACCACACGTTCCTCGTTATGGGTCGGCAGGACCTCGACGATGCCGAGCAGGTACCCGAGCGCCTGCCGGGCGTCGTTGGCCAGGATGAGCCTGATCCGGTGATCACGCGGCAGGTGGTCGCTGGCCGGGCGGATCCGCCAGGATCCGTCCATCCGCAGGTGGGTGTGGATCGTCAGCCCGCCGTCGACCCGGGTCAGCAGGTGCTTGCCCCGGGAGACGGTGCCGGTCACCTCCCGCCCGGCCAGGTCGGTCGTGGCGAACCGCGGCACCCGGAAATCGCTGCGGCGCAGCGGGTCGCCGGTCAGCGCCTCGTCGAGCTGGCGCGCGGTGCGCCAGACCACGTCGCCCTCGGGCATGCTCAGCCCAGCCCGGATTCGCGGAGCGTAATGTTGAGCCGGCCGGCGGCCAGGCCGATGCCCGGATCGCCGGTGCCCGGCAGGGTCCGGGGCACTCCGTGGTAGGCGAGCCGGGACGGTCCGCCGAACACGAACAGGTCGCCGGACTCCAGCTCGACGTCCGTCCACGGCCGGCCGCGGCTCTCGGTGTTGCCGAACCGGAACACACAGCTGGCCCCCAGGCTCAGCGAGACCACCGGCGCCAGGCTGTGCTCGTCGGAGTCCGCGTGCATGCCCATCCGGGCCTGGCCGTCGTAGTAGTTGACCAGCGCGGTGTCCGGACGGTAGCCCGCGGCCTCGCCGGGGCGGCCGTAGGCCTCGGCCACCGCCCGACGGCCGAGCTCGGCCAGCCAGCCCGGGAACGGCTTGACCGGGGCCCCGTCGCAGTCCTCGGCGGTCCGCGAGTAGCGGTAGGGAATCCAGTGCCAGCCCAGGCAGACCGTCTGCACCGACATCACGCCGCCCCAGGGCAGCTGGGTGGCGCGCATCCCCGCGGGCGGGCGGGCCCACTCCCGGCAGGCGGCCACGAGCCTGCGCTGCTCGCCGCGGCTGAGCCAGCCGGGAACGTGGACCGCGCCCGGCGCGATCTCCGCGCGCGGCCGGCGGATCAGGGCCGTCATAGGGCCTAAGCTATCCCGCGGACTGTCAGACAGGCGTGGCACAGTGCCGTCCATGAACTGGCAGGTGCTGTTACCGGGCGCGCTACATCAGCTTCCGCAGGCGCAGCAGGTCGAACACGTTGCCCTGGACCTTCAGCCGCCCGGTCAGCCAGGCCCGCGCGAAGCTCCCGGGATCGTCGGCGATGGACACGACCACGTCGCTGTTGGCGATGAACCGGATCTGGGCGGGGCCGTCACCCTGGCCAGCCTCCCGGACCGGATCCGCGCCGTCCGGGCTCAGCCGGGTCACGAACGTCACCCCGAGATCAGGGACCTCGCAGCTGAGGGTCCGGTCCGCCAGGTATGCAGCGCGGTCGTCCGCGCTCAGGCCCGAGATGCGAGCCATGAGCCCTTCCAGGGCCTTGCGGCACTCTTCCGCGGTCGCCATCGCCACCTCGCCTTCCAGGCCATTCTCCCCGGTCCGCTGCAGTTGGCGGGCCGTCCGTGGCCAACTCGCCGCCACGTCGGCACGGCTAGGTGCGCCGGCCCGGTGCCCGCGGGCGGTAGCGTTCCAGACAAGGCAGAACAGCCACCGCGGGTAGCAGGCCAGGACGAGGAGAATGATGGCTGATGGAGACGGAATCCGACACCGCTGACGGGCCGTTCCCCGAGCCGGGCGAGGCGTCCCGGGAACCGGCCACCGGCGAGCCCCGGGTAGACGCCGCGCTGGCCAGGCTGGACGAGCTGCCCGGGCGCCCGGTGACCGAACACCGGCCCATCTTCGAAGACGTGCACAGGAGGCTGCGGGACGTGCTCGGCGAGCTGGATACCCGTGGGCCGTCGCAGGCCCAGGACGACACCGACGCCGCGAGCCGGGCAGGCCGCTGACGGGAACGCTGGCGAGTCCATGGTGAGGAGGACGCGGCTGGACACCGAGCTCGTGCGCCGGGGGCTGGCCCGGTCGCGGGAGCAGGCGGCGGAGCTGATCACGGCGGGCCGGGTGGCGGTGGGCGGGCAGGCCGCAGCCAAGGCGGCCACACAGGTGGGCCGGGACGCGGCGATCACGATCGCGGACGCGGCCGATGGCCCGGACTACGCGTCGCGCGGCGGGCGCAAGCTGGAAGGCGCGCTGGCGGCCTTCGCTGACCTGGCCGTGGCCGGGCGGCGCTGCCTGGATGCGGGCGCCTCGACCGGCGGCTTCACCGACGTGCTGCTGCGGGCCGGGGCGGCGCACGTGGTCGCGGTCGACGTCGGCTACGGCCAGCTGGCCTGGTCGCTGCGCAGCGATCCTAGGGTCACCGTGCTGGACCGCGTCAACGTGCGCCAGCTCACCCCGGAACAGGTGGCGCCGCCGCCCCGCCTGGTCACGGCGGACCTGTCGTTCATCTCGCTGACGCTCGTGCTTCCCGCGCTGGCGGCCTGCGCCGCCCCCGATGCCGATTTCGTGCTGCTGGTGAAGCCGCAGTTCGAGGTGGGCAAGGGCAACGTGGGAGCGGGCGGCGTAGTCAGGGACCCGGACCGGCGGGCGGCCGCGGTCGAATCCGTCGCGGCCGTAGCGTGGGAGGTCGGCCTGGGCGCGGCGGGAATCGTGGCCAGTCCGCTCCCGGGCCCGTCCGGGAACGTGGAGTATTTCCTGTGGCTGCGCCGCGCGGCGCCGCCGCTGGATCACGCCGCCTTGCGGCAGGCCATCGCGGAAGGACCCCAGTGAAGCCCGAGCGGACCGTGCTCGTCGTCGCGCACGTCGAGCGCCCGGCGGCGGTGCGCGTGGCCCGCATCGTCGTGGACCGGCTGACCGCCGCGGGGATGACGGTCCGGGTCCTGGCGTCCGAGGCCGCCGAACTGGGCACCGCGGACACCGAGATCGCACCGCCCACGGCCCTGGCCGCGAACGACGCGGAGATGATGCTGGTGATCGGGGGTGACGGCACGCTGCTGCGCGCGGCCGAGCTGGCCCGGCCGGCCGGGGTGCCGCTGCTCGGGGTCAACCTCGGCCACGTGGGCTTCCTGGCCGAGGCCGAGCCGGAAGACCTTTCCGAGGCGGTCGACCAGGTGGTGGGGGGGAAGTACGAGATCGAGCGGCGGATGACTGTTGACGTGAGCGTGCGGGCGAACGGCGACGTGATCACGACGACCTGGGCCCTGAACGAGGCCAGCGTCGAGAAGGGCGCGCGCGAGCGGATGCTCGACCTGGTGATGGAGGTGGACGGGCGCCCGCTGTCCCGGTGGGGATGCGACGGGGTGGTGTTCGCCACTCCGACCGGCTCGACAGCGTACGCGTTCTCGGCCGGCGGGCCCGTGGTGTGGCCGGAGGTCGAGGCACTGCTTCTGGCGCCGATCAGCGCGCACGCCCTCTTCGCGCGGCCCATGGTCGTCTCGCCGCGCTCCGTGCTCGCGGCCGAGGTGATCGGCCCCGCCTGGGGCCAGGGTGAGACTTCCCGGGCCGTCTTGTGGTGCGATGGACGGCGTAGGGTTGACCTGGATCCGGGAGCGCGCGTGGAGGTGCGGCGCGGCAGCCAGCCGGTGCTGCTGGCCCGGCTGCGGGGTGTCAGCGCGGGCGCCGAGGGTAGCGAGATCAGCGCACCCTTCACCGACCGGCTCGTGGCCAAGTTCGATCTCCCGGTGACGGGCTGGCGGGGCAAGGGCGACCGGCGGCAGGCGGCGCACGACGGTACGGCCGCGCAGCAGGAAGCGGCCGCTCGCCGGGAAACCCCGGCCGCGCGCCAGCGAGATGAGGAGCCGGGCGGCGATGCTTGAGGAAGTCCGTATCACCGGGCTCGGAGTGATCGACGACGCCGTGCTCGAGCTCTCCCCGGGGTTCAACGTGGTCACCGGCGAGACCGGCGCAGGCAAGACCATGGTGGTCTCGGGGCTGGGCCTGCTGTTCGGCGGCCGGGCCGACCCGGCGCGGGTGCGGCCCGGCGCCGACCGCGCGAACGTGGAGGGCAGGCTGAGCGTCGAGGCCGACGGCCCGGTGGCGCGGCACGTGACCGACGCAGGCGGCGACCTCGACGACGGGGGCGGCACGCTGATCCTGAGCCGCTCGGTCTCGGCCGAGGGACGTTCCCGCGCCCACGCCGGCGGCCGGTCGGTTCCAGTGTCGCTGCTCACCTACCTGGCCGACGACCTGGTCGCCGTGCACGGGCAGGCCGATCAGCAGCAGCTCCTGAAACCCGCCCGGCAGCGCGAGGCGCTGGACCGTTTCGGCGGCGCCGAGCTCGCGGCGCTGCTGGGCGACTACCAGCGGGCCTACCAGCGGCACCGTGACGTCCGCCGCGAGCTGGACGAGCTGACCTCGCGCGCCCGCGAGCGGGAGCGCGAGGCCGAGGACCTGCGGCGCGGCCTGGCCGAGATCGAGCAAGCGGACCCCTCCGACGGCGAGGACCTCGAGCTGCTCGCCGAGGAGCAGCGGCTGTCGCACGCCGACGCGCTGCACGCGGCGGCCACGACGGCGCACGAGGCGCTGCTCGGCGACCCGTCGAGCGGCCAGTACGACACGGCCGACGCGGTCACCTTGCTCGGCGTCGCGCGGCAGGCGCTGGAGGGCGCGGCCCACCACGACGCCGCCCTGGCGGCCCTCGGGGCGAGGGTCTCCGAGGCGGCCTACCTGGTCTCCGACGTCGCCGCCGACCTGGCCTCCTACGCACAGTCGGTAGAGGCGGACCCGGTCAGGCTCGCCGCCGTGCAGGAACGGCGGGCGACGCTCAGCCGCCTGATCCGGCTGTTCGGCGGCCCGGCCACGGAGACAGCCGGGGCCCCTGCGGACGACACGGGCGAGGCCAGCGCCGCGGATCTCCCGGGGCCGCCGGACGCCGCGGGCAGCGGCGTGACGGCCGTGCTCGTGTGGGCCAAGCGGGCCGGCGCCCGGCTGGCCGAGCTCGAGGGCGACGACGACCGGATTACCGCCCTGACGGAGCAGGAGTCCGGCCTCGCCGCGGAGGTCGGGCAGCTGGCCGGCCGGCTCAGTGCCGCCCGGAAAGAGGCGGCCGAGAAGTTCGCCAGCGATGTGACCGACGAGCTGGTCGCGCTCGCGATGCCGCACGCCACGCTAACGGTGGCGGTGACGCCGCTGAGCGAGGTCGGCCCGTACGGTGCCGACGACGTCGAGATCAGGCTGTCGGCGCACCCGGGCGCCCCGGCGCTCGCGCTGCACAAGGGAGCCTCCGGCGGAGAGCTGTCGCGGGTCATGCTGGCCCTCGAGGTCGTCTTCGCCGGCGCGGACCCCGTGCCGACCTTCGTGTTCGACGAGGTGGACGCCGGCGTCGGAGGCAAGGCCGCGGTGGAAGTCGGGCGCAGGCTGGCCCGGCTGGCCCGGCGCGCGCAGGTGATCGTGGTCACCCACCTGCCGCAGGTGGCGGCCTTCGCCGACACCCACCTGGTGGTGGAGAAGGCCGACGACGGCTCGGTCACCCGGAGCGGGGTCGCCCGGATGGACCAGGCGGGGCGGGTCAGGGAGCTGTCGCGGATGCTGGCGGGCCTGGAAGATTCCGAGTTCGGCCGGGCCCACGCGGAGGAACTGCTCGCGGCCGCCGCGGCCGAGCGGGCGGCGGGCTGAAGCTGGGTCCAGGCTGTGGATCTGCTGATGATTGCAGACCGTGACCGCACCTGCGGCGTCCCGTAGGCTCGAAATCTGGCAAACTTACTGTGCGATGAAGGCCCAGCCTCGGAAACCACGCAGAGTGCGCCGGAAAGGGTCCGAGGACCTGCCCGGCGTAACTGCGACCGCGCGGCTGGACCGCAAGACCAAGAACCTGGCCAACCGGCTGTGCCCGGGTGACATCGCGATCATCGACCATAAGGACCTGGACCTGACCGGCGCCGATGCGCTGGCGGGCTGCCAGGTCGCCGCCGTGGTGAACGCCGCGCAAAGCATCAGCGGACGGTACCCCAACCGCGGGCCACAGTTCCTGATCGAGGCGGGCATCCCGCTGATCGACGACGTGGGCTCCGAGGTGTTCGACCGGGTGCAGGAAGGGCAGCTGGTCCGGCTGGACGGCGACACCTTGTACGCCGGCGACCAGGTCGTGGCCAAGGGCCGGCAGCAGGACGCCGGCTCGGTGACGGCCGCGATGGCCAGCGCCAAGGCCAACGTGGCCGCCGAGATCGAGGCGTTCGCGGCCAACACGATGGAGTACGTCAAGAACGAGTACCCGCTGCTCATCGACGGGATCGGGATCCCCGCCCTGCGGACGAAACTGGACGGCAGGGACACGCTGGTCGTGATGCGCGGCTACCACCACCGCGAGGATCTGGCCACGCTGCGCTCCTACATCCGGGACCGTCGGCCGGCCATGGTGGGCGTCGACGGAGGTGCCGATGCCCTGCTGGAGGCGGGCTACCGCCCGGACCTGATCGTCGGCGACATGGACTCGGTGTCGGACACGGCCTTGCAGAGCGGCGCCGAGATCGTGGTGCACGCCTACCCGGACGGACGGGCGCCGGGCCTGTCCCGGGTCCGGGCGCTGGGGCTCGACGCGGCGATCTGCCCGGCCGCGGGGACCAGCGAGGATATCGCGCTGCTGATCGCCGACGAGCAGGGGGCCAGCCTGATCGTCGCCGTGGGCATGCACCACACGCTGGTAGAGTTCCTGGACAAGGGCCGGTCGGGG
>Ga0306920_100005471_pt1 | contig 16439 bp, 13 predicted proteins | sample flu12Cox44000170_FD_204666 | JGI IMG/M metagenome (GOLD analysis project Ga0306920, IMG submission 204666) | Lab enrichment of tropical soil microbial communities from Luquillo Experimental Forest, Puerto Rico - flux4day.12C.oxic.44.000.170 (v2)... | ecosystem: Environmental > Terrestrial >... | reverse complement strand
GTCGCTCGAGAACGTCTTCGCCCTCACCGGCGACTATCCGGGTGCCGGCGATCAGCCGCCGGTGTTCGATCTCGACTCCGTCCAGCTCGTCCGCCTCATCGACGAGCGCCGCCGGAGCGGGATGCCCTTCCACATCGCCGTCGCCGTCTCGCCCTTCAAGTACACCGAGGCCGACTGCGTGTATCAGTACGTCAAGCTCGAGAAGAAGATTGCCGCCGGCGCGGACGTCGCGATCACGCAGGTCGGCTGGGACGCGCCGAAGTTCGCGGAGCTCAAGCGCTACCTCGACGAGCGCGGCCTGCGCACGCCCCTGCTCGGCAATGTCTACGTCCTCGGGCCCAAGACCGCGGAGCGGATGGCGACCGGCAGCCCGCCGGGCTGCTGGGTGTCGCCCGCCCTGCTCGCGGCGGTGCAGACCGAGAGCCGAGCGCGCGACGGTGGCCGGCAGGCTCGGCTCGAGCGCGCGGCGCGGACCGTGGCCATCTTGCGTGGTCTCGGCTACGCCGGGGCGTACATCGGCGGCACCCACGACGCCGCCAGCATCGCGTGGATCATCCGGCGAGCCGACGAGCTGGCGCCGAAGTGGGAAGCGCTGGTCCCGGAGCTCGGCTATGGCGCCGACGGCGGCTTCTATCTCTCCCCGCACAGGCTCGCGACGGGTGCGGCGCGCGCGGTGAGCGAGCGGCCAAGCGCCGTGACCATCCCGCGGATCCTCGACTGGCTCGGGCGCGCGTTGCCGGTCACCCGCGATACGTGGCTGCGCCGCCCGCTCACGCACGTGATGGGCTGGATCGACCGCCGGCGACCCGCCGCCGCGCTGCTCGAGCGAGCCGAGCTCGCGGTCAAGAAGCCGCTCTTCGGCTGTCAGGCCTGCGGCAACTGCGTGCTCGGTCACCTCGAGTACGTGTGCCCGCAGACGTGTCCGAAACAGCTACGCAACGGGCCCTGCGGTGGAACGAACCAGGGCCAATGCGAGGTCGTCCCCGACAAGCCGTGCATCTGGGTCGCCGTCTACGAGCGCGCCCGCGCGGCGGGGCGCGTCGCCGAGCTCAAGACCTACGTGCCGCCGCCCGACCGCCAGCTTCGCGGCACCAGCTCGTGGATCAACTACTTCCTGGATCGCGATAGTCGCCCGGCCGCCGAACGGCCGTGATCCTGGCGGGCGGCGTCCGCCAGCGCGCCGCCGAGAAGTTGCCCGTCGAACGAGTGGAGTTCTGGTAATCTCGGCGCCGAACTCGAGCTGTCGAGGAGATCGCGATGAGACTTCGATGGATGGGTCTGGCGCTCACGTTGACCGTCGTGCTCGCCTGCGTCGCCACTGCACCGATTGCCGCCCAGGACAAGCCGCAGCCGATCGAGCTGAAGTTCTCGAGCTGGGTTGGCGTCGGCCACGGCCATCACACGGGCGTCCTGGTGCCGTGGAGCAAGATGATCGAAGAGAAGAGCGGGGGCCGGCTCAAGGTAACTATCTATCCGGGCTCCACGCTCGGCAAGCCCTCCGACCACTGGGACCTCGTGAAGAACGGCATCGCCGACATGGGCTTCGCGGCCCTCGGCTACACACCCGGGCGATTCCCCCGCAGTTCGGTCACCGAGCTGCCGCTCCTGTTCAAAACCGCCAGGGGCGGCAGCCAGGCCGTGTGGTCCATCTACGACAAGGATCTCAAGGCAGAGTTCGGCGGGGTGAAGATGCTGTGGATCTGGGTGCACCCGCCGGGGCAGTTCCACATGGCCAAAAAGGCGGTCCGCACTCCCGAGGACCTCGTCGGGCTCAAGATCCGCTCGGCCACTCCGATGACGGTCAACATGGTGAAGATGCTCGGGGCGACGCCGGTCACGATCGCGGCGCCCGAAGCCTACAACGCGCTCGAGCGGGGCGTCGTCGACGGGACGATCTTCCCATGGGAGGCGATCTCGTCGTTCAAGCTCTCCGAGGTGCTGCGCCACCACACGGTGGTCGACCTGTATGCCACGCCGCTCATGACGATCATGAACCAGCAGAAGTACGATAGTCTGCCGCCGGATCTCCGCAAGGTCATCGACGACCTGAGCGGCGCCTGGGGCGCCGAGTTCACCGGCGCCGTCTGGGACAAGAACGAGCTCGAGGGCATCGCCGCCGCCAAGAAGGTCGGCGCGACGATCTACACGGTGCCCGCCGAGGAGCGGGCGCGTTGGGCCGCCAAGCTCAAGCCGGTCGAGGACGAGTGGCTGACGAGCATGGCGGGTAAGGGGCTGCCGGCGAAGCAGATCCTGAGCGACCTGCGCGAGGCCATCAAGCGCTACGATCCGTGAGGGGGCTGACCGTGGGCTCGCTCCTCCGCGGCGCGATCGGCGTCGCGAACTTAGTGAGCATTATCGCGCTGGTGGCCATGACGGCTGTGACCGTCATCGACGTCGCCGGGCGCTATCTCATCAATCGCCCCCTGCTCGGAGCCCTGGAGCTCAGCGAGCTCCTGATGGTGTTCCTCGTCTTCGGCGCCTTCGCGGTGACCGAGCTCCGCAACGGTCATGTCGACATCGACGTGGTGGTGACCAAGCTGCCGCCGCGCGCACAGGCGCTGAGCGAGACGCTCGCCGCCGTGCTCAGCACCGCCTTCTGGGGCGCGATCACCTGGCGTACGGCGCTCCACGCTCAGAACGTCTGGCGGGCCGGCGAGACCACGCCCAACCTCGGGCTACCGATCGCGCCCTTCGTCTGGGTCGCCACCGCGGGGACGCTGCTCTTCACGCTCGCCCTGGTCGCGCGCACCCTCGCCGCGGTCCGGCGCGCCGTCCGCTCGTGAACCCCACGGCCCTCGGCGCCCTCGGCATCGCGGTCATGCTGCTCCTGATGGCGTTCCGCGTCCCCATCGGCGTGTCGATGGGCGTCGTCGGCTTCTTCGGCTTCGCGTACCTCAACGGCTGGAATGCGGCGCTCGCAATGCTCGGTCTCGTTCCGTACGGGAACGTCGCGTCCTTCACCTTGACGGTCCTGCCGCTCTTCGTCCTGATGGGGCATTTCGCGACGATGGCCGGGCTCAGCCAGGAGCTCTACGACACGGCGAATCGCTGGTTCGGTCACTTTCGCGGCGGGCTCGCGATGGCCACCGTCGTCGCTTGCGGCGGTTTCGCGGCCATCTGCGGATCGAGTCTGGCCACCGCGGCCACGATGGGGACGATCGCCCTGCCGGAGATGCGGAAGGTCGGCTACGACGCGCGGCTCGCCACCGGATGCGTGGCGGCGGGCGGGACGCTCGGTATCCTCATCCCGCCGAGCGTCATGTTCCTCATCTACGGGTTTCTCACCGAGCAGTCGATCGGCAAGCTCTTCCTGGCCGGGATCGCGCCGGGCATCGTGCTCGTCGCCCTCTTCGTCGTCACCATCGCCGTCGTCACCTGGGTCAACCCCGTGCTCGGGCCGGCGGTGGTCCGAACCCCGGTTCTCGAGCGCATCAAGGCGCTCCGCCGGGTGTGGGCGGTGATCGCCCTGTTCTTCGTGGTCATCGGTGGCATGTACCTCGGTGTCTTCACGGCGACGGAGGCCGCCGCCGTCGGTGCGTTCGGCGCGTTTCTCTTCGCGGCCGCCCGGCGCAAGGTGACGCGGCGATCGCTCACGGAGGCCCTGGTCGCGACCACCACGACGACGGCGATGATCTTCGGCATCCTCATCGGCGCGATCATCCTCGGCTATTTCATGGCCGTCACCAAGGTGCCGATGGCGCTCGCCGCGTTTTTCTCGAGCCTGCCCGTCTCGGCGACCTGGGTGATGATCTTCATCATCATCACCTACGTGATCCTCGGCGGGCTCATGGACAGCCTCGCGATGGTGCTGCTGACCGTGCCGATCTTTTTCCCCGTCGTCCAGGCGCTCGGCTACGACCCGATCTGGTTCGGCGTGATGCTGGTGATCCTGGTCGAGGTCGGGCTGATCACACCGCCGATCGGGATGAACGTCTTCGTGATCTCGGGCATGTCCAAGGAGGTGTCGATCCAGGGCGTCTTCCTCGGCACCTCCCCGTTCCTGATCGCGATGGGGCTGCTCCTGGCGCTGTTGATGCTGTTCCCCGACCTCGCGCTGTTCATCCCTCGAACCATGAAGTAGCCCTCCGCGCCGCGCCGCGTCGGCGCGCTTGCCGGCGGACCTAGAAGATCTCCGGGCACCAGGGCGCCGGATCGTGCCGCATGAAGAGCGCGTCGGCGCGCGCGACTGCTCCCGGCCGCAGCTCCGTGACCCGCAGGGACCGCGCGAGCTGAGTCCAGGTAAAGCCTCCGAGATAGACCGAGCCGAGCGCCGTCACATCGGCGGCGAGCTCAGGCGGCTCGTTCGTCCGCTCCACGCCATCCGCGCTCACCCGCCAGCGCGCGTGGTTCCAGGGACAAAACTCGTCCGCGACCTCGATCACGACCGAGCCCGGCGTCGCGAACGCGCGGGCCGCCAGCGCCGCGCCGACGTCGACGAGGCGCGCCCAGAGGCCGTCGCGGAAACTCGGGCGGAGCCGGCGAGGCTCGGCCATCAGCAGGACCAGCGGATGGTCGATCGGCAGAAGCGAGGCGCGCACGCGCGCGATCCAGTCGATATCAAGCAGGAATCGCCAGATCGCGCGCGTCGCCTCTGGCGAGTCGCCCACAGCCTCGACGACGTCGAGGGTGCCGGTGTTCACGCCGCGATCCCACACGGGGTTGACGCGGTAGAGGGCATAAGCCGTCGAGCGGCCTCGGGCCTCGAGGATCGCGCACCGAAGCTCGCCCCCGCGGCCCCGACGCCACTCGGCGTCGTTCAGCGCGCGCGCTTGCCACCACGCGGAGGTCCGCGCGAACATGCCGGGCGTGACGGCGGACACTCGCTCCCAGACCGGCGCCACGAGCGGCTCGGCGTCGGCGAGCGCGACGAGGCGAGTTTCGCCGATGGGCTCGCCCGGCGCGTGATAGGCCGTCCGCTCGCGAGCGACGTCGATCTCCATCGCGACCGACGCCATGCCGTAGCCGAAGCGCCCGTAGATGGTGTCCTCACTGGCCCACAGGAAGGCAACCGGCTCGCCGTTCACACGGCAGGCGTCGAGCTGCGCCCGCATCATCGCGGTCAAGATGCCGCGGCGCCGATGACTCGGCAGGACGCCGACGACGGTCACACCGGCCGCGCGGACCCGCCCGCCCGGAACCGTCAGCTCGAACGGAAACGCGCCGGCCCCACCCACGACGCTGGCACCTTCCCAGGCGGCATGGACACGTTCGGGCGGCAGGACTCGCGCGAGGGACTCGATCTGCTCGTCGGTTGGCCTCGTTCGCCCGAAGTAGTGCCAGATCGGGCTCACAGCCACCCGCACCTCCTCCACCGACCCGCACGCGGTCACCTTCCAGTCCACGTCTCTCGCCCCACTTTCAACCATCCTCTCCGCCCACCAACCGCCCCTCGTTACCCCGCACAGCCTTTCACCTTCTCACTGCGCCTCGAGAGAGGCAAACGCCCCACGACTCGCTTGGGCTGTGTGGCGAGCCCGGCATGACGTCCCTGTACTGACGCGCCGTCAAGCAACGACAAGCGCACACGCGCCGACGGCCGGCGGGCCGCCTCCGAGCGAGAGAGCTAGGTCAGACGCTTGCCGCGAGTCGCCGGGACGAGCTGCCCGTACCGCACGCCTTTGACCGACAAGAGCTGATTCGCGATCGCACGGATTCGCCGCGCCGAGCCGCGCAGCGCGATGACTTCGAGGCAGGAGTGCTCGTCGAGATGCACGTGCAGGCTGGCGGTGATCGAGCGAAAGCCGTGATGCTGGATGTCCGCGAGCTTGTCCGCGAGCGCGTGCGTCTCGTGATCGTAAACGAGCGTCAGCACGCCCACCGTCTCGCCCGGGAGCGCCGCCCACTCCTCCTTCACCAGCTCGCCCCGCAGCAGGTCGCGCACGAACTCGCTGCGATTGCCGTAGCGCCGGCCGACTCGCAGCTTGTCCAGGGTGCGCATCAGCCGGGCCGGCAGCGAGACCGTGAAGCGGACCGCCCGTTCCTCGTCCATGGACGAGGAATGTACTGGATCGGCCCAGGGTCGTGTGGTATTACCTTCGCATCAATGTTCATACGGCCTGGGCGGTCGTCTTTCCCCTGCTCGCGGTCGTCTTTCCTCTGCTCGCTCGCGGCCGCGGCGCTCCTCACCGGCGTGTCGCTCGCCCGCGTGGTCTCGGCGCAGGAGCCGTCGCCGAAGCCCCAGGAGACACCGCCGACGTCACGGCCCGAGGAGGCGACGTTGCCGCCGGTCGTCGTGACGGCGCCGCCACCGGTCTCCGCCTCGTCGGAGGTGCTCATCCCCGGACGCGACTTCGAGCTTCTCCCGCAGGGCCGGCCGGCCGACGTGCTGCGCCTGGTCCCCGGCCTCGTCATCAGCCAGCACCAGGGCGGCGGCAAGGCAGAGCAGTATTTCCTGCGCGGCTTCGATGCCGATCACGGCACCGACCTCGCGCTCTTCATCGACGGGCTTCCCGTCAACTTCCGCAGCCACGCCCACGGCCAGGGCTATGCCGATCTGCACTTTCTGATTCCCGAGACCGTCCAGCGCCTCGACGGCTTCAAGGGGCCGTACTTCGTCGAATTCGGCGACTTCGCGACCGCCGGCGCGTTCAACTTCGTCCTGCGTGACACGGTCGAGGAGAACTACGTCGAGGCCGGCGGCGGCTCGTGGGGCACCCAGCGCTACCTGGCCCTGTTGTCACCGACGCGTGACGCGCTGAAGACGTTCGTGGCGGTCGAGTACTACCGCAGCGACGGTCCGTTCACCCATCCCAACGGCTACGAGCGCTTCAACGTCCTGGCCAAGGGCAAGGCCACCATCGCGGAGGATATGGATCTCTCGGCCTGGGCGTCGTACTACCGCGCCGACTGGCACGGCTCGGGCGAGATCCCGACCCGCGCCGTGCGATCGGGCCTCATCGGGCGCTTCGACGCGATCGATCCCAACGAGGGCGGCATGACCCAGCGCGCCAACCTGAATCTCGACTGGCGCTGGCGGCCGGCGGAGAACCAGCTCCTCACCGCGCACGCGTACGGCACGTACTACACGCTCGACCTCTTCAACGACTTCACCTTCTTCCTCAACGACGAGCAGAACGGCGACATGATCAACCAGCGCGACCGCCGGTACATGGCGGGCTTCGACGCGCTCTATCAGCACCAGAGCAAGCCGTTCGACGTCAGCCTGACCAGCTCGGCCGGCTTCCAGTACCGCATCGACACGCCGCGCGTGGTTCTCGCCACTGCCGTCCAGCGCCACCAGCTCACCCGGACGCAGGACGTCTCGATCGTCGAGCAGTCGTACTCGCCGTTCGTGAAGTTCGACATCGTACCGCTCCCCTGGCTGCGCTTCGTCACCGGCGCGCGCGGCGACATCTTCAGCTACCGCGTGCACACGACGGTGAACACGACCGAAGACGATCTGAACGGCAGCGTCACCAGGGCCCGACCGAACGTGAAGGCCAACCTCGTGCTCGGCCCGTGGTACGAGACGGAGCTCTTCGCGAACTTCGGGACCGGCTATCACAGCAACGACGCGCGCGCCGTCGTGGCCGACCCCGCCCTGACGGCGCTACCGACCGCGCAAGGCTACGAGTTCGGGGTGCGAAGCAAGGCGATTCCGCGGACCGAATTCTCACTGACGTACTGGGTGCTCGATCTCGCCAGCGAGCTCGTCTTCGTCGGTGACGAAGGCACCACCGAGGCGCGGGGACCGAGCCATCGCTACGGAATCGAGTTCGCGACCCGGGTGAAGCTCCTGGACTGGCTGACGTTCTCGGGCGACGTGACAGCGAGCCGCGCGACGTTCGACAGCGGCGGCGCGGTCCCGCTCGCCCCGCGGCTGACGTCGCGCGCCGACCTCACGGCCCGCCTGCCGTGGGGACTCGCCTCGAGCTTCGCCATGCGCTATCTCGGGGACCGGTATGCGGACGAGGACCGGACGCAGACGGCCCGCGGCTACCTGCTCTTCGACTGGACCGCCCGCTATCGCTTCAAGTGGCTCGAGGCGTTCGTGAGCATCGAGAACCTCGCGAACACGGAGTACCGCGAAGCGCAGTTCTTCTTCACGTCACGCCTGCCCGGTGAGCCGACGACCGGCGTGCCGGATATCCACTACACGCCGGGAAATCCGCGGACGGTGTTCGGCGGGCTGGCCGTCCGGTTCTAGACGCCTCAGTCGCGATCGCCGATCCGAAACTCGACCGGCACCAGCGCCCACACCGACACGGCGCCGGCGGAATTCTGCGCCGGCTCGAAGCGCCAGCGGCGCACGGCGTCGGCGGCCGCCTGATCCAGGCCCTGATGTCCCGCGGAACGCTCGACGCTGACGTAGCTGACGCGTCCATCCGTCTCGATGTAGATCCGAAGCAAGGTCGTGCCTTGAATGCCGGCGCGGCGGGCCGAGTCGGGATAGGTCGGGCGCACCTGATAGCCGCCCCTCGGGCGCGCCGCGCGGACGATCGGACCGCCGGGCGCGGTGTCCGGCGTACGCGACGCGACCGCGGATCGAGGGGGCCCATCCGCCCCGCGCTCTGGCCCGCGGCTCGAGGCGGAGACGTCGGCCGGCGCACCGGCGCCGGGCGCGGCCGGGCTCGACGGCGCAGTCGGGCTGGAGTCCGGCTCCGACGCCTTCGACGACGCCGCAATGCTCGGCGACGGGCTCGGCGCGCTCGGCGCCGGCGCGGGCTCGGCCGCCACCTCGCGCGCTGCCGCGGCCGGCGGTGTCGGGATCGGCGGTGCCGGCGAGGGCGCGGGCTCGTCGAGCACGGGCGCCGGCTTTCGTGGCGCGATCGGCGCTGGGCGCGGCCGCGTCGCAGCCTTGAGCGGGACGGGCGCCGCAGGAGGCGGAACCTCGGCGGGCGTGAGAGCGAGCCACACGACGCGGGACGACTGCGGCGCCGCGAGCCCCGCGGAGCCCGCGGCGACGACGAGCGCCCCGAGGCCCAGATGGATCGCCACCGAGCACGCCAGCGGCCGGGCCACGCCCACCAGCGTCGCCGTCGATACCCAGCGGTCGATCGTATGAACCCGGATCAATTCGTCACACCAGCTCCGACGCGCATATGATACGGCGTCGTCAAGCGGTGTGCTCGACAAAGGGCGGACGTGGCCGATCGTCGAGCTAGGGCGAGCGGTCGAGCGCTGGCGGGGCGATCGCGATCGGGCTACCGCGCGCGGCGCCGGGCGGGCTACTTGATCGCGACGGCTTTGACCTGGCGGAAGTCGGTGAGGCCGCCGAGCGTCTTGAGGACGCCGTCCTGCACGAGCGTGGTCATGCCCTCGGCCCGGGCGAGCTCCAGCATCTCGGCCACGCGCGCTCTCGACTGGATGTGCCGCTTCAGCTCGTCGGTCGCGATGAGCAGCTCGTGGATGCCGAGGCGGCCGCGGTAGCCGGTCTTGTTGCACGAGGCGCAGCCCTTGCCGCGATACAGCACGAACGAGCCGTCGAATCGCTGGTTCAGGGTCGCGAACGCTTCCTCGCCGAACGCCTGAGCGAGCTCGTCGTACTCGGAGCGCTCCGGATGATACTCCTGCCGGCAGTCCGTGCAGATGCGCTTGACGAGTCGCTGGCCGAGAATTCCGAGCAGCGCGTCGGCGAAGTTGAACGGATCCAGTCCCATGTCGAGCAGGCGGATGATCGTCTCCACCGCGCTGTTCGTGTGCAGGGTGCTGAGCACGAGGTGACCGGTGAGCGACGCCTCGATGCCGGTCGACGCCGTCTCCTCGTCGCGCATCTCGCCGACCATGATCACGTCGGGATCGGCGCGCAGGAACGCGCGCATGGCCGCCGCGAAGTCGAAGCCGATCTTCGGCATCACCTGCACCTGGCGCAGGCCGTATTGCGTGATCTCGACCGGGTCCTCGGCGGTCCAGATCTTCCGGTCGGGCTTGTTGATGTGGCCGAGAAGCGCGTGCAGGGTCGTCGTCTTGCCCGAGCCGGTCGGTCCGACGCAGAGGATGAGCCCGTAAGGCTTCTCGGAGACCTTCTTGAGCTCGCGGACATTGCGCGGCGTCAGGTCGAGCTTGTCGATGGGCACCAGCTCGCTCGACGACAGGACGCGCATGACCACGTCCTCGTTCTGGTTGGCGGTCGGGATCGTCGCCACGCGCAGCTCGATCTCGCGGTCGGCCAGCTTGAACTTGATCTTGCCGTCCTGCGGCTTGCGCCGCTCGGCGATGTCGAGCTGGGCCATGATCTTGATGCGCGCCACGATCGCCCGCCGGTACGCGCCGGGGATCTTCTGGTATTCGGCGCAGCCGCCGTCGATGCGGTAGCGGATGACGGTGTCCCGCTGGGCGCCGTACGGCTCGATGTGGATGTCGGAGGCGCGCGACTTGTAGGCGTCGACGATGATCTGATTCGCGAGACGGATGACGGCGCTGTCGTTCTCGTCGAGCTCGCCGCTGCTGATGTCGAGCGTGTCGCCGACGTCCTCGGCCCTCAGGTCGCCGAGGATGGTGCCGATCGAGTCCTTGCCCCCGTCGCCGCCGCCCACCTGCCCCAGGAACGACAGGATGTCCTTCCGCAGCCCCACCGCCCACCTGATCTTCCGGTTCTTCATCGCCTGGGCGACGCTGTCGACACGCTGCAGATCTTGCGGGTTGTCGATGAGGACGACGATGTGGTGGTCCTCGCGCCGGAGCGGCAGCCAGAAGTTGCGCCGCAGGTACTCGATCCGGAGTCCCTTCAGCAGATCCGGTGGCGGGAGGACCTTGTCGTCGTACTCGATGAACGGGCACTCGTAGAACTGGCTCAGGGCGATCCCCACCTCGCCCTTCGGCACCTTGTACTGCTCGATCAGGATCGACTCGACGTCGATCTGGCGCCGGCGGGCTTCGGCCACCGCGGAATTGAGCTCCTGGGCGGTGATCCGCTGCTGAGCCACGAGGTAGTCGAACTTGGCCTTGGGCTTGGCCTGGGCCAGCTCCTGGCTCTGGCTCAGCTGGGCCTGGTTGTTGAAAGCGATGCCGAGGGTCTTGGCGATACGTGAGACGCCCGTCTCGTCTTCCTTGGTGAACCGGGCGCCGCGCTTCTTGTTCAGGAGCTGGATGACGCCGATCGGCTTGCCCTCGTGCAGGATGGGCATGCCGAGGATCTGCTTCGTCCGGAAACCGGTCTTCTGGTCCCACGATCCATCGAAGCTGAGCGTGGGCGAGATCTTCGCCAGCTCGGCCCGGTCATAGGCGTCGGCGACGTTGACGATCCGGCCCGCAGCCGCCACGTAGCCGGCGACGGATTTTTCGCTGACCGGAAGCCGGATCTCCTTCACGGTGTCGAGCGCCAGGAACTTCGAGTAGAGCTCCCGCTTCGCCTGGTCGATCGCGTAGATCGTCATCCGGTCCGCGTCGAGGAGCTCGAGAATCTCCCCCTGGAGCTCGATGAAGATGCTGTCGATGCTCTTGGCGGAATGGATGCGGTCGACGAGCTGGACGAGCTTCTGCTCGTAGGCGAGTCGTTCTTGAAGGAATTGGACGGACTGTTGCTGGGCCACGTGTCCTCCGAATTTCCCTAACCATGCTAGTCTAGCAGGTCCTCCACCGGGGGCAGAAGGGCTGGGGCGCTGCATGGCGCGGGCAGACGTGGTCATCGTCGGCGGTGGCGTCAACGGAACGAGCACCGCTTTTCACCTTGCATCCCGCGGGGTTAAGAACGTCCTCGTGCTCGAGCGCCGGCACCTGGGTGCCGGCGCGACCGGAAAATCCGGCTCGTTGGTCCGGATGCACTACACCAACGAGCCCGAATCGAGGCTCGCCCTCGAGAGCCTCAAGATCTTCCGCGATTTCCGGAACGCGGTCGGGGGCGATTGCGGCTTCGAGCCGATCGGCTTCCTGCAGATCGTCCCGAAGGGTTACGAGGCGGCGCTCGCCCGAAACGTCGCCCGCCAGCAGCGTCTGGGCATCAAGACCGCGGTGGTCGACCCGGCCCAGCTGGCGGAGTTTCTGCCGGGGTGCCGCACCGATGACGTCGGGGCGGCCGCGTGGGAGCCCGACTCCGGGTTCGCGGATCCCAACGCCACCACGTTCGCGTTCGCCGAGGCGGCGCGCCGTCTGGGCGCCTCGATCGAGACCGGCCGCGAGGTGACGAAGATCTTGACGGAACGCGGGCGCGTCGTCGGCGTCGAGACCGCGCAGGGACGCGTGGACGCGCCCGTCGTGGTGCTCGTTCCCGGCGCGTGGGCCGGCCCCCTGCTGACTCCGCTCGGGCTCGAGCTTGGCCTTTCCCCCCACCGGATCCAGATCACGATCTTCCGCTGGCCGGACGGTTTCAGGACCCGTCACTGCGTGGTCATCGACGCGATTCACCAGTCGTGGCTCCGGCCCGAGGGCACGAACACGACCTTGATCGGCGTCGAGCTCGGCACCGGGCACGCGGATCCGAATTCGTTCGACGAGGGTGTGGATCCCGACTTCGTGGCGACCTGCCGCAGAGCGCTCGCGGGGCGTCTTCCCGCCATGGCCGAGGCGACGATGCGCGGCGGCTGGGCGGGCATGATCATGATGAGCGCCGACGGCCGGCCCATCATCGATCGGATCCCGTCGATCGCCGGCCTCTACTGCATGCTCGGCGACTCGGGGACCTCGTTCAAGACGTCGCCGGCGATCGGCAAGTGCCTCGCGGAGTGGATCGTCGACGGCAAGCCCCGCACCGTCGACCTCACGCCGTTCCGCTCGACCCGCTTCGCCGAGCAGCAGCCCTGGCACGACGAAGACCACTACGGCGGGCAGAGCCTGACGATCTCTCGCTAGCCGGTCAGCGGCCGAGGGCGGCGAGCATTTCTTCGATGCTCGTCAGCTTGACGCGCGGGCGGCCCTGGGCGCGACCGCGCTCGGTCTCGATGGCGTCGAGCTTCTGCCAGTCGGCGTAGGAGAAGAAATTCGGCTGGCGCTGGCGGACGAGCGCCTCGGCGGCCGCCGTCTCGGGGTGCGCGGGCTCGAGCACCGCGCCGCCGGCGAGATCCTCCAGCATGCACTCGACGGTCTCGGCGGCGTCGGGCTTGTTGGTCCCGATCACGCCGGTCGGGCCGCGCTTGATCCAGCCCGCGGCATATTCGCCGACGATCGGCTGCTTGGTGTCGGAATCGAGCACTCGCCCCTTGTCGTTCAGGATGACGCCCCAGCTCTCGTTGAACGGCACGCCGGGCAGCGGTACGCCGCGGTAGCCGACCGAGCGAAACACGAGGCCCGCCGGGAGAGTCTCGAAGTGACCGGTCGCGCGCGCCTGGAGCGCACCGGTCGAGGTGGCGTAGAGCTCGTTGCGGACGAGCTTGAGCGCCGCGACCCCGCCGTGCTCGTCGCCGATCAGCTCGACCGGCGAGACCAGGAAGCGCAGGGTGAGCACGCGGGACTTGCCCGTCGGCTGCCGCCGCGCGTACTCCTTGAGGATCTCGACCTTCTTCTGCGAGGCCCGATCCCCGCTGCGCTCGACCGCGGCGCGGCTCAGCGGGTCGAGCTCGACTTCGTCCGGGCGCGCGGTCACGTCGGCGTCGGCCAGCTCACCGAGCTCCTTCACTTCTGGGTTCGTGAATGCCGCCTGCGCCGGCCCTCGCCGGCCGAGCAGGTAGACTTCCTTCACGCGGCTCTTGCGGAGCGCCTCGAGCGCGTAGTCGGCGATGTCGGTTGTCGCCAGCTCCTCGGGCGTGCGGCAGAGGATCCGGACGACGTCGACCGCCACGTTGCCGACGCCGACGACCGCCACCCGCTCCTGCGTCAGATCGAACGTGCAATCCCGATAGTCGGGGTGGCCGTTGTACCAGGCGACGAACTCGGTAGCCGGATGGCTTCCGCTCAGATCCTCGCCCGGGATTCCCATGCGGCGATCGGTCTGGGCGCCGGTGCAGTACACGATCTGGTGATAGTGCGCTCTGAGGTCGGCGAGCGTCACGTCCTTGCCGAACTCGACGCCGCCGAAGAAGCGGAAGCGGGGATTCGCCGCGACCTTGTCGAAGACGTGCGTGACGAACTTGATCTTCTGATGGTCGGGCGCGACGCCCAGGCGCACCAGCCCGTACGGCGTCGGCAGCCGGTCGAACACGTCGACCTCGACGACGCGCGGGGCGCGGAGCAGATGGTCGGCCGTGTAGAACCCGGTGGGCCCGGCGCCGATGATCGCGACGCGTAGGGGCCGTTCCGGCGTTCCGAGCCCCGTCGTCAATGCGTGGGCCTGCGCTCGTCGGCGAGGAGCTGCGTCTGCAGCGTGTCGACCTCGCCCTGATAATGATCGCGCTGCGCCTTCACGACGTCGCCGATCGAGACCATTCCGATCAGCCGGCCCTTGTCGATGACCGGCAGATGACGGATCCGCCGCTCGGTCATCGTGTGGGCGACCGAGAGGAGGTCGTCGTGGGGCTGGCCGGTGATGACGTCCCGGGTCATCAGGTCGGCGACCACGCGTATGAAGAACTTCTCGTTGCGCGCGGCCTCGCGCACGATGTCGCGCTCCGACAGGATGCCGACGGGGCTTTCGCCCTCGACGGCGATGAGCGCGCCGATGTTGTGGCGGTCCAGCAGCGCGAGCGCCTCCCGGATCGACTGCTCGGGGCGCACCGTGACGGCCATCGAGCCTTTCCGCGCGAGGATATTCGCGATGTTCATGCGCCGTCTCCTTCGTCGAGCAGGCTTCTGCTATAGTACGCCGCTCACGCTCTGCCGCCTACGAACCGCCGGCCGCGCGACCCGCCGCCTGGGCCAGGAGCGCCCGCGCGCACGCGTGCGGCGCCAGCTCGCGGCGCGCCACGCGCTCCAGCAGGCTCGCCCGTTCCGCGCCCTCCGGGCCGAGCGCCCCGGCCAGCACCGTCTCGGCGACCAGATCCTGGGCGATCCGGAGCACGCGGGCCGTGACGATCTTCTGGCGGCGGCGCTCGAGCTCACCGCTCGTCTTCTGATAGGCCATGTGATTGTCGAGGGCGTCGGCGATCGCCTCGATACCCTCGTCGCGCGCCGCCGAGGCGGGCAGCACGGGCGGGATCCACGTGCCCTCCGCCGAAGGCAGCAGGGTGAGCATCGCCCGGAGCTCGGCCACCGTCCGGTCGGCGCCGTCGCGATCGGCCTTGTTGACCACGTGCACGTCCGCGATCTCGAGGACGCCGGCCTTGAGCGCCTGGACGTCGTCGCCGAGGCCGGGGACCGAGACCACGACTACCGTGTGGGCCAGACGCATCACGTCGACCTCGTCCTGCCCGACCCCGACCGTCTCGACGAGCACGACGCCGAGCCCGGCGGCATCCATCAGGTCGACCGCGTCGGCAGCGGCGCGCGAGAGGCCGCCCAGAGCGCCGCGCGTGGCCATCGAGCGGATGAAGACGCCGGGATCCAGCGCGAGATCGCTCATGCGGATCCGGTCGCCGAGGATCGCGCCGCCCGTGAACGGCGAGGACGGATCGACCGCGAGAACGCCGACGGTGCGGCCGCGGGCCCGCGCGATCAGCGCGAGCGCCCGCGCCAGGGTGCTCTTGCCGCTGCCGGGCGCGCCCGTCAGCCCGACGATCTGCGCCCGCCCGGTGCTCGGATAGAGGCGGGCGCACAGGGCTTCGGCCCGGGCCCCGCCCGATTCGACCCACGTGAGCCCGCGCGCGAGCGCGCGGGTCGAGCCTTCCACGATCTGGCTCGCCAGCGTCTCGACGTCGGAGCTCACGGCGCCGCCGGGCACGGAGATGTGCGCATGCTCAGCTGTCAATATTACGGCACCGGCCACACGCCGAGCACGCACTTCGGCCCCGCCGGACCGGGGCCCCGACCCGAGCGCCTCGCCCGACGGTTGACACGGCCGTGGGCGCTCTTCTATATTCCCGCGGCTGTCGCCCTCTCCGGGCGTGAAGGATCCCTGGTCCACTCGAGAGGAGCCTCAATGAGCCGTCTGGCACTCGACGTCGCGCTGGCCACCGAGGTTCGCGAACGCTTCGGCACACCGTGCTACGTCTACGATCATTCCATCCTCGAGGCGGCGGCGCGCCGCGCGCTCGCCTTCCCGGCTCCCTTCGGGTTCACGCTCCGCTACGCGATGAAGGCCAATCCGAGTCGAGGGGTCCTGGCGCTCTTCCGCGAGCTGGGGCTCCATGTCGATGCGTCGAGCGATCACGAAGTCGAGCGGGCGTTGCGCGCCGGGTTCTCAGCCGCGACGATTCAGCTCACGTCCCAGATGCCGTCGCGTCGACTGCGCGAGCACGTCGCGCGCGGTGTCCTCGTCAACGCGTGCTCCCTGCAGCAGCTCGAGGAGTTCGGTCTCGCCGCACCGGGTCGCGAGGTCTCGGTTCGAATGAACGCGGGCCTCGGCAGCGGATCGACGAATCGGACCAACACCGGCGGGCCGGCCTCGAGCTTCGGAATCTGGCACGAATACCTTGACGACGTGCAAACCCTCGCCAAGCGGTACGCGGTCAAGATCACGAGGCTTCACACGCACATCGGATCCGGCACCGACCCGGAGGTCTGGAAGCGCGCGACGCGGATGACTCTGGATCTGG
>Ga0306920_100005470_pt1 | contig 16439 bp, 13 predicted proteins | sample flu12Cox44000170_FD_204666 | JGI IMG/M metagenome (GOLD analysis project Ga0306920, IMG submission 204666) | Lab enrichment of tropical soil microbial communities from Luquillo Experimental Forest, Puerto Rico - flux4day.12C.oxic.44.000.170 (v2)... | ecosystem: Environmental > Terrestrial >... | reverse complement strand
ACGATCCTCCCTAAAGACAAAGAGTTCGCCTGGAGGAAACCGATGATCGGGTCGTTGAAGATGCTGGGGCTTGCGCTTGTCATCGCGGGTCTGGCCGGCCCTGCCCTTGCCCAGCAACCCCCTCCACCGATGGGACAACCCACAAGCGCGCCGGGTGTGCCGAAATTCCAGCCGGAAGCGTTCTGGCCAAAGCCGTTGCCGGGCAACTGGATCTTGGGCCAGGTCTCTGGCATCGCGGTTGACCGCAACGATCACATCTGGATCGTCCATCGCCCGACAACACTGGTCGACGACGAGAAAGGCGCGACCAAAAGTCCGCCTGAGACCAAATGCTGTACAGCAGCACCTCCGGTTCTGGAATTCGATCAGGATGGCAATTTGCTGCGGTATTGGGGCGGCCCGGGAGAGGGTTACGATTGGCCAAAATCGGAGCACGGCATCCATGTCGATAGCCAGGGCAATGTCTGGCTTGCCGGAAACGACAATTCCGATCACCAGATCCTCAAGTTTACCGGAGATGGGAAATTCCTGCAGCAGATCGGCAAGGCCAATGCGACTGGCGATTCCAACAGTCAGGACAAGCTTGGCCGGCCGGCGCATATGATGCTCGACGAGCCGGCGAACGAACTCTACGTCGCGGACGGCTACAAAAATCGCCGGATCATCGTGTTCGACGCCAATTCGGGGGCCTTCAAGCGTCTTTGGGGCGCTTACGGGCATAAGCCGAACGACGAAAAGACGGCGGCCTACAAGCCCGACGCGCCGCCCCCGGAACAGTTCTCGAACCCGGTACATTGCGTCCGCATATCCACCGACGGCCTCGTCTACGTCTGCGATCGCGCCAATGACCGCATCCAGGTGTTCCGGAAAGACGGCAGCTTTGTGAAGGAGTTCCGGATCGAGCCGGAGACGATGCAGAACGGCTCGGTCTGGGATCTCGTGCTTTCGGAGGACCCCGGGCAAAAATACATCTTCATCGCCGACGGCGCGAACGGTCAGATCATCGCGGTCAGCCGCGAGGACGGCAAGGTGCTCACGCAATGGGGACGCCACGGCCGTCAGCCCGGCCAGTTCAAATGGGTGCACAACATCGCCATCGATTCGAAGGGAAATATCTATACGGCCGAAGTCGGTTTTGGCCGCCGCGCGCAGAAATTCCGCAGGATAGAGTGATCCACGAGGACTGCCATTCCCTCGCGTTTCAGTTGCCGGAAAGTTTGTCGATTTCACCTCGCTCGATGGTCATCGTCACATCGACGAAGGTGTAGAGAAGTTTTGGGTTCGACTCCGTGATCAGAAGCGCGATCTCCTTGTCCTGCGACCGGAGCCGCCGCAGCGCTTCGGCGTAGCGTTGCGCCAGGACGGGCGCGAGCCCCTGGAAAGGCTCGTCGAGAATGACAAGCCTTGTTCCCAGCATCAGGGCGCGGCCAAGCGCTACCATCTTGCCCTGTCCTCCCGAAACCGATCCCGCCGGTCGTCCGGCGAGTTCCTTCAGCTCGGGCAGCACGGAATAGGCGCGATCGAGCCTGCGCCGACTTTCCTGCGGAGCAATCTTCGCAACCCGTCCAGGGAGAAGGATATTTTCCTCCACCGTGAAAGCGGAAAACAAGCGTCGATCTTCCGGCGCATAGCCGATTCCGAGCGAAGGCCGGCGATGCGGAGGAACGCGCCCAAGGTCCTCCCCACCCAAACGCATCGCGCCGGTTGCTTCGGTGAAGCCCATGATGGTGCGCACCGTCGTCGTTTTCCCGGCGCCGTTGCGTCCAATCAACGCCGCGCTCGCACCCGCCTTCAGTGAGAAGCTGACATTGCGCAAAACCGGCGCGCCTTCGATCGCAACGTTGATATTTTCCAGGCTCAACATCGCATCATATTCCGATCACGTGCTCGCGGACTTTCGGATCGGTCAGAACTTGCGCAGGCGTACCGACCTTTTGAATTTTTCCCATGCTCCAGACGGCAACCCGATTGGCATAGCGTTCCACCACGTCCATGTCGTGCTCGACAAAGACAGAAGTGACCTTCTCCCTTGCAAGCGCACTCGTAAGGAGATCCATGATGCCGAATTTCTCGGAAGAGGCGACACCGGAGGTCGGCTCGTCCATGAGCAAGAGCCTGGGTTTGAGCGCAAGCGCAAGCGCGATATCGACGAGCTTGCGCTGTCCTTCGGGCAATTCTCGCGCCTTGCGGCCCGCAAATTCCCCAACCGCCACGAGATCGAGCAAGCGCTCCATCTCCGACGCCTGCGGCAGACCGGAGAGAGCCCTCAAACCCGACGGTCGTCCGTTCAGCGAAGCGGCCGCGATCAGCATGTTCTCCATCACGGTCTGATCGAGAAAGAGTTGAGGAATTTGAAAGGCGCGCGCGATGCCGAGCCTGGTGACGGTGCGTGGCAACTGTGCGGTGATATCGCGGCCAAGAAAACTGACGCTGCCCGCCTGCGGCCTGAGGTAACCAGTGGAGACGTTGAGGAACGTGGTTTTGCCGGCGCCGTTTGGCCCGATAATTGCGAGATTTTCGCCCTCATAAACGTCAAGATCGATTCCGTCGGCAGCGACGACGCCGCCGAAGCGGATCTCGATCCCTTTGGCCGAAAGCAGGACGTCAGCCATCAGCGCGCTCCTTCCCTGGCGCGTCTACTGCGCTGCCTGAGGCCTATCAGCCCACTCGGGGCGTAGAGGATGATGACAATCAGAACCACGCCGAGAATGAGCTGCCAGGCGTTCGCCAGGTGAGCCGCTGCATAGAAGCGGACGGCTTCGAAAACGGCAGCACCCGCAAAGGCGCCGAAGGCATGCGCGCCGCCGCCGAGGATCGCGATGAACACGAATTCGCCCGACTTGGTCCAGAAGCCGAATTCAGGAGTCGCGATCTGCTGGATGATCGCCACCAGCGTGCCGCCGATGCCGCCGAGAAAAGCAGAGAACACATAGCCGACAAGGAGCACATGGCGGGCTGAGGTTCCCAGATATTCGAGGCGCGTCTCGTTCGACTTGATTGCCCGCAACATGTGCCCAAGCGGACTGTCGAGGTAGCGTTGAACGCCGAGGAATGCCGCAATCGCGATCAACAAGCTCACGTAAAGGATGACATATTGGAAGGTCTCTGGCGCGAAGGACATTCCCAGCAAGGCCGGACGTGCCACGCGAATGCCGTCGGCTCCGTTGGTATAGCGGAACATCTTCTCCAGCAGCGACCACAACACCATCGAGAAGGCGAGGTTGAGCATCCCGAAAAAGATCTCGCGGTAACGCACCACGAAGAGGCCGACGATCAGGCCGAAGATGGTCGACGATACGGCGCCGAGCAGGAGATAGAGCAGGATGTCGCCGCCACCGACATACTTGCCCCAAAACGCTGCGGCGTAGGCACCACACGCAAAGAACATCGCGTGTCCGAACGACACTTGCCCGGCCTGCAAGAGCAGGATGATTCCGAGCACGACGATGCTCTTGGCGAGGATCAGCGCGGACAGCGTCGCCCAGCTCGGCATAATCAGCGGCGCAATGGCGGCTGCCAGGAAGAACAGCACGGCGGCCAAGGTGATCGGCTTGGGACGGCGGGCCATCAGATTTTCCTCAAGGCGGAGGTGCCGAACAGACCGAACGGCCGCACCAGGAGCACCAGCACCATGATCAGGTAGGGCACCAGAACCTCGAACTCGGGCTGGATGTAGATGATGAAGGCGCGTGCCAGCCCGATCATGAGCGCGGTGACGGCGGCGCCCTCGATCTGGCCGAGACCGGCCGTGGCCGCAACGGCGAAGGAAAGCACGATCATGTCCGCACCCATGCCGGGCACAAGCGAGGTGGTTGGTAACGCAAGCGCCCCGCCAAGCGCCGCCAGGCTCGCCCCGATCATGAACGTGATCAGGTAAACGCGCCTGGCGTCGATTCCAATCGCGGTTGCAGCTTCGCGATCTTCCGTGACGGCCAGAATCACCGCGCCCGCCAGGCTGTGACGCAGAAAATAGCGCAAGCCGATCAGGGTCAGCACGGCCACGCAAGGCAGCAGCACGACCTGGTAGGACGTGTAGGTGACGCCGAATACGGAAATATTGGGAAGAAGCTTCAATGGCTCGGCCGCGAAGATCGGTTGAACGCCCCAGATCAGGCGCTGCAGGTTGTCCATGATCATGAAAACCGCAAAGGTGATCAGAAGCTGCAGCACGTCGTCACGCCCATACACCGGACGCAACAGGAAGCGCTCGATCGACCCGCCACACAAAACGCCGATCACGATCGATGCGGCCAGCAGCGCGGGATAGGTGAGCCATGGCGACAGTGGTGCAACGGCGAAGCTGAAGGTGGCGGCCAGATATGCCCCGAAGGCGTATAAAGAGCCATGCGCCACGTTGACTACGCGCAGCACGCCAAAAATCAGGCTAAGCCCAACCGACACCAAAAAAACCAGCGCGGCGTAGCTGATCCCGTCGAGGACGGCGAGGATAGCGAGAGTCGAGTTCATCGGGAGCCTTGCAAGGTCCGCCCTCCGGAGAAAAATTTCGAGGACGGAGCTGACGCGTCACTGCTTGTAAATCAGCACGTCCATCTTGACGAATTCCGGCTTGAGGGTCTTGAGCCATTCGACCGAGCGCATGCCCGGCGGAGTCGTGATGGTTTTGGGGTCGAAAACCATCATGTTGTCGAGCACCTTGAAGTCATAGCCGGGCATGGACCTGGTCACGCCGACAAGCTGGGCTTCCAGACCCTGGTTGTCCTCCAACCGCAGCGTAACGGGTCTGCCGAATCCGGTCGCGAACTGATCACCGGCAACCGCATCCACCACCTGCTCATGCGTCGGCCAATTGCCACCGTTGGCCTTGATGGCCTTGTCGTAAGCCGTCTGCAGCGCTGCGAATGCCTGCGCCATGTGATAGACCGGATAGATCGGCCAAGAGCCGGTCTTGGCCTTGAACGCCTCGTTGAAGGCCTTGAACGCGGGATCGTTCTTCTTCTCCGGATGCAGGAACCAGTGATCGCCGCGGGCACCGATGATCAATCCTTCGGGCAGATCCTTGCCCAGCCGCTGGATCGAGGACTCTCCAATCGCGAGCACGAAGGCGGATTGTTGCAACAACCCGCGCTGCCCGGCCTGACGGACCAGCGTGTCGAGATCGCCGCCCCAGCTCGTGGTCAACACCACGTCGGGACGCAGCGCCATCAGGCGGGAAATCTCGGTCGAGTAGTCGGGAGAGCCGAATTTGGGGAAGAGTTCCGCCACCACCTGCACGTCGGGCTTCATCGCCTTCAGCGCGGTTGAAAAGATCTCCCAGCTTTCGCGGCCCCAGGCATAGTCCTGATTGACGACAGCGATGGTCTTGAAGTCCGGTTTGGTCTTGAGGAGATAGACGAGAACGGCAAGCATTTCCGGCGTAGCGTTCGCCTGGGTGCGGAAGTTGTAACGGTACTTCTTTGCCTCGAGGATCGAAGCGGCGCCACAATCCCACATGAAATTCATGACCTTGAGGTCTTCGGCGACCGGGACCAGTTGATTGCAGCTGCCTGAGGAGATCGAGGCGAAGGTCGCATCGACCTTCTCGTCCTGCACCATCCGGCGATAATTCGAAACAAGCGCCTCGCCGCCTGCACCTTCATCCACGAAGGACAGTTTCACCGGCACGCCGCCAATTCCGCCGTTCTTGTTGATGTCCTGCGCGATCATCTCGGCGGCGGCTTTTCCGGGCACGCCGAATACGGATGCGGGTCCCGACAGGAAGGTGGTGATCCCGATTTTGATTTCGGGAGGCTTGCCCTGGGCAAGGACAGGGCCGGCCAGCACAACCGCTGCAAAGCCGGCTGCGAGGGCAGTCTTTAGCAATCGCATGGAAATCCTCCCTGGTTTTTCAAATTCTGCATGCGGCCTTCATCGGCCGTTCGGGTGACGATACGAGCTGACGTCGGCCCGCCCCTGCAGGCTGTCGTTCTCATTCGTCATTATGGAGCGCTCGGTGACGAAGTAAATGGACTGCTTTCAGAACCCTCATGGGCAACGCATTTCTCGCGGCGCTTGGGCCGGGCCATTCGGCTCGCAACAGGATCGGGACACGCCTGCGCGCCCTCACCGCGCGATGCGCCTGAGTTCTGAGAGGACAAACCCGCCCAAAGGGCGTGGGGAATGCCGGGTGCCGGCAGCACCCGCAGTCTCGCGTGCGAAAATATTGGAGCACACGAGCGTAGTCACCGCGAGGACGACCGGATTCACCCGGCATTCCCGCACGCGAATGGTTTTAACGGTTTCCTTCGCGCTCTTCCCGGTGATCGGGCCTTGTTGTCACCGTCGCAGGCCGCGATGCGAGTGACGCATCGTCGCCAACTTGACGCCAGCGTCGAGGCGTCAGAACCACACGACTTCGCCGTCCGCGGAATGTACCGTTCGTCTTTCGGCAAGCCCGCGTCCACCGCATCCCGCACCCAACGTCCGTGACGATCGCGAAACGCCCCTCTTGTAAGGGCGGGACGCGCGGAATCATGGATGTGTTTCGGGGCAAGCGAGAAGGGAAATATTTTTCGGCAAAGGACTGGACAGGGCAAATCAGGTTGATCCGGTTCGACAAATTCGAGTTTGCGCGCACACAGAAAAATCGGCAAGGCGCGATCTCCAGACCTGACGCGCGGCGCATCAACCTTGCTCTTGCACGTAAGCGAGACAGGCTTCCCGATCGAACAAGTGCCATGAGTATGATAACACCAAGAGCGCGCTCGGGGTCATCTGCAGACATTCGGCGCGTCCAGGCGGATGACCGCTCTGCGCTCGCTCTACTCCCGCAAGCCGACATCGCGGCGGTGGCCTTGTTGGTCCGATAAGGGCCATCAGCCGACATACCGACCAGCCCGCTCAATGTCTGCCTTACCCGCGGGCGACGACAATACTGTTGAGTGCGATCTCCTGACCTTCAGCGCGGAGACGCGATGCTCTTCCGTGAAGGCTTGCGGCTGCTCCCAGGCCGCAAATGCCTGCCGGCAGTCCTCAGGGGACGTACCGCAATTGAAGGGATGACAAGCCAAGCGTGACATCCAGCGCAACCGATCCTTCAAGCGAAACCGGCTGCAACGCAAAACTCCGCTGTGACCCGCCAACCAGAACGTTGGCTCCGACGCCCGCGCCGAGCGCAATGTCTCCACTTGCACCCACATATTCGCCGGCCAAGGCTCCGGCGGCGACGCCCGACGTTGGAGCCAGGACGGCCCACGCCAGACCGCCCGCGCTGACCACTCCGATATCGATGCCGATCGTATTGAGTGCTCCCTCGTATATCTGCGGGGCGCCCGGAACGGATGGCACAAATCGGCACTCCATCGACTGGTGGCCAAATATGACGAAGCCGATGCTCGGGTTCAGCCTGCAGCGAAGCATGCCGGACTGAGTCCAATTTTGCCCCGCCGCCTGAGCGCAAGCACCGAACGGAACCGAACCCACGATTGCGAAGGCAATGATCAGCAGTACTACCCGCATCGGCGCGACGTTACGTGACATTTTCGGCCTCAAATAATTGAGAGACGCCTCTATACAGCCTAGCTGGCGCTCTTTTGAATGGCGGTTGGCAGCGTATCGGATTTACGTTTTTTACAATAGGCGACAACCTTTTCGGAATTCTTTTGCAGGCGGTCGTAGTCCAAAACATTGTTATTTGCCGCCGCGTTGTAATAGCCGCTCATAAAATACCTGATGAAATCCCGGTCTGCCGGAGCGTATCCCAGCCAATCCCCGCAAGTGATCTTGTTCATGTCCAGTTTAATCTGGGCCGCGGCCGGCACTGAACCCGCCCCTATCAAAATCACAGCAACGGCAAGAACCCTGCGTCTCATAGCGATCCTCCAACGTCCCGGGCGGTCAATTTTTGCCTACCGCTTGTTGCAAGCCATACATGACACTTTCCGCAGGATGGTATTGGCACCATGCCTTCACGTTGGCGATATTTTGTTGATGCAAAGCAAGATCCACAAAGGTCCTGCGGTTCTGATAACTGAACCAGCCGCTCATCCAGGCAGAAAAATTATCCGACTGTGACGGCGGCATAGCGAGGTATTGGCTGCACGTGATCTTGCCCATATCGATGGTCACCTGCGCATTCGCGACGACCGGAAGCATCGAGATGGCAAACGTCAGACCGATAAATCTGCATCTCATTATGATCGTCCTTGATGCCGGGGCTACCCGGATTTGAAGACGGCTGCCGCCGCAAGGCCGCAAGAAAAACGGAGTCTCGCGCCGCTCGTGTTGATCTAGATCAACGGAGGTCCGCTTGGGGATTTTGGACCATTCTGGATTGCTGCCTCGGGCCGCAAATAGAGGCAATCAGGACCGGGCCGCTTCCCGCAGCGGCTCCGCCGCGGTCATCGCAAACCCGTCATAGCCCTTGGCCGCGACATCGTCGCAGATCCGGCGATAGACGCCGACGCCGCCAATATAGGGCATGAAGATCCGCGGCTTGCCTGGAATATTGGCGCCCATGTACCAGGAGTTGGCCTGCGGATAGAGCGTCATGTGCGCGACTTCATTGACGTGCGCGAGCCAACCCTCTTCGGCGCCTTGCGTCGCTTCCACCAGGTCGAGGCCGCGCTGGCGCATCCAGGCCATGCAGTCGGCGATCCAGTCGACATGCTGCTCGATCGAGACAATCATGTTGGAGAGCACCGAGGGGCTGCCCGGCCCCGTGACGATGAAGAGATTGGGGAAGCCCGCGCTCATCAGGCCGAGATAGGTTTTGGGGCCCTCGGCCCATTTCCCCTTCAGCGTCCGCCCGCCGCGGCCGCGAATGTCGATCCTTGCCACTGAACCCGTCATCGCGTCGAACCCGGTTGCCAGCACCAGTGCGTCGATTTCGTAATCCTTGCCGCCCGCGCGCAAGGCATTCGGCAGAATCTCCTCGATGCCGTTGGTCCTGATATCGACCAGCGTGACGTTGGAGCGATTGAAGGTCGCGTAATAATCGGTATCGACACAGATGCGCTTGGAGCCGATCGGGTGATTGTCCGGCTGCAAGAGCTTTGCGGTCTGCGGGTCCTTGACGATTTCCGCGATCTTTGCGCGGACGAAATCCGCAGCCGTGTCGTTGGCGGCCTGATCGAGGATCAGGTTGTTGTAGGCGAGCATGAAGGTCAGGCCACCCCTGGCCCAGCGCTGCTCATATCTGGCGCGCCGCGCGTTGTCGCCATCATCGAGCGCGCCGCGGTCGGGCAGCTCGGCGTAGATGCCGTTGCGCGCTTCCTCGCGGGCAAAGCGCCTCACTTCCGGATAAATCCTGCGAAATGCCTCCCGCTCCTCCGCCGTCAGCGCGGCGTTATGGGCCGGAATCGAGAAATTCGGCGTGCGCTGGAACACATAGAGGTGTCGCGCCTGCCTGGCGATAACCGGTATCGACTGGATCGCCGAAGATCCGGTACCGACGACGGCGACGCGCTGGCCCGTGAAATCAACCGCCTCATGCGGCCAATGGCCGGTGTGATAGACCTTTCCCGCAAAATCCGATAAGCCCCTGATATCGGGCAGGCGCGCATTCGACAGGCAACCGGTGGCGAGAACGACGAATTTTGCGCCGACGGTCTTGCCGTCAGACGTCGTGGCCTGCCACTCGCCGGCGCTCTCATCGAACCCCGCGCAATCGACGCTGGTATTGAGCTGAATGTCTTTGCGCAGATCGAAGCGCTCGGCGACGTGGCGGGCATAGTTGAGAATTTCGGCCTGCGGCGCGTAGCGCTCGCTCCAGTCCCACTCCCGCTGCAATTCCTCGGAAAAGGAGTAGGAATACTGCATGCTCTCGACGTCGCAACGCGCGCCGGGATAGCGGTTCCAGTACCAGGTGCCGCCGACGTCCCCGCCCTGCTCGTAGACGCGCACTTTAAGTCCGAGCCCGCGCAGCCGGTGGAGCATGTACATTCCGGCAAATCCCGCGCCGACCACGACCACGTCGTAGCAGGCAGCTTCCGCGAAATGGTCTTTGCCTGACGTGGACGGCAAGGCCGACATTTTTTTTCGTCTCCCGGAGGTTGCGTGGTCACGCACCAGCATTCCCCTGCCCGCGCGAAAGCGCAAGGGCAAATCGGACGCATGTCTGCGCGCATATTTTGGTGCGGATGGGTTTCTTCCCCGTGATGAACGGCGCGTCCTCGCACTCGAACCGCGAGGCCATAAAGCACTTTTCAGAATGAGATCGTCCCCGCAGTTGGCATCGATGCCCCTGATGCGCTAGCGTCCGCCAAGGACAAGCCTCAAAGGCCGACACAGGGAACGGAAGCACGATGAAATCGCCGGTCTGCGATATGCTGGGCGTCGAATTTCCACTGTTCGCATTCAGCCATTGCCGCGACGTGGTCGCTGCCGTAAGCCGTGCCGGGGGTTTCGGGGTGTTGGGGGCCACCGCCCATACGCCTGAGACGATCGAGCAGGAGCTGAAGTGGATCGACGATCACGTCGACGGCAAGCCTTACGGGCTCGACGTGCTGATCCCGGAAAACACGTCCACCTCGGGCGAGAGGGATGTCACCTGGAAGAGTCTGGAGAGCCGGATTTCGCCGGAACACCGCGCCTTCGTCCGCAATCTTCTCGGGAAGCACGGCGTCGAACTCTCGATCACGCCTATTTCCGACAACCAGCCGCAGCCGTTCGACGCAGTGCGGGCGCTGGAGGTCCTCGACGCCTCGTTTCGTCATCCGATCCGCCTGATTGCGAACGCGCTTGGCGTGCCGCCGAAGACGATGATCGAGATGGGAAGGAAGCACGGCGTGCCGGTCGCAGCGCTGGTCGGCGCCAAGGAACACGCGCTGCGCCAAATCGCCGCCGGTGTCGATATTCTCGTGGTACAGGGCACGGAAGCCGGCGGCCATTGCGGCGAAGTCTCCACCATGGTGCTGGTGCCCGAGGTAATCCAGGCGATCAAGAACATCCGCGACGTGCCGGTGCTGGCCGCGGGTGGCATCATGACCGGACGGCAGATGGCCGCGTGCATGGCGATGGGCGCGGCGGGGGTGTGGACCGGCTCGGTGTGGCTTGCGACGATCGAATCCGAAACCAGCGAAACCTTCCGCGAAAAGATGATCGCTGCGTCTTCGCGCGACGCCATCCGCTCCAAAAGCCGCACCGGCAAGCCGGCGCGGCAATTGCGCTCGACATGGACAGATGCCTGGGACCGCGCGCCGGAAAGTCCCGGCGCACTGCCGATGCCGCTGCAGAGCATCATCAGCCGCGACGCGTTCAATTCGATCGATCGGTCGGCGGCCGGAGGCAACGCGAAGGCGCGCGAACTCGTCAGTTATTTCGTCGGACAGGGTGTCGGCCTGATCGACAGCGTGAAGTCGGCCGGCGCGGTGGTGCAGGAATTCAAGGAAGATTTTGCCTTGGCCGTGGAGCGGATGAATACGCTGGCAAGCGAGTGAAAGATCCTCATGGTGAGGAGGCGTACGCACCCGAGCAGGCCAAGCCACAGCGAGGCGGCGCGGGCGCGCTCCTCGGGACGAGGGTCTCGACGTTTTGAGAGGGCGACAAAGGAATAATGGCGAATTCAACTGTTCCGGAAGACCGCGTGCCCGTCATCGTCGGCGTCGGTGAAATCGTCGATCGGGCGAAGGAAATTGCCGAAGGCCTCGAGCCGCTCGCGCTGCTGGTCGAAGCCTTGAAGCGCGCGGAAGCGGACTCTGGCGCCAGGCTGCTCGGCGAAGTCCAATCGCTCGACATCGTCAATTTCCTGAGCTGGCGCTATCGCGATCCGGAGAAGCAGCTCGCCGCGCGTCTTTCCGTCAACCCGAAGCACAATTATTACGGGCCGGTCGGCGGCGAAAGTCCGATCCGCTATCTGCATGAGGCGGCGCAACGCATCGCGCGTGGCGAATGCAGCGTCGCTGCGGTCTGCGGCGCCGAGGCGCAGAGCAGTGCGACCAAGGCCGAACGTGCTGGCCTCACCCTGCCCTGGACACCGTTCGCGCACGATGTTCCGGAGCCCAAGCGCGGTGCCGCGTTCCAGAAGCCGATGGCCGCGAAGCTCGGCGTGTTTCGCCCGGTGAGCGTCTACCCGTTTTACGAAGCGGCCACCTCGGCGCATTGGGGCCAGACACCGCGGGAAGCGATGGCGGAATCGGGCGCGCTGTGGTCGGCCTATTCTCGCATCGCCGCGCAGAATCCCAATTCGTGGCTGAGGCGGCACTTCACGCCCGACGAAATCACGACGCCGACGGCCGACAACCGGTTGATCGCATGGCCCTACACCAAACTCATGGTCGCCAATCCCACGGTCAATATGGGCGGCGCGGTGCTGATGACCAGTCTTGCGACGGCGCGCTCCGTAGGCATCGAGGAACGTCGTCTCATCCATGTCTGGGGCGGCGCATCGGCGGAGGAACCGCGCGATTATCTGGAACGCGACCAGTTCGTCGAGAGCCACGCCCAGAATGCCGTGCTCAAGGCCGCGATGGAGCTGGCCGGCGGCGACGGCAAGGCTTTTGACGCGATCGAGCTCTATAGCTGCTTTCCCTGCGTGCCGAAAATGGCGCGGCGAACGCTCAAGCTCGGCGCCGACGTGCAGCCGACCGTGACCGGCGGCCTCACTTTCTTCGGCGCGCCGCTCAACACCTATATGACGCACGCGGCCTGCGCGATGGTGCGGAAACTTCGCGCTGGCGCCAAACTCGGTCTCCTCTACGGCCAGGGCGGCTTTGTCACCAAACACCACGCGTTGGTGTTGTCGCCAACGCCGCCAGCCGGGCCTCTCGCGCAAGAAACCAGCGTCCAAACCGCGGCCGATCGCCATCGCGGCCAGGTGCCGGAATTCGTGACCGAGGCCAGCGGCAAGGGAAAGGTCGAGAGCTTTACCGTGCTCTACGGCCGCAATAACGAGGTCGGACACGGCGTGGTGATGCTGCGCACGCCCCAGAACACCCGCGCGCTGGCGCGCGTGCCCGCGGACGATCGCCGCTCACTCGCGCATTTGTTGAACCTTGACGGCACGGCGGTCGGTTCATCCGGCGAGATCGTCCAAGCCAACGATGGGGTTTTGGAGTGGCGGGTGGGATAGCCTATTCAGCCTCATGCCCGGCCTTGTGCCGGGCATCGACGTCTTTTTTCCAAAGCGTCAAGACGTGGATGGCCGGGACGAGCCCGGCCGTGACGAGGATGATCGACCCCCTACCCCTTGTCGCCCTGCTTCGCCGAGACGGTCGCCGGACGGCCCTTGGTGCTGACCACTCGGACCTGATCTCCGTCGACGATTCCGTCCGGCGGCGCGTTGATGATGCGGTCGTCCAGGGTAATGCCGGATGCGAGCTCGATGTCGCGTCCGAGATCGCGCGCGATCGTCACATTCTTGAACAGGACGCGGTCGTCGGGACCCACCGTCGCAACCCGCAAGCCGTTCTGGTTGAAGACCAGCGCGCTTGAGGGAATATGCAGCGGACCACCATCTCGCTGCAACGTCAGCCGTACAGTGGCAAAGCCGCCGGGCATCAACTCGCTGGCGACATTCTCGAGCCCAAGCTGCATCTGCGTCGTGCCGGAATTGACGTCGACAGCTTGCGCGGATGCCTCGACGCTGGCGTCAAACGTGCGGGCCGGATATTCGGGCACGGAGATCACCGCTTTCGTACCGATCCGCACCGAAGGCACGTAAGTCTGCGGCACGTTGACGTAGACGCGCAGCTTCCTGATGTCGGAAATCACGAACATGGGCGGGCCGCTGCCGCCACCGGCGTTGATCAGGGCACCGACGTCGGTCGCGCGTGCGGTGACGATGCCGTCGAACGGAGCGGTGATCTTCTTGTAGCCGGCGAGAGCCTCGAGCCGCTCGACGTTGGCCTGGCTGGCGTTGACCGCGGCGATCTTGTTGGAGAGATCGGCGGTGCGCTCGTCGATCTCCTGCATCGAGACGAAATTCGAGGCGATCAGGGTCTTGCGGCGCGCCAGCGTCACCTCGGAAAGTTTGGCGCTCGCCTGCTGATTGGTGAGATCGGCCCGCGCCTGGAGCAATTGCTGATCGAGATCGGGCGCATCGATTTCGGCAATGACTTCGCCCGCCTTGACCCGCGCGCCGATGTCGGCATTCCAGTTCTTCAGGTAGCCGTTGACGCGCGCAAAGATCGGCGCGCGATAATAGGCCTCCAGCCGGCCCGGTAGGTCGATCGTTGCCGTCAGCGCGCCGGACTCGGCAAATATCACCGCCACCGGTGGGACAGCCTGGCTGTCGGTCCATTCGCGCAACCTTGCGCTCGAATCCTCGCGCGCGCGGATGCCGCTGATAACGAGCATCAACGCGGCGATGACGGCAGCTCCGCCAAACATGCCCAACTTCCGGCGCGAGACCGGCGGGCGAGGTTCAGTGGGCATTCTGGCTCTCCGTTACAACGGCCCCTTTAGGGTCCTGTTTCCTGTGTACCATGCTGAAAACCACCGGGACGAACATCAGCGTGGCAATGGTTGCGAAGGTCAGCCCGCCGATCACCGCTCTGCCCAGTGGCGCGTTGGCTTCGCCGCCCTCGCCGAGCCCAAGCGCCATCGGCAGCATGCCGATCACCATGGCGAGCGCGGTCATCAGCACCGGACGCAGGCGTACGAAACCGGCTTCGATGGCAGCAGCGATCGGATCGCCGGTCTCCTCATAGCGCTCGCGGGCAAAGCTGATCACCAGCACGCTGTTGGCGGTCGCAACGCCCATGCACATGATGGCGCCGGTCAGCGCCGGAACCGACATCGTAGTGTTGGTCGAAAACAGCATCCAGACGATGCCGGCGAGTGCCGCCGGCAGCGCCGTAATGATCACGAACGGATCGGACCAGGACTGGAAGTTCACCACGATCAGCAAATAGACCAGGATGATGGCCGCGGCGAGCCCGAGCAGCAATCCGGTGAACGAGCTGTTCATGGTATGCACCTGGCCGACGAGAGCAACCGAGGAGCCCTTCGGCACGTCCTTCGCCGTATCCGCGATCACCTTGCGGACGTCGGCCGCGACACCGCCGAGGTCGCGCCCTTGCGGCGTAGCGAAGATCTGCACCATCGGCTGGATGTCGTATTGCGAGACGACCGCGCTCGAAACCGAGCGGGTGATGTTGGCGATGCCGCCCAGAATCGGCGCGGTCGGACCGCCCGCCGTGATCGGCAGCGTCTCCAGCGCGCTCAGCGAGTCGATCTGGTATTGCGGGGTCTGCATCACGATCGAATACGAGACGCCATTATCGGGATTGAGGAAGTAGGTTGGCGCCACCTGCCCGCTGCCCGAGAGATTGACGGTAAGGCTGTTGACGACGTCGCGCTCGGACAAACCGACATATTGTGCGCGGGTACGATCCACGTCGATGTTGAAGGTTGGATTGCTCGGCGACTGTTGGATGCGCGCATCGGCAATACCGGGAATCCGGCGGATGCGGGCCATCAATTTATTGGCGTAAGCGAAATTGGCGTTCAGATTGCCGCCCCGAACCTGCAGGTCGATCGGCGCCGGAGCGCCGAAGTTGAGGATCTGGTTGACGATATCGGCTGGAAGGAAAGCAAACGTCATTCCAGGAAACTGGCGTGGAAGCTGCTCGCGCAGCGCCTTCAAATAGATTTCAGTCGGAGGATAATCCTCCTTCAGCTTGATCTGGATGTCGCCATCCTGCGGTCCGATCACGCCGGTATTGTTATAGGTCATGTTGATGCCGCTGATGGGCATGCCGATATTGTCGGCCAAGGTCTCGATCTGGTCCGGCGGGATGATCTTGCGGATCGCTTTCTGCACGTCGGCGAATTGATTGGCGCTTTCCTCCAACCGCGTGCCGACCTGCGTGCGCACATGCATCAGGATCTGGCCGGCATCGACGGAGGGAAAGAAATTCTGCCCGAGATAAGGAACGAGCATGAACGAGGTGACGACGAACCCAAGAAAGCCGATCATGAAGGTCGGCCGGTGTCTCAGCGCCATCGTCAGGAGGTCGCGATAGCCGGCGCGAAATCGCTCGAAGCCCGCCTCGAAACCGCGCTGCAAGCGGAGAAAGGGATTGCGCGAGCGGCTGGGCTCATCGCCCTCGGCATGACGCCGATGCGGCTGCAAAAGATACATCGCCATGGTCGGCACCAGCGTGCGCGACAGGATGAACGACCAGATCATCGCGAAGATCACGGCTTCCGCCATAGGCACGAACAGGAAGCGCGGAATGCCTTGCAGGAAGAACATCGGCACGAACACGATGCAGATGCAGAGCAGCGAGACGAAGGCGGGCACCACGATCTGGTGGGCGCCGTCCATGATCGCGGTGCGGACGTCCTTGCCATGCTCCAGATGCCAATTGATGTTCTCGATCGTCACCGTGGCTTCGTCGACCAGGATCCCGACCGCGAGCGCAAGGCCGCCCAGCGTCATGATGTTGAGGGTTTCGCCGATCGCCGCCAGCATCACGATCGATCCGAACACGGCGAGCGGAATGGAGGTCGCAATGATGATGGTGGAGCGCCAGCTTCCCAGAAACAGAAGGATCATG
>Ga0306920_100005469_pt1 | contig 16440 bp, 17 predicted proteins | sample flu12Cox44000170_FD_204666 | JGI IMG/M metagenome (GOLD analysis project Ga0306920, IMG submission 204666) | Lab enrichment of tropical soil microbial communities from Luquillo Experimental Forest, Puerto Rico - flux4day.12C.oxic.44.000.170 (v2)... | ecosystem: Environmental > Terrestrial >... | reverse complement strand
ATGGTGGTCTACACGTTTGTGAGTCTCAGCATTCTCGCCGAGCCGATCGTTGAACGGCGTGCGCCCGCGCAGCCCTCGCAGATCGGAGCCGAGATCCGCGTGCCGGAAGATGCGGTTCTGCCCGAGCCGGGAAGCGGCCGCCTCGACGCGGTCGGGGCCGGCAAGACGGCCAAAGGGAAGCTCACCTACCGGGTGCTGGGCTCCGCGTTCCACGACGGGACACGGACGACCGGCACTGACCTGCTTTACTCCTACATGTTCGCCTATCGCTGGGGCGCTCCCGGCAAGGAGCACGATGCGCCCGCGGACCGGATGATCGCCGACGCGACCGCCACCATGCGCGCGCAGCTTGTGGGGGTGCGGATAATCGGAACCGATACCACGTCGAAGTCTTTCCGGTTCGGAGATTTCGAATACACGCGCGAGCTGCTGGTGGTCGAAGTGTATACCTCGGTGGCCCCTCTCGACCCGGAGCAGGATGCGGTCATCGCTCCGCCGTGGGGCACGCTGCCCTGGCATTTGCTCGCGCTGATGGAAGAAGCCGTTGTGCGGGGATTCGCGCAATTCTCGCAGGAGGAGGCCATGCGGTATGGCGTCGAATGGCTCGATCTCGCGCGCTCGCCGCAGATGAATGCAAAGCTCGCCGCGCTGGTTGAGACTTTCGAGCGCGAGGGATACCGTCCCGAGGCCTTGCAGTCCCGCGTCACCGCGCAGGACGCCAGCAAGCGCTGGGCAGCGCTTGCAGCGTTCTACCGGGAACGCGGGCATTTCCTGGTGACCAACGGCCCCTATGCGCTCAAGCGCTGGTCGGATGAGGCCGTGACGCTCGAAGCATTCCGCGATCTCAGCTATCCGCTCGGGGTGGGCTCATACGATGCCTATGCCGTTCCGCGCCGCGGGTTCATCACCCGGATCGAGCGGACAAACGAGCGCATCAGGATTTTCGGCGATATCGAGCTCCTCGAAAAGCACATGCGCAGCTACGACATCGTGCGCAAGCCGCTGGTGTCGATCCCCATCGATGTGGTCGCGCGCTCGGCCCCGGAGTGCCGGTACATGGTGATCGATGCGCAGGGCCGGGTCGTGCTTGCGGGCCAGGTCCCCGTTGCCTCCGACGCCAGCTTTTATATCGACCTCGGCAACTTGCCGCCGACCGGCCGCTTCACGCTGAGCGCAGAGCTCATCGTCAATGGGAACGCCCTGAATCCCGAGATCAGCCGGTTTGCGCTCAAGGGCTTATCCGACATGTGATTTTCTGCGTGAAGGGATCCCTCACCGCCCCGGCGGTGGCTTGGCGGCGAACTGCGAGCCGCGCACGCACATGCGGCCGCGGGCATCCTGCCAGAGCTTCTCCGCCGCATGCAGGGAGCCGAGCGCACGCGCCACCGTGCTGAAATCGAACGCCGAGAAGCGTTCTGCGATGTCGGTGTAATAAAGCGGCGACTGCCCGATCGCGTCCAATATCTTGCCCGCCAGGGCGTCCACTTCGTCGTCATCGCCGGAGCGACCCGGAGTATCCGACTTGCCGTTGAGATAATCGTCGATCTTCGCGCCGTCCGCGTAGGCATAGGTGATGCGCTCGTAATATTCGCGGGGGATTCCCTCCGGAATGGTGGCGTCGATGCCGACCTTGGCGCCGGTGGGCACCACGCCATAGCCCTGCGGCAGGCTCGGATCGAGCGGCTTGGCGCGCGCGTTGCCTACGATCATCACGTCCTTGTCGCCTTGCACCCGTGTTGCAATGGCCCATTCCACTTCGGCCGCATCGAACACGTCGATGTCGTCGTCGACCACGACGACATGCTTGAGATCCATGACCGAGAGCGCCGCCAGCAGCGCGTTCTTGCCTTCGCCGGGCTGCTTCTTGATGGAGATGACCGCGTGCCAGAAGGCGCAGCCGCCGAGCGTGACGTTGATGTCGTTCACCTGCACGCCGGCGGTGCGCAGCGCCTGGCGGATCGCCGCGTAGCGCGTCGGCGCCGCGAGCCAGGTGTTCTCCCACGGCATGTGCAGGTTGTAATAGATCGCGTCCTTGCGCATGGCGATGGCCTTGATGCGCACCAGCGGATTCCAGTGCAGCCCTCCCATCAGCCGCGTGAACTCGCCGAAGCGCCCCTCCGGCCAGATCCAGCCGGTCGGCATGATCTCCGCTTCCAGCACGATTTCAGCATCGGCGATGTACGGCAGATCGATGGTGGCGCAGGGCGCAAGCTCGACCGGGGAGCCGCGCAATCCGCCGGCGATCGCCATCTCATCGACCCCGAGCGGCGCGCGGTAGCCCGAGCCGGTGATCTCGATCGGATGGGTGCCGATGCTGATCGAGATCGGCAGCGTCCGCTTCTGCTCATAGGCGCGCTGCGCGAACAGTCGCATGTTGTTGGGGGTGACGATGTCAATGCCGGTGAGGCTCTTCTCCTTCACAATGAAGCGATAGATGCCGCTGTTGAGACCAAGCTCGGGATCGCGCGCGATCACCACGCCGGCGGTGATCATCGGACCGCCATCGAAGATCGACGACATCGGGATCGGCAGCCTGTAGAGATCGACGTCGTCGCCGGTGAGAACGATTTCGCGGGTGGCGGAGGTCTTGACGTGCTTCGGCGCAATCGGGTGGTCGATCGCCTGCTTGAGCCTGTCCTCGATCTCGCGATAGCTCTCACATCCAAGCGCCAGCATGGCGCGCTCACGCGTGCGGATGAGCCCGGAGACGACCGGCATGTCGTAGCCGATCACCTTGTGAAAACAGAGCGCAGTCCCCGATTGATCGACGAGTGTCGCAACATGGCGAATGTCGACGGGCTGGTGCAGATCGACGAGCTCGCCCTTCTGCCGAAGGCGGTCGAGGAACTGGCGGAAATTCTCCTGCATTGGCGCTCTCCGGAGGACGGCAGGAAGAGGTTGTTGGCGGGCAACGGCTAAGCTACCTAGGCCGGGATGGGCCAGCAATCCAGAGGCAGCAGATGCAGTAGCCCGGATGGAGCCATAAGCGCGTTTGCGCGCGTCCGCGACGCGCCATGGCGGTATCCGGGATTGGTCCCGCAATTCGCGTCCCCTCAATGCGGGTTACCGGCGGATTGCGCGGGAGTATCGGTAAGACCATGAAAGCCCTTCTCCTGCGCAGGCATGGCGGCCTCGATGAGCTCGAAGTCGCAAGCGACTATCCCGCGCCGGCGGCGGATGACGGGCACGTAGTGATCCGCGTGCGGGCCTCCTCGTTCAACTATCACGACGTGTTCACGGTGCGCGGCATGCCCGGGATCAAGGTGCCGCTCCCCGTCGTGATCGGCCTCGACATGGCGGGGGAGATCGCCGAGGTCGGAGGCGGCGTCACCGGCTGGAAAGTCGGCGATCGCGTGCTGGTCAACCCGCTCAACAAGAAGAAAGGCCTGATGGGGGAGATGCTCGACGGCGGCATGGCGCAGTACTGCCGCGTCGCCGCCGACCAGCTGCTGGCGATGCCGGGGGCGGTGAGCTTCGAGGACGCGGCCGCGCTTCCGGTCGCCTACGGCACCGCGCACCGCATGCTGATCACGCACGCCACGGTGAAGAAGGGAGATCGCGTGCTGATTCTCGGCGCCAGCGGCGGGGTGGGAACCGGCTGCGTCATCCTCGCCAAGCATCTCGGCGCCGAGGTGATTGCCTGCACCAGCAGCGCGCACAAGATCGAGCGGCTCAAGGCGCTTGGCGCCGACGAGGCGATCAACGTCAAGGAGGTCGATTTCTCCCGATGGGCGGTCGATAAATACGGCAAGCCGCAACGGCGCAGCTACAACGGCGGCGTGGACGTGGTGATCAATTTCACCGGCGGCGACACCTGGCACCCGTCGCTGCGCTGCCTCAAGCGCGGCGGCAGCCTCCTGGTCTGCGGCGCCACCGCCGGCTACGACCCGAAGGAGGACCTGCGGTATATCTGGAGCTTCGAGCTCAAGGTGATGGGCTCCAACAGCTTCTACGACGACAATCTGCACGCGCTGATGAAGCTCATCGCCAAGGGGAGCCTGCGGCCGGTGATCGACAAGGTCTTGCCGCTGGCGGAGGCGCGCGAAGGCCTGCGGCTGATCGAGAGCCGCGAGGTGATCGGCAAGGTCGTGGTCGTGCCGTGATGGTAGATGGGCATCGGCGTGTGGACGGCCTTCGGTCGGCTGAATGAAGGACTCCCGGGCCCAGGTGCGGCGGGTGCGGCGGGTTACGGCGCGCAAGCGCAGCCGCCCAGGGGTGATGGTCTCGCTCAAGTCGGGTTGCCGATCGAGGTAGCATCAGTGACCTGCTCCAAGGTCGATGCAATACGATCCGCAAGAGCAATGACCGGAGGCACATCAAATAATCGAGTCGGGGAATCTCCATGCGCTATATCGTTTCTGACACGATACCAGCTATTAATATCTGACTCACGTTCTATCCAATCGGGTGACGCACCCAATTTATCGTAAGCGACCCTGATTGCGCTCTCCAGTCTCTTTTCGAAGGGGCTTGCTCGCATAGCTCTGCGACGCTCCTGCTCTGCTTCGTTCGCGCTGGCAAGCAAAGTGATCTGCTTTTCCAACGCTGCGAAACTGAGGATAAAGAAAGCTTGATCTAAATGGTCCTTTTCTAGCAGGGCAACGTTCAACGCATCGTCGCTGTTGAGATCACAACAAAAATCAATTCTTCCCCCGACATCTTTTGAAAGTCGGGCATAAGAACTGGCCAGACGATCCAAATCGCTGTTCACTTACTCGAGCTTCGACAACAGCCACTTGGGATCGAATGGTTCACGTTCAAATGGAGATCCAATGGGCATCCGAATCCAAAACGGGTCAGAAAAAGGCCCTGATTGATCCACCAGCATATATGCGTGGCTCTGTCCAACGCTGGAGGACAGCCGCAAATCAATTCGGCCGTTAGCTCCAATGATCCATGGGCCTTGCGGATAAAACACAGCCGTGTTCGTACCGTCCCGTCGTACTATGCGGAGAATGTCGATTTGGGGCTGTTCGTCCTGCCTAACTCCAGCTGCCTGCACCAGCGCCTCAGTGGACGTATGCTTGCCTTTACGGTCGAATTTAAAGTCATGGCCCTGTAGTGTTTCCTCTATGTCATCGTAGAGCTGGTGAACTCGGTTGCGCCATTCCGTTAGCCGCGATAGCACTTCCTCGCGTGTTACGGCGCTCGGATCGGCAAGCTCTTCACTTGTGCTGCGGCGAGTGATGTTCATGCTGGGCATGCTACTCTATCCGCACGGAGGTGCCAAGTGGAGCACGCATCCACGCTCAATTATCAGCGGTTCTGGATCAGCACCACCGTGACGGTCCGCAACTGGCTGCACTTATGATCCGCCATGATGTAGGGGTTCGGACTGCTGAGACGCTGCATGTAAAGAAGCTGGACGAAGATTTCTTTATTGAAGAGTGACGATCACTGCACGTCGTCATGCGACAGGACTGGACGCCTCATGGGTGTCAAGAATTTTGGGACCGAGACATGCCTCAGCCCAGGCGGAGAAACGCATGAGTGAAGCAATCACGCTGGAACGGGTGCAGGCGCTGGTCACCCGCGGCCCGTATCATCAGTGGCTGGGGCTGAAGGTCGTTGCGCTGCACGCCGACGGCATCGAGCTCAAGGCGACCTGGCGCGAGGAATGGGTTGTCAATCCCGACAGGCGCTATACCCACGGCGGTGTGCTGGCGACGCTGGTCGATCTGGGCGCCGACTGGGCTATGGTCGGTCGAACCGGCCGCGGCGTTCCCACCATCAATCTGCACGTCGACTATCACGCTCCGGCCATGCCGGGGGATCTCACCATTCGCGGCCGGATCGTGCGCATGGGGAGCCAGTTCTCCACCTCGGAGGCGCACGTTTTCAACTCTGACGGCAAGCTCGTTGCCAGCGGCCGCGGAACCTACCTGACCGCGCCACCCAAGCCGTGAGCCGGTCTGCGAAGCTCGTTTTGCGTGAGCTCAATGCCGGGCGACGAGCAGCGGCTCGACATTCTCTCCGCCGGCGATCTGGGGATGCGACGGCTCAAAGCCGTTGCGCACGCCCGAAACTGGGAAAAACCACCGTCAACCCAAATCAACAAAGAAGCCGATTATCATTGGCCTAACCGTGAAATTGATGTAAATCCAATTCACCCGTGGCAACCTGCCAACAACCCACGTTTCGTTGCTACGGCGTTGCCACAGGAGCACAACGGCTATGCCCCGCCAGACCACCACCGCCACGACCACCACCGACCAACCCGGGGCGCCGCGCGAACTGGCCAGGGAACCCGCCCGCAAGACCCTCACCGACCGCTTCCTCCGCTCGCTCAAGCAGAGCGCGTTCACGGGACGCCGGATCGTGTACGACACCGAGGTGCGCGGCTTCGGCGTGCACGTGCTGAAAAGCCAGTTAAGCTTCGTGCTGGTGGCACGTCCTCCCGGCCGCAAGCAGCCGACGCGGATGGCGCTGGGCGAGTACGCAGGGCTCACCCCCACGGAGCACAAGGCCGCCGACAGGCGGTACAAGGCGCTCCCGGCCGATGAGCGGGCGAAGCTCAGCTTCGACGAGTACCTGCTGCAGACCTACGGCCCGGTGACCCTCGCCGGCGGGCGCGAGAAGGCGCGCCTCTGGAAAAGGCACTTGAGGGCCGGGATCGACCCGCGGGTCGTCGAGGCCCGTGAGCGCGCGACCGCGCAGGCCGCCGCCGGCAACCTGTTCGGGGCGGTGACCGAGAACTTCATCACGCGTGAACTCTCCAAGCAGCGCCGCGGCCACGTCGTCGAGCGCATCCTGCGCAAGGAGGTCCTGCCGGGCTGGAAGGGGCGGCCGATCGCCGACGTCGGCCACCGCGACGTGCGCGAGGTTGTCGACAAGGTGGTTGAGCGGGGAGCGCCGAGGTACGCGCACAATGTGTTCGACGCGATCCGCGCCGTGTTCGCGTTCGCGGTTGACCGCGGCATCCTGGACGCGTCGCCCTGCGCCATGCTCAAGCCGGCCAAGATCATCGGCGCGAAAGCGATCAGGACGCGCGTGCTCAGCGACAGCGAGCTGCGCGCCGTCGCGGCCGTGGCGAACGAGCTCGACTACCCGTTTGGTCGGCTCGTTCAGGTGCTGTTGTTGACGGGCTGTCGCCTGAACGAGGTGGCTGGCGCGCGGTGGCCAGAGTTCGACCTTGAAGCACGAACGTGGACGATCCCGGCCGAGCGGTTCAAGTCGGGCGCGCAGCACGTCGTCCCGATCGCCGACGACTTGATGGCCGTGCTCGACGGCCTGCCGCGCTTCCACCGCGGCGACCACCTGTTCAGCTCCACCTTCGGGCAGACGCCGGTGTCGGGTTTCGCGAAGGCCAAGGCGCGCATCGACAAGCGCGTCGGCGCCGTCCCAAGGTGGACCTTCCATGACATCCGCAGGACCGTGCGCACGCGCTTGGCGGAGCTGCGCGTGCCGGATCACATCGCGGAGATCGTTATCGGTCACGCCCGCAAGGGACTGGCCAGGATCTATGATCAGCACAAGTACGCGGCCGAGGTGCGCGACGCCCTGACGCTGTGGGCAGCGCGGCTGCACTCAATCGTGAGCCCGCCGCCCGCAACGAACGTCGTGGAGATGCAGCAGCACAAGGCCGCGTCGTGACGACGGTGGCCAGTCGCTTCGAGCAGCTCCTCGACCGCTTGGCGCGACACGTCGGGAAGCCGGCGGCGATAGCTCCGCTCACGCCCGAAGGGTTGCAGCTGCGGCGGATCATCTACGACGCCGGCCGCGCATACGCGGGCGTGCAGCGCGCGGAGCACGCGGCTCTCGCGTCAACCCTCCACGAGCTCGCGGACCCGCTCCCGCGGGTGGTCGTCTCGTTAAGAGATGAGGCGAACCGCGAGCAGCTGCTCGTCATGCTCGGCGCGCCCGCGCCGGTCGGGCCGATGACGTGGCCCGAGCGTGACCGGCCGGCGGTGGAGCGGGCCGACGCGCGGCGCAGGTCGCTCCTGCGCGAGCTGGAGACGGTCGCCGGCGCGCTTCCTCCGACGCCAACCGTGCCTCGCCACAGGCCGTCGAGGACGAAGGGCCTGCGCGCCGCGGTGGAGGTTCTCGTCGACGGGTTCGAGCACATGAGCGGCGAGCGCTTCAGTCAGCTCTGGCACCGAGGCGACGCCTACCGGGATGGCGGGGATGGTCGCCGCGAGAAGCTGCCGGCCACTCGCGGCACACAGTTCGTTCGCGACGCGATGCAGCTCATCGACCCCCAGCGGCTCGGCGATCTGCCGGGGGTGACGAGGGCCATCGTTGAGGTCCGAGGAGCCCGACGATAGCGGCCGGGCACGCGTTCCCGCGCTCATGCGCCAGCGCAGGCGCGGGCAAGTCACTTGCGTTAAGTACGCGCTTTTCGCCCGACTTATCGCAAGCGATTTTGCTTCCCCCTGGTTTTCTTCAGATGATATTTGCGAACGCCCAAATGATCGGAGGCGTTCAGTCATGTCGCAGACTTCAACCGCGCTCTCGCGAGACGAGCGCAAGGCGCTTGCACGCGCGTCTCAAGCTACGACCCGCGGGCCGCCGCCTGAGCAGACCGGCCGACGCCTGCTCTCGTTTCCAGAACTGAAGACGCGCAAGGGGGTCAGCTTCACCCGGCAATACGTTGCTCGCCTAGTCAACGAGGGGAAGTTCCCGCGGCCCGTCCGCGCCACCGACGACGGGTGGCACGTCGCATGGCTGGAGCACGAGATCGACGCGTGGATCGACGCGCGTGCCGCCGCGCGCGACAGCGAGGAGAATACCTAAATGAAAACGGCCGCCCCCGCCGGGCGGCCGTTCGCTTTTATCCCGGTCGGTCTAGGACCGCGACAACGGCAACGCCGCGTGACTAGCACCGACGACCGACGAAGTCGAGGAGCAAGGTCACATGGCCAATCGCAAGCGTATCCGCCCGCCCATTTCCCGTCTCAGCGTCTACGGCGGCCGGCTCTACCAGGGCTACGTCATCAATCATTCCGGTCGGTGGGCCGCCTTCACCGCTGACGGCCGGCCGCTCGGCACGTTCCTCAACATGCAGGCCGCCGCGAACGCGGTCGCTGCCGCCGCCTTCGCCCGCCCGGACAGGGAGGCGGCAGCATGACAACCACCGACGACGATCTCGGCATCCCCGAGTTCCTCGACCGCACTAAGGACAAGACCAAGGAGCAGATGGACGCCGAGTGCCGCGCCCTTAACGCCAAGGCGGCGACCAAACAGAACGAGATCAGGTCACCGAGCGCTGCGATGGCGCAGGTCCCCGTTAACCCGCTCGTTGAGGCCCAGAAGCTGAAGCGCGAGAGGTCCCGCGTCCGCATCGAGAGGCGCAAGGCGGAAAAATCCGGCGCGACCAAGGCGATGCCGCTTAGCGGCAACGAGGCGCTCCGCAAGATCGCCAAGCAGGCGACACCATCAGCAGCAGCCGAGTCGGATGCATTGGGCACGTTCCCCGTCGACTCCATCAAGGTGGGCGAGCGTATCCGCAAGGATATGGGCGACATCGAGGGCCTTGCGAAAAGCATGGAAGATCTCGGGTTGCTCTGCCCGATTCTCATAAAGCCGGACGGTACTTTGTTGTGCGGTCAGCGAAGGTTGCTCGCTGCAAAGCTGCTCGGGTGGACGACGATTCCCGTACTGACTGTCGGGGGACCCGCCTCATGAAGCTCGACATCAAAATACTTGCGCTCCTGCCGTTCGAGTTGAGGATGGAGATTGCGGAAAACGTAGATCGTAAGGATTTCAACCCAAGCGAAGTTGCCGCGATCTGGAAACGGTGCGAGTCAGCAGCGAAGGGCGCCGCAGCGGAGCGACAGAGGTCTGGGAAAGTTTCCCCAAGGGGGGAAGGTGGCCGAGCCCGCGATCTAGTGGCGAAGATGGCTGGCACGTCTGGTCGCACGCTTGAAAAGATCGTCGCCGTCACCGACGCCGCCGAAGCCGAGCCCGCGAAGTTCGGAAAGTTGAAGGAGGATATGGACCGCACCGGCCGGGTGAACGGTCCCTTCAAGCGACTCAAGGTCGCCAAGCAGGCAGATGCCATCAAGTGCAGGCCGTCACAGCTACCGGCGCATAGTCCCTATCGAGTAATCACCGCCGATCCTCCCTGGCCCTACGACAAGCGACAGGACGATCCATCGCATCGCGGAACCTATTTCTATCCGCAGATGTCCATCGCCGACATCTGTGCGCTCGAGGTTGGCTCGATCGCGCATGATGATTCCATTTTGTGGCTATGGACGACGAATCATCACATGCGAGAAGCCTTCGATGTCCTCGCCACATGGGGATTCCAACAGAAGACGATCCTCACATGGGTCAAGGACAAGATGGGGAGGGGCGACTGGCTTCGCGGGCAAAGCGAGCATTGTCTGATGGCAGTTCGCGGAAAGCCGATCGTCTCTCTGACTAACCAGACCACAATCCTGCGCGGGCCGGTGCGCGAACACTCTCAGAAGCCGAGCGAGTTCTATCAGCTCGTCGAGTCGCTCTGTCCGGCATCGCGCTACGCGGATCTGTTCTCGCGCTATCGCCACAACGAGAAGTGGGATTGTCACGGTGACGAAGCGCCGGTCGTCATGAGAGCCAGCAATAGCCACTGCGGAGCGCATGAGAATGTTCGATCTCCACGGCTTACACAAGGAAAACAAACCGCCCCCCCTTTTCAGAATAACGGGTGCGAGATGACAGATGACGATTAATGTACGCCCATCGCCCGACGTCGTCGTCGCTCGTAAGGCCGAGATCGCGCGTCGTTACGAGAGGTACCAGGGTCAACCCCGATCACCGAAGGGCCGCATTACGTCGATACGAAGAACGCAAGTCGTGCGGCTCCTCAAATATCGGCATGGTGCCACTCTACCTAACAATGACAGCGGGAGGGCCGCACTGCAGGTGCTGTTCGAGCTAGGCATGGACGGCCCAAACGCCCAACGGCTCGCGCCCTGGGTCGCGGGAGACGAGCTTTCAAGATTGATTGACGCTGCCGAGAACAACTGGCCTTTTTGGGGTCGCAATGAGCGTAGCACCATAGCCCAGCGCCTCGGCGATCGCTTAGGGGTGACATTTACTGAGAAAATCGATCTCAAACTCCATCATCTCGGCTGCAACTGCGATCCGAGCGACGTTGCCGATTACTTCAGCGAACAAAAGCGGGAGCGCGACCGGGCGCGCCGGGCTCGGAACCGGCAGAGGGCCACGATCAGGACGGAAGTTACGGAGAGGACAGAACCTCCGAGCTACTGGGATCTCATAGACAGCGATCCGCGCGCTGCCGCGCTCGCCGGCGGTGTGCTGGACTTTCAATGGTGGAGATTGTCCGATTTGACGAAGGAGGCCGGCACGCGGCTTGGCGCATTTAGGGGGTTGCGCTCAGATACCCTGCGTCAAGCCGTGCATCGCGCGGTCATCCGACTTGAGCGCCTCGGTATCGTCGAGGCCAAAATGCAGGGTCGATCCAAGTACGTGCGGCGGGTGCCATTGTCGGAAGATCTGGCCGCGTTGGAAGAACAGGCGCGCGAGCAGGAGGCACTCGAGGAGGCTTCGAAGGGCGCCACTGACGAGGACGCCACATAAAACGCGCTGGGTGCTTACGATCACATTCGTTCGAGGTCCACTGCTGCCATGTTTCGTCACATAAATTACCCGCAAGCGGTGCGACGGCTAGCAAACATGGCTCGTAATAAGGCGAGCGATCGAGACGCCTTGTTTCACGGGAGTAGGTATGGCCAGCTGATTCTGAGAACGGGCGTTTTACTCCGAGCGGAATACGGTGAGAAAAAGGTGTGTCTGACGCGCTCCGCTGAGGTCGCCGCATACTGGGCGTTGCTGGAGCGGGATAACGATGAAGGTCGCGGAGCGATCTTAATTTTTGATCGACGATCGCTTGAGCGCCGCTACGGGATTGAAGCGAACCCCGAGGTTTACTGGCACACGGAAGCGATTTTTCACGACGAATGCGAAGAAGTAATATGGGGCGATGTAATTGATATTCGCAATCACCTTATAGGGTACGTTTCCGGTCCGACATCCCGGCGTTCGCAAAAAACAAAGACGCTGTATCGTAAATACATAACGCAGATCGAGGCCAGATTGTTGCTGGAACAGCGGTTGATCCGTGCGGGCAAATCGGAAGAATTTCGAAGCTCAATCCCGCTGCGGCTCGATTTGGAAAAATAGTTCGGCCGCGGACGAAGCATTTAGTTTGGCAAGCGCGCTATATGGACGCTGTAAGTACAACGGCCCATGCGCTGGCAGCCGTGGGCTTAGCCTTGATCACAGGAGCGGATTCCAATGCAACAAAGTTCCGTGAGTGAAGCCATCCGTGGTGGCGAAGTTCTGGTCGTTGCCCAATGGGAAGCAAAACATGAAGAAGCAGATAAGGTCGCCGACATCTTGCGCCGCTTCGTACCGCACGCCCAAGGCGAGCCTGGAGTGAAATTGTTCTTGATTGGCCGAGGCAAAGAAAATCCGGCACAGTTTCTGTTCTATGAGCTCTTTGCTGATGATGCGGCGTTTACGGCCCACCAGGCAAGCGATAATTTCAAGACGCTGATTGCGGGAGAAGCGTTACCGCTTCTGGCCAAACGCGAGCGTGCGCAGTACGCGCTCCTGTAGCAATGGCTCTAAGCTCACTTGGACTTGCCCGCCAGCATACTTTTCTGCGGTTCTCGGTATAGCAACTTGCGACGAATATTAGGTGATGCGAGACCTGTCGTTCCTTCGGGAATCTTTGCCCACTGAGATTGGCACACTTGTCATACTGACCGATGAGCAGGATCGTCTGCGGGTGGTTGATTGGGAAGACCATGCCGAGCGAATGCATCGGCTGCTGCGCCTTTAGTACGCTGGCAGTCGCGTCAGCATCATCGACAGAGGCTTCCGATCGGCAGTGTGGCACTGCATCAAAGCGTACTTTGCCGGAGAACTGGCGGCAATCGACGGGATCCTGGTGGAGACCGTCGGAACGGCGTTTCAGGGTAGCGTGTGGGCTGCTCTCCGCAAGATTCCAGTTGGGCGCACGCTCAGTTACGGCGCGTTGGCGTCTCGGCTCAAGTGCCCCAAGGCTGTCTGTGCCGTGGGCCTGGCAAATGGCGCGAATCAGGTGGGGATAGTGGTGCCCTGTCATCGCATCATCGGCTCGGACGGGTCGTTGACAGGCTATGCCGGCGGGGTGCATCGAAAGCGCTGGTTGCTAAACCATGAAGGCGCTCAGGTAGCGGGCCGTCGGCAGACACCATAGCACGAAGAACGTTGTCCTGATCGCTCCGGTGTGAGCCGGCGGCTGTCCTTAGAGATGCCGTCGTAGCCGCCGGGAGTGAACGGTTTCGTGCAATCCAGGCCGCAGCATCCTTGTGTCGTTTGTTGCCTATCGGCGGACGAGGCCCTCATAATGTAGGCGTTGCACGATCCGTCCTAGCATGGAGAATGCTATGAGAGCCGTCTCAATCCTGCTCTGCGCCGCTACTTTCGCGTTAATCACGCCGGCTGCCGCCGAGGACATGCTCAAGATCGCCATCCCGCAGCGCGGCACCTGGGACACTTCAATCAGTGAGATCGGTCAGAACGCCGGTATCTTCAAGAAACACGGGCTCAATCTGGACCTTCTGTTTACCGGTGCCGGTGCCGAGGTGGTGGGTGGCATCATCGGCGGCTCAGTCGACCTCTCGATCGCCACCGGTATCTCAACGGTGATCGGCGGTTACGGCAAAGGCGCGCCGCTTCGTATCTTCTCGTCTGAAATGGCTGGTCAGCCGGAAATCTACTGGTTCGTGCCGGCAAATTCGCCGATCAAGAGGCTGGCCGACATGAACGGGAAAACCATCGGCTATTCAGCCGCCGGCTCGTCGAGCCACGCGGCGCTACTGGCGCTGTTGGCGCAGGAGAAGATCAACGCTAAGCCGACGGCGCTCGGCAGCGTCACGGCTAGCATCACCGCCGGCATGAGCGGCCAGGTTGATGCCGCTTGGGCGGCTATGCCGTACGGACTGAAGGATGTCGAAGAAGGCAAGATCCGCATTATCGCCCGGGCCGCTGACGTCAAAGTCCTGCAGGGCCGCACCGTGCGCGTCAATGCGACGAGCGCCAGCACGCTCGCGACGAAGAAGGATCAGATTGAGCGCTACATGGCAGGCTACAAAGAGGCGATCGACTATATGTATTCGTCGCCGGAAGCGCTCAAGATGTATGCTGAGATTGGCAACGTCCCGCTGTCGATCGCGCAGAAAATGCAGACCTTAGTGTTGAAGGAGTCGACCAATCCCGATCAGATTGTCGGCATGGATTCGATAGTGGCAGAAGCGGTCGCGACCAAGTTCCTATCGGCGCCGCTGACCAAGGAACAGATCTCCGAGCTGGTGCAGATGAAGAACCCGCCAAAGCCTTAGTAATTCGCTCTTGGTCTGCGTTTGGTACCAGCCAGATTCCGGTTATGTGGTATGGTTTGGCACTCGACTTGAGGGGGCACATAGGCGGTGCAATCTCATCTAATTGTAATTGGTCGGCGTGACGTGTCCGCTCCTAACGCGCGCACATCGACCGATGCGCGTGGTCGGGTCCTCAATAGCGGATCGTCTCGACATCCCTCGGTGTCGGGATGATGGACGGAATCAATAACATTTCGGTCGCTATCGTTGGCGGCGGTCCAGTCGGTCTCCTGCTGGCACTGTTCCTCGACCTTTACGGCGTCCGCTCGGTGATCTTCAATTCCGATCCGGAAGTGCGCCGCCATCCCAAAGGCTCGACGCACAACTCGCGCACCATGGAGCACCACCGGCGACTCGGTATTGCGTCCCGCGTCCGTGATCTCAGTCTGCCGATCAACCGGCCGACTGACGTGAGCTACTACACACGCCTCACCGGCTGGGAGCTCGGCCGTTTTCCCCTGCCGTCGGAAGCGGAGAAGCGCCGGGCGGTTGCGGCCGCGGCCACCACCGACCAGATCCCCGAACCGCTGCTGCGCGCCAATCAGATGTATGTCGAGGCCTTTCTATTGCGCTACGCGCGCACACGGCCGAACATCACGGTCCGCTTCGGCTGCTCAGTGACCGCCTTCCAGGACGACGAAGCGGGAGTGACCGTCGAGGCGCGGAGCCACAGCGGCGCTGAAACCTGGCGGGCGCAATACCTCGCCGGCTGCGACGGCGGACGCAGCTTCGTGCGTCGTTCGCTGGCGCTGCGTTATCACGGCTTTGCCAAGCTCGACTCGCCGCACTACGGCGGGCGCATGAACGCGACATACTTCCGCGCACCAACGCTTTACCGCGATCACCTCGCCCAACGCCCAGGTTGGAATTACTGGGTCGTGAATCCACACATGCGCTTCGTCCTCATTACTCTCAACGATGCGGAAGAGTTCCTGGTATTCTCCAAGGGATCGGATGACGCCGTCCCGCCGACGGACGAAGGCATGTCTGAGCTGATACGACGCGGTATCGGCGCCGACCTTCCAATCAGCATCCTTGGACATTGGCCGTGGACAGCCGGTGTCGCGCTCGTCGCCGAGCGGTTTACTGCCGGGCGCGTGGCGCTTGTTGGCGATGCCGCCCATCTTTTCACGCCGACCGGCGGCTTCGGCATGAACACCGGCATGGACGATTCTTCCAACCTCGCATGGAAGCTTGCAGCGCTGGTGCAAGGCTGGGGTGGACCTGGCCTATTGCAATCCTACGAAACCGAGCGCCGGCCCATCGCTGAGCGCAACACTATCGCAGCACGAGAACTGAACAAGCATCTTATTGCCATGCCGGCGCCACCTGAGATGGAGGACGACACACCGGATGGCGCCACAGCACGGCGGCTGGTCAGCGCGCATCTTTCGACCATGGGTGAAGAATTCGCCTCGATTGGCGTGCAACTCGGTGCTCGCTACGACGACTCGCCGCTCATCGCGGCGGGCGGTGCGCCACCGCCCGACGACTACGTTCATTACGCCCCGTCATCGGTGCCGGGCGGACGCATGCCTCATTGCTGGCTCGGTCCGGGACGCGGCTACGACGACTCGCTGTTCGATCATCTTGGCAAGGGCTTCACACTCATCCGCCTCGGCGGCAAGCCAGCCGATACCTCGTCGCTAGCAGCGGCAGCGCGGGAACGCCACGTGCCATTGAAGGTGCTTGAGGTTCCGGCGCCCGAGGCGCGCGATCTCTATGGCTGCGATCTCGCCCTGGTGCGGCCCGATCAATACGTCGCTTGGCGTGGCAACGCCTCGCCTGCCGATCCCGGCAAACTGATGGCGCGCGTGACCGGCTCCATAAGATGTGGAGTCCATCATGACAGGTGAAGAAGCACGAGCGTTTGCAGACGAGTGGATTGCGGTTTGGAATAGCACGATCTTGACCGAGTCGACGATCGTGGGTTGGATTGTCTCACGGCGGGAAAAATTAGCGCCCTTCAATTCAGGACTTAGCGGCTCCGGATGTTGCGCCGCCGTGCTGCACATTTTGTGCTGCGTATCCAACAAACTTCCAGGAACTATGAGCGAGG
>Ga0306920_100005467_pt1 | contig 16443 bp, 17 predicted proteins | sample flu12Cox44000170_FD_204666 | JGI IMG/M metagenome (GOLD analysis project Ga0306920, IMG submission 204666) | Lab enrichment of tropical soil microbial communities from Luquillo Experimental Forest, Puerto Rico - flux4day.12C.oxic.44.000.170 (v2)... | ecosystem: Environmental > Terrestrial >... | reverse complement strand
GTCCCGAACGTGCCAGACACTGCGCGTAATAGCGGATGATGTCGTCGCGCAGGCCCTGCGAGCGGCCGAGACCGGGGGTGATCGGCAAATCGTGCCGTGCGGCGAATTCGATCGATTCCTTGCTGCCGACGATCGGCATCCAGATCGGCGGGCGCGGCCGCTGCACCGGCCGCGGCCACAGCGCCACGTCCTTGTACGACCAGAAGACACCGTCATAGGAGAAGATCTCCTCGCTCCACGCCCGGGTGATGATGTCAAAGGCTTCCTCGAAGCGGGCGCGCGACTGCGCCAGCGGCACATTGTGCACCTGGTACTCGCGCGGGATGCCGCGGGCAAAGCCCGAGATCAGCCGCCCATTCGACATGCAGTCGAGCATCGCCAGCTCTTCGGCCAATCGGAGCGGCTCGTGCAATGGCAAGAGATTGCCGTAGATCAGCAGCTTGAGGTTCTTGGTGCGCTGTGCGGCCGCCGCCGCTAACAGATTCGGCGAGTTCATCAGCCCGTAGGGCGAGCAGTGGTGCTCGTTGAAGCCGACGCCGTCATAGCCCAGCCGGTCGAGCTCTTCCCAGGCTTCGAGATGCTCGGCATAGGTCCGCGCCGCGACCTCGGGCTTGAAGTATTTGTTGGGGAGCGGATAGGGCAGCTCGTTGCCGACCTTCAAATGCTCGAGCTGCTCGCCATAGGCCAAGAGATCGAAGACAAAGACCTTCATTATCGCCTCTCACCTTCCGCTTCGCGGGTCCCGCCCTCTCCCCCCCTCGCGGGGAGAGGGGTGGGGTGAGGGCGTCTATCGGGACCCGGGCCGCACGTTAGAAGCGTGGTAAACGCGTTTCAACGAGAATTACGACGGCTCTATCCTGGCGGTCCAGAATCAGGCGCAAGGAGTGACAAACAATGGACAAAACCGCCGTGGCGCCGAACTGCCTCGACGGGGTTCGGGTCCTCGACCTCTCGCAATTCGAGGCCCGCCCCAGCTGCACCGAGGCGCTCGCCTGGCTGGGCGCCGAGGTCGTCAAGGTCGAAAACCCAAAGGGCGGCGAGCCCGGCAGGGTACTCGGCAGCGGCCCCAAGCCCGACGCCGACGGCTATTACTTTATGATCTACAACGCCAACAAGAAATCGGTCACCGTCAACCTCAAATCCGAGCGCGGGCTCGCCCTCGTCAAGGAAATGGCGAAGCTCGCCGACGTGTTTGTCGAGAATTTCGCCCCTGGTGCGATCGAGCGGTTGGGTCTCGGCTGGGACGACCTTCGGGCACTGAACCCGCGCCTCGTCTATGCGCAGGTCAAAGGCTTCGGTCAGGGCAACCCCTATGAGAACAACCTCGCTTTCGATATGATCGCCCAGGCCTGCGGCGGCACGATGGCGATCACCGGCGAGCGCGACGGACCCCCATGCAAGCCGGGCCCGACGTTGGGCGACACCGGAACCGGCATGCTGTTGGCGATCGGCATCCTGGGCGCTCTCTTTCAGCGCCATACAACCGGCCGCGGCCGGCGGGTACAGGTCGCAATGCAGGACGCGCAGCTGCAATATATCCGTGGAGCGTTTGTGCAGCATGCCCGCAGCGGCCAGCCGGCCATGCGCAACGGCGCCAAACTATTGGCCGGAGGTATGTCGCCGTCAGGCATTTACCCGTGCAAGGCCGGCGGTCCCAATGACTATGTCTACCTGTTTATCAGCCCCGCCAATCCCGAGCACTGGCGGCGCCTGTTAAAGGTATTGGGGCACGAGAAATTGCTCGACGACCCGCGCTTTGCGACGCGCGAGGCGCGCGGCCGCCACGAGGCCGAGATCGACCTGATGATCTCCGAATGGACGCGGCGGCACGACAAGCATGCGGCGATGCGACTGGTCGGCGCCGCCGGCGTCCCTGCGGGTGCCGTGCTCGACACCGGCGACCTGCTGGCCGAGCCGAGCTTTGCCGAGCGCGGCATCATTCAGACCATGCGTCATCCGAACGGCGAGTTGCGCATGCCGGCCTTCCCGGTGCGCTTCGACGGCACCCCGGCGCCGGTCGAGCCGTCCCCGCTATTGGGCGAGCATACGACGCAAGTCTTCGGCGACTGGCTCGGCATGAGTGCGGGTGACGTCGCAGGGTTGCGCGACGACGGGGTCGTCTGATCCGGCGGGTGGGCGTTACAAAAGAGCCGTTGTAAGCTCGTCACCCCCCGAAAGCGGGAGATCAGGGTCCGAGCCCCACGGCCCTGGATGCCCGCTTTTGATCGTGGCTCTCGCAGGTGCGGCGATCGTGCTGTTCTGGGCTGTCGCCGGACCCGGAGGTGTGGCAAGGGCTCAAACGCCCACCGCCGGCTCGGTCCAGCCCTGGGGATTGCCGCCGTTGCCACAAGGGGTCGGGCCGGTCGAGAAATTCGCCGATGTCAGCGGCACACCGCAGGGCCAGCTTCTTGAGGGCGGCTCTTTCGATACCCAAGGCAATCTGTGGTTTGTGGTGATCGGCGGCGGCTGGATCTCGTATTTGACGCCGGATGGAAAGCTGGTGCCAGTGGTCGAACTCCAACCCGCCGCCCGAGCTCGGCCAAACCTGCAAGCCGCAAGGCACGCGCTTTCTCAACGGCAAGCTCTATCTGACGACGCGGCATCGCCGCATCCTGGTTTATGACCCGCAGACCAAGGAGCTGAAGACGCTGGTGTATACCTATCGCAATCAGTTGTTCAAAGGTCCCAACGACCTCGATTTCGACTCAGAAGGCAACCTGTTCTTTACCGATCCTTGGGGTACCGGGGTTGGCCCCAGCCTGTCGGACCGGACCGGCGCGGTGTACCAGTATTCGAAGGACGGAATACTGCGAAGGGTGATCGACGACCTAAACTTCCCGAACGGAATCGCGGTCCCGCCGGACGACGGCCGGTTGGCGATCGGCGACTGCACGGCGAGCCGGATGGTCTACGCCATCTTTGCCTCCGGGCCGACCTTGGGTAACCCAGGGGCAAAACCGGACCCGCTGCACCTGACCTTCCAGGCTGTCAGGGCCGCTACCTACTTGCCTGGCCCCGGCTGCCCCGACGGCCTGCACTATGACGTTAGGGTAATCTGTGGATCGCCGCAGGCGGGCTCGGTAGCGTCCTCCAGGTCGACCCGCGCGGCATCATCCTCAGGTTTGTGCCGACCCCGAATGGCGATCTTGCCACGACTAACTTTGCGTTCGGGGCCCCCGACAATCAGTACATCTACTTCGAAGGGGCGAATCGCGGGACCTTCTGGCGCTTCAAGGCGCCTTATCCCGGTCTGATCGGTCCGGGCGGGGTGCGTCTGCCGGCGCAGTAAGTCGCCGGCGGCGCGGTGATCGTTGCGTAGGCTCGCAGCGATTCTGTCGTGCGCTGCAATTCTGGCTGCACAGCGCGGCTCGCTGGTGCGGTTGCGGCCGACTCGAGCATGACGGGATGCCCGGACCCTGCAACAACGCGTCAGAGCTGGAAACAAAGACCCCGCGGGGTGGTGGTACCCTTGGGATCCCTATCAATACCGCGAATACCGCCGCGGCGTTTCCTTCCTGACCGGGTTCGATATCGAGATCCAGCGCGCCCTCGCGCAGAGTCGGCTTCGCATAGACCGATTTCGCCTTCCATCAGCAACAACGCGGCACGCCGACGCTACTTGTCTTCGGAGCCGCGGCGTTGTTCCTCTCTCTCGTGTTGGCTGGCCAATACGAGAGCTGGAACTTGCCGCTCCTATCGCGCGGTCCACATCCTGGCGCAGATCGGCTTTGTTGTCCTTGTTGGGCTCGCCGCAAGGAATACCACCCTGATCGTCGAATTTGCGCGACAGGTGGAATAGAAGGGTTCTGATCCGGTGGCGGCGATGGTTTACCGGCGTGTACGCGTCAACTCCACTCTCCCCGCCCTCTCAAAAAGCCCTGCGAGATGGTCCTATTGGCTGCCCGGCCCGCACCCTAAAGACCAGCACATTGCCCCCGACCTTGCCGCCGTCTTGACCGAGGCATGGGCCAGCATCGTTTTCGCACGCGAAATTGCCGCCGATCGTGATGAGACCGGGACCATTAGTCTGTGTGTAGCCGTTAAACACCCCTCCCCCTGCGGTTCCCGTGCAGCCGTGAATCTGGAGATTGCCGCCGACGGCGATCGGGTTACCCAGCAGGTACACACCTATGCACTTATCATCGGTCACAATGTTGCCCCCGATATTTGAACCCGAGGTGACCAGAAGAAAGGCGCCGGCCTCGACCGTTACATTGCCCCTCACCTTCACACCATCCAACGTGCAGCTGCCGCTCGGCACGACAAGGTTGCCGTTGATCGTTACGTTGCTCAGGGACCCGATGCAAGATGCGTCTTGGGCGCGGGCGGTCGGCACGGTGGCGAGCAAAATGTCGAACGTGGCGAGGGCCGCGATCGCGAAATGTTTCATGTCCCTTCTCCCCTTCGATGCTGCTCCAGGCGCAGATTGTTGTTGCACGAATGCTCAGAACTCACGGGCGGCCAAATATTGGCATTGGTTTGGCAAATGCCCGCAACTATCCTGTCGTTCATCGCACGGCTCCCGGCGGCGCCCGCGCCGGCATGAACCGGAGTAGGTGCGCATATACTGCCAGGTTCAAGCGCGAGACCATGGTTCGCCCCGGGGCGCCACGAAACGTGCCTTTTACTCCGATGGCATCAGTAGCGAGGACAAGTGAAAGTGCCATCGCCGAGCGGTCTTGTCAATTGCAGAAAATGCGTTTATAATGATTGTATCGATGCGATATCGTAAAACGGTCCGCGCAAAATGCGCCACTAAGTCTCCCCGCTCCCTCCCTCAGACCGTCAATTCGCCTCCCTGCTCTCCTGATGTTGCTGATGGCGGCCAACCATCTGATTTACATTATATTATGGCCGATTGGAGGGGCGATTTCTCGGGTCAAATCGAATCTTCTCCCTGCTCTCAGGGAGGCGGTCCGTGCGGTCGACCGGTTCAGTCGACTGGGAAATGTCTGGTCACCAGGCAGTTTTCGAGGATGCCGCGGCCACGGTCGGGAAGATGACGCTCGCCGGCAAAGCGCTCAAGCGCGCCCTCGAGCGCTTCGGGTTCGCGCCCGGTAGCGGTCGGCACGTATTGCGCGAGGTTGTCGCGGAACCCGCGGCGGGTCACAAAGATCGGCTCGAGACCGCGGGTGCGGGCGACTGCGGAGAGCGCCTCGGCCATTGGCCTGACGTTCGGGTTGACAGAAAAATCGGCCCAGTTGCTGGCGAGGCAGCCGCCGGGGGTGAGCGCGTCTAAGCATCGGCCCCAGAACACCTCGTCGCTCTCCGCCGGGCCGGCGGGGCCGTAGAGGTCGACGAGAATCGCGTCGAATTGCACCGTCGTCCCGGCGAGAAACCGCTGCGCGGTGTCGTGCACGACGGGCTGGCTCAGGTAGAACCAGCGGCGGGCAAGCGCGATGATCGTCTCGTCCGAATCGACCAGGGTCGGCGCGCAGTCGGGCAGGTAGGCGCGCACAAAGCGCCACATCGCGGCACCACCGACACCGAGCAGCAGTGCGGTGATCGGGCGCTCGACCATCGCGAAGGCGAGTGACATCAGCCGCTCGTAGTGAAATACCAGGCGCGCCGGGTAGAGCAGGTCCATGCTCGACTGCTCGGTCACCTGCGCTCCGGCGCCGAACGAGCCCAGAGTCCGGAAATGCCGCGCCCCGCGGTCGAAATCGACGACAAAGACCGCAGCACCAAAGGTTTCGGCGCGGCGCAACAGGCGAATTCGCGCATCATGGCCGAAATAATCGAGGATCAGGCTCTTCTGCCGCTCCTCGCTGTATTCGGTGATCATCAGGCGGCGACCGGGCACAGTTCGACCGAAACCGGCACCGCCGGCAGGATGGCGATTGCCGCCGCGAAACGGGTCAATGCGTCGCGGCCGCCTTCGCTCAAGATGTAGGTCCCCCGCTCGATCCTGGTGAACCAGCCATAGACGTTGCGCTGCAGCATGCGCGCCGCACCCGGCACTCCCGCTGCAGCGCGCAATGCCCCGACGCGCATCGGCCCCCCGAGTGCGAGCGCACGGGCGCAGCGCAGGGCATCCTGGCGATAGGCGGTGACGACGGGGACAGACGCCGTGCCGCCGACATTCGCATCGCCGATGCGGCGGTCGAATTCGTCCTTGAGACGCAGCAGACGGGCCTTTGCGATGCGCGGCCGGTAGGGCAGGGGCTCTTCCAGGATCTCGACGTTTCGTCGGCCGACCAGCATCAGCCCCAGCCCGACCCGCCGGCACAATTTGCGAATGTCGGGAGAGTCCGGGGCGAGCCCGCGCGAGCGCCGCCGGCGCGACGGCGGCCGCGGCACCGCTAGATAGACCCGTTCGGTCAGGGCCAACCGGTCGATACCCTGGAGGACCAACGCCAGGTTGAAGCGCAATTTGAGCTCGACGACGATGGGCTCCTCGTCGCCGCGCCGGGCGACGAGGTCGCAGCCTCGGACTTCGCCCTTGACCTCGTAGCCGCAGGCTTCGAGGAATCCCTTGACCGGCGCGTAGAGTGTCGCTTCGCACGATCGCGCGCGGGCGGCGAGGGCGGGCACGGCATTGTTCTCCCGGATCACATCGGCACTAGTAAATATGTCGGCGATGATTGCAAGACGGAACTCGGAGGTTGCAATGCATGCACAGCTATTGACGGCAGCAGGGCGGCGGCTCGTCGCCGCGGAGTTGCCGGAGCCGCGCCCGGGACCGCAGCAGGTACTGATCAAGGTACGCGCCTGCGCCGTCTGCCGAACCGACCTGCATGTCGTCGATGGCGAGCTGACCGAGCCGAAATTGCCGCTCGTGCCGGGGCACGAAATTATCGGCACCGTCATCGAAAAGGGCGAGGGCGCCGACCGTTTCGCGGTCGGCGACCGGGTCGGGGTGCCGTGGCTTGGCTGGACCTGCGGGGTTTGCGAATACTGCCGTAGCGGACGTGAGAATCTGTGCGACCGCGCCCGCTTTACCGGTTATCAGATCGACGGCGGCTATGCCGAATTGACCGTCGCCGACGAACGCTACTGCTTTGCTATCGATCAACGCTATGGCGATGTCGAGGCAGCACCATTGATGTGCGCCGGGCTGATCGGCTACCGCACCTTGCGCATGGCAGGCGAGGCGGAGCGCCTCGGGATCTACGGCTTTGGTGCGGCCGCGCACATCGTCGCGCAAGTGGCGCGCCATCAAGGGCGCCGCGTTTTTGCCTTTACCCGCCCTGGCGACGCGGCGGCCCAGGATTTTGCGCGCTCGCTCGGTGCCGAATGGGCGGGTGATTCGACAACGTCGCCACCCGAGCCGCTCGATGCGGCCTTGATCTTTGCGCCGGTCGGGTCGCTCGTGCCGGCCGCACTCGCCGCCACGAAAAAAGGCGGCACCGTCGTCTGCGGCGGCATCCATATGAGCGATATCCCGTCGTTCCCGTACCACATCCTATGGGAGGAGCGGGTGCTCCGCTCGGTCGCCAACCTGACCCGGCGCGATGCCGAGGAATTCCTGGCGCTGGCCTCCGAAGCCGGGGTCAGGACCGAGACCGTCACCTACCCGCTCGACCGGGCAAACGCCGCACTCGGCGATCTGCGCAGCGGCGCCTTGCAGGGTGCCGCCGTACTGGTGCCGTGACGTCCCGTTCCCGCAGTCATCACTGCACTAGCCCGCCGCTTGCGGCGCCAAACAGAAATTGTCGACCACAGCAAACCCGGCGTCGCGATCGAGTGCTCCCGCTGACACGGTCTGTTCGGAAGTTGATTTATCCCTGAGGTGCGGCTTGCCGAGAAGGATCCGGTCTGACCTCCTTCGCAAACAGGTCAAGGTCTTCGAGTTGAACGGCGAGCGGGGTACCGAACGGGGTCGCGCAAATGACGCGGTCGAGGCCGAGGTAACGCTTCTCGACTGCCTTCAATTGCTCGACGATGTCCTCTGGCCGGCCTGCCAGAAAGCCGCCCGCCTTCACCGCATCCTCGATCATCGGCAGCCTCACGGTGCCGACCAGCCGCGGGTCGCGCATCGCCGCGATCTGCTCATCGGTCAATGCCCGAACCAGCGGCAATTCGCCGAACATCTTCATGTTCTCTTCTTAATGCGGCGCCGCCTCGCGCATCGCCTGCTCGCGGCTCGACGCGATGTGGAACTGGTAGCCGAGCGCCAGCCGCTCGCCCAGTTCGACTTTGATGCCGCGCCGCGCATATGCCGCCTGGAGACCAAGCATGTGCCGCTCGACCGCGCCGCGTTCGGCCGACCCGCCGCCGATCACGCCGGGTGGGCTCAGTCTGCGCACAGCGCGAGCATGGCTTCGGGCACCCGGTCGATCACGCGCAGAAGCGCGCGGCCGACGCCCTGCGGCAAAGGCTCGCCTCGTTCCCAATCACGCACTGTCGCGACAGAGATACCGATCCGCCGCGCGAATTCGGCTTGTGAGAGTCCGGCTCGTCTACGAACGCGCCGTACCTTCGCTCGCCCAGCACCTCACAAGCGCAGCTCACCGAACCCTCACTGCCGCTCGAGCTCGCTCTGAATGTACGCCAATACCGATTGCGTCACATGGCCGCGGGCGGAATCGAGCAGCCAGCGCTCCAGTGTGCGTTGTGGATCGCTGTATGCTTCCACGCGATCCCGATGTCGCATGAAGACGGTCCCGCGGTACAGTCTCACCTCGTCAAAATCGTTCGCCGCCTCGGCGGTCGTTCTGACGACAAACCCGCGATAGCCGAGGCCCTCACTCCCAAATTGGTTGGCTCGGGTCGGCTGCAGAGCATGAAGCCGAGCTAAAAATTCTGCCGCCTGGGTGCCGGTCAGCTCCCAACGCGGATTCGGACGACCGCTGAAGGCGTCCAACTCTACTTCCAAGATCACCTCCGGTTGGAGTTGGCTGCGGGGAAGGTGGGATGATAGTGCGCAGAGCACACCGACTGCAAATATTAGGTTCCCACATCTCCGTCCGACCACAGCACCAGAGATCAGTTTATCCTCTGGCTCCTGCAGGCGTAAAAATACCCGCAAAAATCGGTGTATGGCAGCCGAGCCGCCGTCTCCGGATTCCAGACAATCGCGCCGTTGTTATCAACGTTCCTGGCGGGGGTACTTCCGGGTTTGTGCCCCCAGAACCCTTCCTGTTGCTTGCGGTACCAGTGATAGTCGTAACCGGGCGCCACGACTAGTGCCATCAGCCAGCGAGGCTTTTCGGAATCCGGAAAGCAGTGGAAGCGGTGATGCAGACCGTCGGATAGCGCGGCCGCGGTCACATCGGCACAGGCCATCGATTGGGCTTCATGGCCGGTTGCACGGCCGGGCTGCGCGAAGGTGTCGGTGCGACGATTCGAGGCGTAATTGTAGCAGTTGTTTCTCCGGATATGCGCTGGATCATTCCAAAATCCAGGGTTAAAGCGCCCCAGCTCGATCCAGCACGTCACCGCCGCGGCAGTTACCGCTTCCGGCCGCGCGGCCTCGGGGGCAACGGGCGCTGCCGGGGGTGCGGACTGGTCGGCTTCGGTGGCCTCCTCGCGTGACCCAAGCTCCTGCAATCCTTGAATGCCGAAGCTGTGCAGGCGTTCGTCGATCACCTGCGCTCTTCTCATCAAGTCGAAAACTCTCTCACCGATCTCCTGACCTGTCGGATGCGCGGTATGAGCGACGCGGAAACTGGGCGGAAGACCATAATTGCCGGCAATGTTATCGATCACAGCCTCAACGATCAGCCCGCGATATCCAAGTCCCTGATAACCCTCGTCGACGGCCGCGATGATCGAGGGATTTCGCGCGATATCGCGTAATAAATTTCTGGCCTCTTGCGCTTCGATCGCCAAAGTCGGGTTTGGCCGCCCAGAGAACATGTCCGCAGTGATTTGAAGCATGCGCCGACCTCGATCTCTTGAGATGGACAGCCGATCTGCCCACGCATGTCAGAATAGTTCAAGGAGCGGTAGACAAGTGTGAGCTGGATCACACTTAAAAAGTTGAGTCGGGCGCAGCTGTTTTGTATCCGTCCGGCGAAGGTGCCTTGCGTCATTGCCCGAGCGGGTTGGTGTAGGACCAGTGCAAGAAACGGTGCTTACACTGGTGCAAGAGACAGTGCGATGGCGCGAGTTGAGATTATCAGCGGACCAGCACGGCGGCGACATTGGACAGACGAGCAGAAGCGAACTATCGTGGCCCACAGCTTCGCGCCGGGAGCTGTGGTCAACGCCGCGGCGCGTCGTGCTGAAGTCTGCCCTGGCCAGATTTATCGCTGGCAACAGGAATTCCGTGAGATGACCGAGACATCCTGGCAGTCTTATTCGCGCGCCGCGCCAGAGCGGGATTATGTCGCGCTGCTCTCGTATTTGCCGCTCAACAGCGTTTGGTCCCTTCCACGGCTCGTCCTGTATTCCACCCGCATCCAGCGGCAACTGCGCACAAGCTCTGGCTTGATCGGCTATTCCTTGCGGGCGCAGGTCGCCGCCAAGCAGTTCTGGACACTGTCTGTGTGGCAGGATGCGGCAGACCTACAAGCGTTTGTTGCCACGCCGCCGCATGTGGCTGTCATGACGGCGATGGCCCCATATATGGGCGCGACGCGTTTCGTGCGATGGAACGTGAGGGGTTCCGAGCTACCGCTTCGGTGGGACGACGCGTTGAGGCGCGACTGATCCCCACAGCCGCTTGGCGGTTACAGCCCTCGGAGCAACGTCCATGGCCATGCGCACGCGTTGTCTTGTGTCTGCCGGCTTCGCGCGAAAAACGGCGCGCGCCGCATAATCTCCTTATGGAGACTGTTTTCAGATATTCAGGGAGTTAACCGCAGCTCCAGGTAGAACCGATGACCCCGCATTTATCAAAGCCTCGTGACTAAGAAGAAGAAACCGGCATGAAGAAGAGCGCGTCGCAGACAAGCAAGTCTCCCTCTCAGCTGATCGACGCGAGAATCAAGGAGCTAGGCGACTGGCGGGGCGAGATGCTCAGCCGGCTCCGTCGCTTAGTCAAGGAAACCGATCCCGAAGTCGTCGAGGAGTGGAAGTGGAGAGGGGTTCCGGTGTGGGAGCACGATGGCATTATCTGCACCGGCGAGACTTACCAGAACGTCGTGAAGATGACCTTTGCGAAAGGGGCGGCTCTGAAGGATCCTTCGGGTCTCTTCAACTCCAGTCTTGAGGGGAACACAAGGCGTGCCATCGACTTCCACGAGGGTGAGAAGATAGACGAGGAGGCGTTGAAGACCCTCGTTCGCGCCGCCGTGACCCTGAACAAGTCCAAAGTCAAAAGCTAATCCGCGGAGCCAAACATTTTCCGCGGAATCATCCTGCAGGAAGTCGCCGTTTCGGTTTCATTATCGAGGCAGGTAACAGAATCGCATCCCGCAACAGGTTGACCGGCTTGGTGGCTGCGGTCTTCGGATGCCCACGACCGTTCGTTTAAGCGTGAGTTGGGGCACGCATGACGACCTCCGGTTCATTCCCGGGAACCGCTCCCATGTCCCGGACAGCCCCGAGCTTTCGCGGGAATAACGACTTTTTTCTTTGTCGTCAGGCTGCAAACAGTTGATCGTAAGACAAGCCCCAAGGCGGGCGCAGAAAGCCGAGCGCGCGCACGTCTTCGTACCAGTAACCGAAGGGCGAGGACAGAGAGAACGTGCCGCCGCCGATGACCTTGCCGATGCGGCGAAGGACCGACTCGGCCAATTCCGCGATCGCGGTCTTCGCTTGCACCGCGTGATACCGTCTGTCCCGGTCCTGCTCCATCGCGCGCAGCATTCCCTCGTAAGCCTGCTGGATCAGCCAGCCTTCCAGCTCGGCTTTCGACCACTCCACCCGCTCATACGCTCGCAAATTGTCACGACGCGGTGCCACCTGCCGGCGCGCCGTCTCGAGGGCAATCTCCACTACTCCGGCGATGACCGCCGTAAAGCAGCACTGCGTGAGCGCGCCGGTGTTTTCCTGGATGAGCCGGAACTGTCCCGGCCACGCGATGCGGGTCGCCGGAAACTCTTTAAAGGCGAACGCATGGCTTTGGGTCGCGGCCATGCCGTGACCATCCGGGGCAGCGGTCATGGTCACTCCCGCCGAGCCGTCCCACGGCACGTCCCGCATATCCAGGACAAACATGTCGGGGCCGGACTCCCCCTCGGGAACCGCCACGGTGATCATGTAAGAGGTAATCCCCGACCCGCTGCCGAAGTTTTTCCGTCCGGGAGCAGGTAGTCGCCGTCGGACGGGCCTCGCCGCGCTGTGGCCCTGGTCCTCGCGATGTCGCCCGCGGTGCCGGGTTCGGAGGCGATGGTCCCCCACCAGGCTCCAGCGCAAACGTTCCGAAAAATCGACCGTCGCTGCTCGTCCCACGCCTTGTCAAAGGGCGCCGGCGCCTCGTTGGTCGCCATCCAGAAATTCAGCACGGCCGGGTGCATCGCGCAGACCAGGGCAACCGACGAGTCGCCATGGGCGAGCGTGCACAGCATCTCGCAGATCGGCCGCGCGGACGCGCCCACACTGTCCCAAATACCGCCGCGGTCGACGGGAACGCCGATCAGCAGAAACTCGGCGTCGCGCAGCCGGGCGAAGTCGACAGCGACCAGCTCGCGCCGCTGTTGGCGCTCGCGGCGCTCCGCAGCGAAGTCGGCGGAAATCGCTTGGAGGTTCTCGTAGACAGTACCGGCATCCATCCAGTCCCCCGTTGCACAATTGAGTCTTTGGTTAGCCCTTGGTGCCGATCGCACAGTGGTGTGGCATTGCGATAAAGGACGTCCCTTCACCCTCTGCTTGCTCAATGGCGTGTTGCCATTGGCTCGCTTCGTTTGCGCTGAACGCGGCGACCGCCTGTTGCTGCAGCATCCGCAGGCGCGGTTCCTCCGGCGTAACGGTATTGAACTGGGTGAGACAGCGCAGCTGCCCCAGACCTGCGTTCACGAAACGACTATAGAGGGTCGCGTCGGCGCATCCACCCGGCGCCACGCCGGCGCCAAATAGGTCGGGACTGCTCACTTTGGCGCGCAATTCCGGGCTCAACGGCAGGTTCACCCAGGACGGCACATCGACCGCGCGCACGATCACCGCAACCTGGCCCCGGGCTTGGTGACCCGGATCATCTCGGCCAGCATCCGGTCTGTGTCGCCCTCTTCCAGCACCGTGCAAGACAGGATCAGGTCCATGCTGTTGTCCGGGAACGGAAGCACTTCGGCACGCGCTTCGCGGAACTCGATCGCATCGCCAAATCCCTCCTGCCGGGCGAGCCGTCCTGCTTCGCGAAGCAGGTACGGGCTCGTGTCGATCCCGATCAGCCGGTTGCCTCTCCCGGTGCGCCTGGCGACCTCACGGTTGGCGACGCCGGAGCCGCACCCGACGTCGAGAATGGTCTCACCTGACCGCAAGTGTGCGAGGTCCAATAAGGTCCGGATCATCCCGAGGTAGTCCGAGCGACCGCGTGCTTCCAGCAGTGCCACGATGCCGAGAAAGGCGCCGCCCAATTCGATCGTGCAATAGCGTTCGGCCAGCAACGGGACCAGCGGCTCCCATTGCGACGGAGCAAGCTCCAGCGGCATCAGCACGAGAGGCGAACCCGCACGGCGAACGCGATAGAAAATGCCGGCGACCTCACCCTCGCCTTCCTGGAGCCGCGCTGGTTCCAACGGACGCCGTTCGTCCAACGACTGGAGGAAGCCGTTCATCGCGGCCGCGATGTCCACGCCGTGATCAGCCGCGAGATCGGACCACATCAGGGCTTCGTAGTCGCGCAGAGTGGCTGACGCCATGCCGGCGGTGCTCTGGGCGGCAGCCTGCACGCGCTCGGCCGCGGCTCCGTGGTCGCCGCTGATCACCAGGAGCCGCGGGGCGAGATCGGGAAAGGGCCGAAGATCCAACGCCGCCGGACAGAGCAGGGCCAACGACGCGATACGGTCGGGGTGCGCGGTTACGAAACCGTGCCAATCGGCGACATTGCGAGCGGCAAGGTGAGCCCGCTCGATCCCGAAGTGCCGGAACAACTCCAAGAGACGCTGCGCGAGCGGAAGCGTGGCCTTAGTCATGACGTATCTCTCTTTTCTAGGCGCCCGTTCGACGGCGGAGCATACCCGCGATCTTGCTCCGAGACTCTCCCCTGACCCCGATTTATCCTTGGGATGGGCCTGAGAATTCGCTGAGAAACGCTCGCCCGCGGGAGAGCGGCCGTGGAATTCACCTTTGACAATCACGTACTCGACATCAACCGGCGCGAACTAAGGCGCGGTACCGAATTGATCGCTCTCGAGCCGCAGGTCTTCGACTTGCTGGTTTATCTGCTGCAAAATCGCGACAGAGTCGTCGGCAAGGACGACCTCTTGGCGGCCGTCTGGGACGGAAGGATTGTCTCTGAGTCGACGCTGACGAGCCGTATCGCCGCCGTGCGCAAGGCGATCGGTGATAACGGACGGGAGCAGCGTCTGATCCGGACCATGCCCCGTAAGGGCATCCGCTTTGTCGGTGAAGTGATGGACCGGAACGGACCATTAGCGGTTGATCGGTCACTGCTCGAAGCAACGGACCCACCGAGACTTGCACTCGCCCTCCCCGACAAGGCGTCAATCGCGGTTCTGCCCTTCGTCAATCTGAGCGCCGATCCGGATCAGCAATATTTTGCCGACGGGATGGTCGAGGAGAACACCTCCCCAAACCCCGACCCCAGCAATTCTGCGGCTTTTACAAGCCCGGCGAGGTGCCAAGTGGACTCACTGATGGACTGTTTTGGACTCGCCGTCAACCGTTAGAAGCCGCAGTAGAAGAGGGGATGGAAATCTCGATCCACAGCGTTCTGGAAGGCGCTGAGCGAGCCACAGGCTCGGTCGTGATCATCGACGTTTTCCGGCATTCACCACCGCTGCCGTCGTCCTGGCGAACGCGGCTTTCCGCATCATCATGGTCCGCTCGGTCGAGGAAGCTCTGTCCCTCCGTGACCGAGGTATCGGCCAGATCTGCATGGGCGAGGTTCGAGGTCGTGCACCACCGGGCTTCGATTACGGGAATTCGCCGTTCGAGATCTCGGGTGTCGATTTCAAAGGTCAAACGATCATCCAACGGACCAGCGCCGGAACGCAGGGCATTGTTGCGGCCAGCCCGGCCGAACGGCTTTACGCAGCCTCCCTGGTCACCGCAGAGGCGACCGTCCGTGCCCTTTTGTCAGGCTCACCCGATCAAGTTTCCCTCGTCGCTATGGGCAATAATGGGTTGCAGCGAACCGACGAGGACGAATTGTGCGCGATCCATCTGCGGAACCGGCTCGAAGGGAGGCAGGGTGATGCAGAGGCGGTTCGTCGCCTGATTTTGACAGGTGGCGAAGTCGAGCGCTTTCATGATCCGGCCTGTCCGTACCTGCACCCCGAGGACGTCGACATCGCGCTCGACATCGATCGCTACGATTTCGCGGTGAGGGTCGAGTTCGAAAACCAGCAACCGGTCGTATGGAAAGGGTAGCCTGAGGCTGAAAGCGACGAACCCGTCTCGGTCACCGCAAATCGGCAATCCGATGTGGCTCGCAGCTTAGGGTCACCGCCGTCGCGAGGTCTAGTCGATCAGATCGCCCAAGAATCCTGAAGCCGACTTGATGGTCTCGACGAAAAGGCGATCGGGTCGCAGGCGCTTCTCGGCTGAAGGTTGCTGCCGATCGGAGTATCATCCGGCCGGGAACAGGGGCGCGACGGGGTGAGCGTATGACCGCGAGTCTCGATGACGAAGTAGTAGAACTGCGGCGTGCCAACGCTGAGTTGCAGCGGCGGCTCGATGAGGCCCTTGCCGAGCGCGAGGAGAGCGAAGCTCAAAAGGCCGCGATGGCTGAAATCGTGGAGGCCATCAACGCCTCGCCGAGCGACCCAGCACCGGTATTTGACACGATCCTTGAAAAGGCGACAGGCGTCTGCGATGCGGCGTTTGGGATCATGTGGACACTCGATAATGAGGTGGCGCGAGTCCGTGCAATGCGCAATGTACCGCACCGGTTCGTCGAATATCTAATGAGCGAGCCCACAGTAATCGGACAGGATACGCTCTTTGGCCGCGCAATAATTCACCGCTCTCTTATCCATATCGCCGATTGCACTGTCGGAGAGGTGTATCGCAAAAGGGTTCCGCTGGCGGTTGCTGCGGTTGAGCTTGGCGGCACCCGCAGCCTGATAATGGTCCCGCTGGTCAAGGAAGAGGCGGTGTTCGGGATTTTGGCAATCTACCGTCAAGAGGTGAGGCCCTTTTCTGATAGAGAAATCGCCCTGGTGCAGAACTTCGCGGCCCAGGCCGTCATCGCGATGGAGAATGCGCGGCTGCTCAGCGAAACGCGCGAGGCATTGGACCAGCAGACCGCGACGGCTAAGGTATTAGAGGTCATCAATTCCTCGCCCGGCGATCTCGCTCCGGTATTCGAGGCGATGCTGGATAAGGCCATGACACTGTGCGGCATTGCCCACGGCAGCCTTCAGACATACGACGGACAGGAATTCCGTGCGGTCGCGGTGCGCGGTTTGCCCGAACCCATCGCCGACCGTC
>Ga0306920_100005464_pt1 | contig 16447 bp, 16 predicted proteins | sample flu12Cox44000170_FD_204666 | JGI IMG/M metagenome (GOLD analysis project Ga0306920, IMG submission 204666) | Lab enrichment of tropical soil microbial communities from Luquillo Experimental Forest, Puerto Rico - flux4day.12C.oxic.44.000.170 (v2)... | ecosystem: Environmental > Terrestrial >... | reverse complement strand
GTAATATCAACCATGGCGGGTGCAGCTCCGGTTGATCCGAGGGTTCAGGCTCATCACCAAAACCCTACACCGAATCAACATCTTGTGCTACATCCGCCAGCCCTCACGCATAATCCGGGCTAACTGGCGTGGCGAGCTTCGTGGTCTTTGTTATTGTGCGCGCGGCGCTTAGTACGCCGCTGCCCCCCTTGCTGGATTAGAGAGCACTTTTCTGAAGGACGAGCGGCATGCGCGGGAAGGCGATGACGCTGCCATCCCAGCGCGGACGCCGAGCTTGCGCTGTCGCTTGAGTGGGGAGTCCGCGATCGGCTCGGCTATTTGGTGGGCGTCCGGCGCTGGGGAAAGCGCACCCTCCATCGCGCGGGCGTGAGTCGTCGTCGCCCCCCGGCGCCGGAGGCGCCGAGGCGCCCAGCACCGCGCCGAAGATCTGGGCTTGCCGGATCTCCCCGCTGCGGCCGTCGATCAGTTCGACGGTCTGCCCGGCATAGTGACGAACATCCGCTCGTCGGCCGGATGCACCTGACGCATCGTCGGCGACAGCCGACCCTCCTACGCGGGGTAGAGCTCGCGCCATCGGCTGTAGCCGTAGCCGTCGGGTTCGGCCTGCCGATATTCCGCCCGCAACAGCATCCGCGTCACGCCGGGCCTGCGTCCCACGCCGATCGCGCGCGCGATCGCTCGTTCGGTGGCGCCCCCTTCGTACTTGAGACACAAGATCTCGCGTATCCGTCGCATCGACACTCTCTCGGCTGGCATCGGCTCCCCCCGCCCGTCACGGTCACGACAAGCATAGAGCCTCCCGCCAACCGGACGAGCGATCGCCACCGCACACGTGGCCGGCTCATTCCGGAACCATTGGCAGACTTGCTTAGGAAACAGCACAATCGACCTTCACAGATCGTCGGTTTCCTTTGAGGAGATTCGAGATTGTCTATTCACTCGGGATCGCGAGGAGAGGCTTGCCTTTGCTGGATGGTTGAGCAACCTTTGGTTTTCCGAACGCGCGGGTAGCGTTGCCATGGCCATGCGATTTACAGTATTTCTCGGTTGCGGGACGATTCTGATGGAGGCCGCGGCTTGCCAATTCTTCGGCCCCACATCGATACAGGTTGGGCGTCCCGTTTACAACGAAGTTATTCAGCAGACGTCCAAGTTACAAACATTTGTAAATATAATCCGGGTTGCCCATCATGAGCCAACTTCATTCATGGACGTGAGCCAAATAAATGCACAATTTACAGTTCAGAGTACCTTAATGGGGGCTGTTTCTGCAATTGGCGCGGGGCGAATTGGAAGTGCAAACATAGGACTTCTCCTTTAAGAAAACCCGGTTATTACGTATAGCCCGTTGACGGGACAGTCTTTGGTTTCACAAATAACCACACCAATCACCGTAGACTCGCTTGCAAATCTTATTAATTCAGATTTGCCGATAACCTCGGTGCTCACTTTTGCTGTTGATCGGCTGACCCCCGGTTTTGAAGACTATTCGATAGCGATAAACGCGCTGATAGCCTTGGACCACTTCGGCGCTATTACGATTTCTGTCACAGAGGCAGAGGCCTCGCTCCCAAAATCTAAAAAGCGCAAATAAGGACGGATCAGCAAAAAGCAACGAAACGAACCCCGTCTTGGCGATAGCCAAACAGCCGTTCCACCCCTATACGGGAGGCGACCTCACAGAAACCAAAACTCAAGCAGAAATAATACAAGATCTATGGTGTAGGCTAGTGGTGGTAATATCCAGGTGGAACACAGATAGCTGCACAAGACCCGTAACCATAGAAAACATCTCCCTCGCAGTGAATGTGCGTCATCCGATTCACCAAGGCGGCGCAAAAGAAGGAGTATTTTTTATAAAAACCCGATCGGCGATCGGGATACTGAGGGCAGCAACAGAGGTTCCAGCACCATTAATAGCGATCGTGCCGAAGGAAAAATATTCGAAAATAATAAATTACAATTGGAATTATAAAGAGAGATTAGGAACTTGCCCAAACGCAAATTATTACACTTTGCTACCCGACGATGAAAACAAAATGGATCATCCAGACGAGAATATTCCTGTCACGAACGAAGTTGCGTACAAAATTTGGAATTTTGATCATCTGAAAAGTAAGATCGAAAGATGCCTTTATACTATTGTGAACAGATTTAATCCGAGTGACTATGATCGAAGCGCTTTGCTTGAGAGTCGTCTACAAGGTCTTCGTCGATTCGTCCTAATTATCGAATCAGATGACGAAATACCTAACTCATACGTTTCCTATTTTGATGGAAGGAAATGGTACTCAATTGATCGTTCAGATGAGATATCTCAGAAGAATTTCGTGTTAATCGGGCAATTCCTAACCATGCAGGCGACGGTGGTGACCACGCCACCCCCTGCTCCCACCATTTCTATCGGAGGAAGCCCTTGATTTTGGGCTGCGCAGCACCCTTAAACCGGCAAGTCCCGTTAACGGGATCGGCACTTTGGCAGCCGCTAAAAATCCGCAGAGCGACGAGACGATTAGCGGCGGAAATGGTCAACGACGATCGTCCGTGGAGATGACGGGCCTCGACCCCGGTTTGACGCTGGACCGACATACCGCTCTCCGCCCCTGCGGACCTTCAGCGTTGGATACCTTCTGTCAGATTTGCACCGGGCAAAAGAAAAAAAGGGGTGTCGTCGTCGAAGTTCTTTACCGGTTATCCCTCCGTGGTTGGGAGGCGTTTGGGCCGCTTTTTCTTGCAAATAACGGGCACTGGGTTGGCGCTTACCACAGGAGCGGCCACCATTTGCTCTACCTTTCGAACAAGAATGAAAGGCTGTTCAATCTCGCCCTAATTTCCCTGGATTCTTTCATGAACACCCCGACGTTGCGCCGCACGTGTCGCATTTCAGGCAGGTGCCGTTGCGGATCAGGGTGAAGTTGCCGCATTCCCCGCAGCTGTCGCCCTCGTAGCCCTTGATGCGGGCGGTGCGGATGCGCTCGAGGCGGAGCTCGTTGGCGTAGTCCTCTTCCGGCAATGCCGAGACGGCAAGGGCGCCCCCGGCTTTCGCCGGGGCAGGCTTGAACTCGGCCGCGGTGGCTCGGCCGGCGCCGCCGTGCAATACGGTCAGCTTGCTGCGCACATAGCCGCTCGAGGCACCATGCCGCATCATCGCGGCAACTTCCGGCGGGTCGTCATCGTCCGGGCCGGCGAGGGTCGATTCGGCTTCGCCCTTGCCGACCGCGTCGGGCAGCAGGTCGCCGGGTTGGACATGGGCGAGGTCGCCGCGGTCGAGATAGGAGATCGCCAGCTCGCGGAAGATGTAGTCGAGGATCGAGGTCGCCATCTTGATCGCGTCGTTGCCCTCGACGATCCCCGACGGCTCGAACCGGGTGAAGGTGAACGACTCGACGAACTCCTCGAGCGGCACGCCGTATTGCAGACCCATCGAGATCGCGATCGCGAAATTGTGCATCAATGAGCGGAAGGCCGAGCCTTCCTTGTGCATATCGATGAAGACCTCGGCTAGCCTGCCGTCCTCGTGCTCGCCAGTCCGCAGATAGACCTTGTGGCCGCCGACCGTGGCCTTTTGCGTATAGCCCTTGCGGCGGTTGGGCAACCGCCGGCGCTCGCCGCGCTGCACCACCTTTTCGACGACCCGCTCGACGAGGCGTTCGACGATCCGCTCGGCAACGAGCGGGGCGCGCTGCGCCGGCGACAGCGCGAACATGTCGGCCGCCCGCTCTTCGGCCTCCTCGTCATCGCCGAACAGGCTCGAAGCCAGCGGCTGCGACAATTTGGAGCCGTCGCGGTAGAGGGCGGTCGCCTTCAGGCCCAAGCGCCAGGACATCATGTAGGCGTCCTTACAGTCCTCGACCGTCGCCGCGTTCGGCATGTTGATCGTCTTGGAGATCGCCCCCGAAATAAAGGGCTGCACCGCCGCCATCATGCGGATGTGGCTGTCGACCGACAGAGCGCGCTTGCCGCTGCGGCCGCACGGATTGGCGCAGTCGAAGACCGGCAGATGCTCGGGCTTAAGATGCGGCGCCCCTTCCAACGTCATCGCACCGCAGCAGAAGCTGTTGGCGGCGTCGATCTCGGACCGGGCGAAGCCGAGCGCCGCCAACAGCTCGAAGGAGGGATCATCCAGCGCGCCCGGCGCGATCCCTAACCGTTCGACGCAGAAATCTTCGCGCAAGGTCCATTTATTGAACGTGAACTTGACGTCGAAAGCCGAGGCGAGCGCCGCTTCGACGGCGGCGAGTGCCCCCTCGTCGAACCCCTTCTCTCCAAGGCTCTCGTGGTTGATCGCCGGGGCGCCCTTGAGCGTGCCGTGACCCAACGCATAGCGCTCGATCGCCGCGATCTCGGCCCCCTCGTAGCCGAGTGCGCCCAGCGCTTGCGGCACGGCGCGGTTGATGATCTTGAAATAGCCGCCGCCGGCGAGCCTCTTGAACTTGACGAGCGCAAAATCGGGCTCGATCCCGGTCGTGTCGCAATCCATGACCAGCCCGATCGTGCCGGTCGGGGCCAGCACCGTCGCCTGCGCATTTCGAAAGCCGTGCTTCTCGCCGAGCGCCAATGCTCTGTCCCAGCTATGCCGGGCGGCCGCGACCAGCTCGGGGTCCGGGCAATTCACCGCATCGAGGGATACGGGGAGGATCGACAGGCCTTCGTAGTCCCCCATGTCCGCCAGTTGCCCCTCGCCCTCCCGCTTCGCGGGTCCCTCCCTCTCCCCGCTTGCGGGGAGAGGGGCGGGGTGAGGGGCGGGGCTTACGCCATGGGCCGCGCGGCGATGGTTGCGGATCACCCGCACCATCGCCTCGCGGTTCTCGGCATGACCGGGGAAGGCGCCGAGCTCGCCCGCCATCTCAGCGGAGGTGGCATAACTCGACCCGGTCATCAGCGCGGTAACGGCACTGCCGAACGCGCGGCCGGCGGCGCTGTCATAAGGGATGCCCATCGACATCAACAATCCGCCGAGGTTGGCGTAGCCGAGGCCGAGGGTGCGGAACTCGTAGGACCGGCGCGCGATCTCGCGCGACGGGAACTGGGCCATCAGCACCGATATCTCGAGCACGATGGTCCACAGCCGCACCGCATGCTCGAAGCCGACGACATCGAAACCCGTTCCCTCACGGCTGAACGCCATCAGGTTAAGCGAGGCGAGGTTGCAGGCCGTGTCGTCGAGGAAGTTGTATTCCGAGCACGGGTTCGACGCGTTAATCCGGCCGCTTTCGGGGCAGGTGTGCCACTCGTTGATTGTCGTGTCGAATTGCAGGCCGGGATCGGCGGAGGCCCAGGCGGCATGCCCTATGCGGTCCCACAGCTCGCGCGCCGGCAATGTCTTGGCGAGTTTGCCGTCGGTGCGCCGGATCAGGCTCCACGAGCCGTCGGCGCCGACCCGGTCCAGGAAATCGTTCGAGACCCGCACCGAATTATTCGAATTCTGGCCGGCGACCGTCAGGTAAGCCTCGGAATCCCAGTCCGTGTCGTAGGTGCGGAAGTCGATCGCGTCATAGCCCTGGCGGGCGAATTGGATCACCCGCTGGATGTAGCTTTCCGGGATCATCGCCCGGCGGGCCGCACGGATCTCGTGCCTCAGGGCGGGATTTTCCGCAGGATTGGTGCCCTCACGGCAGGCTGACATGATCAGGTTCAAATGCCGGGCGGCGAGCTTGGAGCCGGCGACGAGGGCCGCAACTTTTTGCTCCTCGACCACCTTCCAGTCGATAAAGGTCTCGATGTCGGGGTGATCGATGTCGACGATGACCATCTTGGCGGCGCGCCTGGTCGTGCCGCCGGATTTGATGGCACCGGCGGCGCGGTCGCCGATCCGCAGAAAACTCATCAGCCCCGAGGAGCGCCCGCCACCCGAGAGCCTCTCGCCGTCGCCGCGCAATTTCGAGAAATTCGATCCCGAGCCGGAGCCGTATTTGAAGATCCGCGCCTCGCGCACCCAGAGATCCATGATCCCGCCTTCGTTGACGAGATCGTCGGCGACCGACTGGATGAAGCAGGCATGCGGCTGCGGGTGCTCGTAGGCGCTGTCGGAGGCGCAGAGCTCGCCGGTCTGGTAGTCGACGTAGTAATGGCCCTGCGCGGGGCCGTCGATCCCATAGGCCCAATGGAGGCCCGTGTTGAACCATTGCGGCGAGTTCGGCGCGCCGACCTGGCGCGCGAGCATCAGCCGAATCTCGTCGTAGAACGCGCAGGCGTCCTCCTCGGTGTCGAAATAGCCGCCCTTCCAGCCCCAATAGGTCCAGGTCCCGGCCATACGGTCGAAGACCTGGCGGGCGCTGGTTTCGCCGCCGTAGCGCGCGGCTTCGGGCAAGCTCGCCGGCGCCGCCTGATCGGCGGTGTGGCGCCACAGCCAGGCTGGCACACTCTCTTCGGCGACCGTCGCCAGGCGGGTCGGCACACCCGCCTTGCGGAAGTACTTTTGGGCGAGGATGTCCGAGGCGACCTGGCTCCACTCCGCCGGCACCTCAATCCCCTCGGCCTGAAAGACCACCGAGCCGTCGGGATTGCGGATTTCGCTGGTCGCGATCCGGAATGGTACCGTCGTGTAAGGATCCTGACCGGCCGTCGTAAACCGACGCGTGATGTGCATTCTCTCCCCCGGGCTTGCAGGTGCCGCCGCCTTGTTTCCCCCGGGCGGGTCACCGCTTCAGAACCACGCAATATAGGGCCACAGGCGACGAATGTCTACTACATATAGGATTGAGGCGCGCAACCGGAACCCGACACTTACCGCCAGCGCCGGCGATGCCATATACTCGGCATCTCAGGAAACGGCTTGGTGCATGGATGGAGCGATGACGCTCGGTACGCGTTTGTTGACCTGGCTGCGGGGCGAGCTGGTCGGCACCGACAGCCTCGGCAACCGCTACTATCGCGAGAAGGGCAATAGGCCCTTGCGGCGCGGCGGCGGCCGGGCCAGCCGCGAAAAGCGCTGGGTCATGTATAATGGCGAGCCGGAGGGCTCGAAGGTGCCTCCCGAATGGCACGCCTGGCTGCACCATACGGTCGACGAGATCCCGCGCGCCGACCGCGTCCGCTATCCGTGGGAGAAGGAGCATCAACCGAACATGACCGGGACGCCCTTCGCCTATCATCCGCCGGGCTCGATCCTGCGCGGCGGCCGCCGTGCCCGCGCGACCGGGGATTACGAGCCGTGGACACCCGAATGAGCCGACCCCTTCCAATCACCTCGCCCCGCTTGCGGGGAGAGGTCGGGATCAGCGCAGTTGGATCCCGGGTGAGGGCCGACCGTCGGAATGAAAGGGCATTTTGTGCATAGCCAGAAAGAACCCCTCACCCCAGCCCTCTCCCCGCAAGCGGGGCGAGGTAGACCAAGCGCTCTCGCGGGCATGGCGCGGTGATGGGCAAATGCCCGGAAATGTGATCGAGACGGTGATGGGCGGCGTCGTGCTGGTCGTCGCCGCGTTGTTTTTGTTTTTCGCCTACTCCACGAGCCAGGTGAGGGCGGTGCAAGGCTATCAGGTGACCGCGCAATTCGAGCGGATCGACGGCATCCGCGACGGCGGCGACGTGCGAATCGCCGGCGTCAAAGTCGGCTCGATCATGTCGACGGCGCTCGATCCGAAGACCTTCCTCGCCGATGTGCGGATGAGCATCGATCCGGCCTACAAGCTGCCCGACGACACGGTCGCTGAGATCGTCTCCGCCGGGTTGCTCGGCGACAGATACCTGGCGCTCGTCCCCGGCGGCTCGGAACAAATGATCCCGCCCGGCGGCCGGATCAAATTCACCCAGGCGCCGGTCAGCCTCGAGAACCTGATCGGTCAGATGATCTTCTCGCAACCGGGCGCGCAGAAGAAGCCGGAGGAGGGCGAGACGCCCCCCAAATAGCCATGGCGGTGTCGAGCATGTCCGCAGAATTTCCGGTCTGGCGCACGCCCGGGGGCGAGCCCGTTTCCTGCGTCGAGAAGATAAAGGTGTTGAACGAGAACCTCGCCGAGCTGCGCGAGCTGGCGCAAGAGGCGCTCGAAGACGCGGTGCTGATGGGGTGCGACGAGCAGCAGGTGCGCGAGGTCCTCGCCGGGATCGTCGCCGGAATCGTCAATCCATACAGCAAATGAGCAACCCCGGGTTACGAGTAAATAATTCCCAGTTATTCCCGGTTAGCTGCTTTGCTTCCCGGTTTGCCGCTAATGAATTCCCGCTTCGAGCGCATCCGAATCGGATCCTAAGTATCTGATATAAAGAAATTATGCAGTCGCTTTTCAGCCTGATTCTCGTTTTTTCCGGGTATTTGCGGCAATAAACCGGGAAGGGAGGCTAAAATGAGGAGGCTCGCCTTCTCGGTGCTTTTCGTGATGGTCCCTATAGGCTCGGCTTTCGCCGAGACGATCGCGGAGCCGGTGGCGCTGCTCCAGGGGCTCGACAAGATCACCGCGCGGGTCTCCAAGTTCGAGGCGCCGGTCGGGACCCCGGTGCGGTTCGGCACATTGTCGATCCGCGTGCGCGACTGCGAAAAGAACCCGCCGGAGGAGGAGCCCGAGAGTGCTGCTTTCCTCGAGATCGACGAGGTTCGCCCGGGCGAGGTGAACTTGCGCGTGTTCAGTGGCTGGATGTTCGCCTCAAGCCCGGCGCTGTCGGCCCTCGAGCATCCGGTCTATGACGTGAACGTGCTCGATTGCAAAACGGCGAGCGGGTCCCCGCCGGTACAATCGGGCAAGGTCGAGGAGAAGACCGCGCGGTAGGAGAGGGCCTCGGCGAGCAGCCGATGATAACGCGCGCGGCTGATCTCGATGCCGCCGAAGCGCGCCAGATGCGGCGTCAGGAATTGGGTATCGAGCAGGCGGAACCCGCCGAGGCGCAGGCGGGCGACCAGGTGAACGAGGGCGACCTTGCTCGCGTCGTTCTCCCGGCTGAACATGCTTTCGCCAAAAAATACCGCGCCGAGCGAAACGCCGTACAACCCGCCGGCCAGCTTGCCGTCGTGCCAGCACTCGACCGTGTGCGCCGCGCCGCGGGCGAAGAGCGCCTCATAGAGCCGCACGATCTCGTCGTTGATCCAGGTGCTCGGCCGCGTTTCGCTTGCCGCCGCGCAGGCGCGGATGACGGCTTCGAACGCGTTGTCGCAGCGGATCTCAAAAATCCGCCGGCGCACGACGCGGCGCAGCCGGCGGGCTACGTGGAACGCGTCGAGCGGGAGAATCCCGCGGCGGCGCGGATCGACCCAGAAGAGTTCGGGGTCGTCGGCCGATTCGGCCATCGGGAATACCCCGGCGGCATAGGCGCGGACGAGAATGTCAGGTGTCAGCCGCAAGCTCGGCCCCGGTCAGGCCCGACGCCCGACAAACCGCTCGAGCCAGTGGACGTCGTAGTCGCCATCGATGAACTCGGCGGCGCCGACAAGCCGCTGATGCAGCGGGATGGTGGTCTCGATCCCGCCGATCACGTACTCCTCGAGGGCGCGCCGCAGCCGCATCAGGCACTCGTTGCGGCTCTTGCCGTGAACCACAAGCTTTGAGATCAGGCTGTCATAGTAGGGCGGCACCGCGTAGCCCTGATAGAGCGCGCTGTCGACGCGCACGCCGAGCCCGCCCGGCGCATGATAATCGGTCACCCGGCCCGGCGACGGCGCGAAAGTGTCGGGGCTCTCGGCGTTGATACGGCATTCGATCGCGTGGCCGCACAGCTTGATGTCGGCTTGGCGATAGCCGAGCGGGGCGCCCGCGGCGATGCGGAGCTGCTCGCGCACGATGTCGAGGCCGCTGACCATCTCGGTGACCGGGTGTTCGACCTGCAGGCGCGTATTCATCTCGATGAAAAAGAATTCACCGTCCTGATAGAGGAATTCGAGGGTGCCGACACCCTTGTAGCCGAGCTCGCGCAATGCCTCGACCGCGAGCGCGCCGAGCCGGTCGCGCTCTGCCGTGTTGAGCGCGGGGGAGGGCGACTCTTCGAGTACCTTTTGATGCGAGCGCTGGAGCGAGCAGTCGCGCTCGCCAAGATGAACGATCCCGCCCCGGCCGTCACCGAGGATCTGGATCTCGATATGACGAGGCCGCGCGAGATGACGTTCGAGATAGACCTCGCCGCAACCGAAGAACGATGCGGCCTCGTGTTGCGCGATCGGCAGCATGTGGGCGAGCTCGCTGCGGTCATCAGCGATCTTCATGCCGCGGCCGCCACCGCCGGCAGCAGCCTTGATCAGGATTGGATAGCCGATCGCGGAGGCTGCGGCTTCGGCCGCTGCGAGATCGCGCACGCCGCCCGGCGAGCCGGGAACCGTCGGAATCCCGAGCTTTCGGATTGCATCCTTGGCCTTCACCTTGTTGCCCATCAGCCGGATGTGCTCGGCCGATGGGCCGATAAAGGTGAAACCGTGCTCCTCGACCGCGGCGGCGAAAGCGGCGTCTTCCGCCAAAAAGCCGAGCCCGGGATGGATCGCGTCGGCGCCGGTGATCGTCGCCGCGGAGAGGATTGCCGCCACGTTCAGATAGCTGTCGCGCGCGGCGGGCGGCCCAATGCAGACGGTCTCGTCGGCGAGCCGGACGTGCATCGCGGCCGTGTCGGCAGTCGAATGGACGGCGACCGTCTTGATCCCCATCTCGCGGCAGGCGCGGTGAATCCTGAGCGCGATCTCCCCGCGATTGGCGATCAGAACCTTCTCAAACATCGGAGCCTTCCTGCCCTGTCCCCCCGAACGGCGGCGGATGGCGGAGCATTACTCGATCAGCATCAGGACCGCGCCATATTCGACCGGCTGGGCATCCGCGACCAGGATCTGCGCGAGGCGGCCCGACCGGTGGGCGCGAATCTGGTTCATGACCTTCATTGCCTCGATGATCAATAGCGGTGTGCCCTCGGCGAGGATGTCGCCGAGCCGCACAAAGGGCGGGGCTCCCGGCTGCGGGGCGAGATAGGCGGTACCGACGATCGGCGCCTTGACCGCGCCCGGGTGTTCGATCGATCCGGTGGCGGCCGAGGGGGCGGGGAAGCCGCCGAGCGGGGCGGTCCCCCCCGCCGCGCGGGCAACACGGATTCGGCGATCGCCGAGGGCATATTCGATCTCTGTCAAACCGGTCTCGGTCAACAAGGCGGCCAGTGCGCGGATCAGCTCGGCGTCGGGAAAAGGCGGGCTGCGCCCGCCAATCTTCATAAAGCTGCCTCGTCCGATTCGCCTTCGATCAGGCTGGCGATTCCGTCGAGCGCGAGCTCGTAACCTTGCGCCCCGAACCCGCAGATCACGCCGTTCGCCGCGAGGCTGACATAGGAATGATGGCGAAAGCTTTCGCGCCGCAAGATGTTTGAGAGGTGCACCTCGATCACCGGCAGCTCGGCGGCAGAGAGCGCGTCGAGCAGCGCGACCGAGGTATGGCTCAACGCGCCCGCATTCAGAATGATCCCGTCCGCCGATTCGCGCGCCTCCTGGATCCAGTCGACCAGCTGCCCTTCATGATTGGTCTGCCGAAAATCGATCTCGAGGCCGAGTGCAGCGGCCCGAGCGGTGCAGCGCTCCTCGATGTCGCCAAGCGTGTCGCGGCCGTATATCGAAGGCTTGCGGACCCCGAGTAGGTTCAGATTGGGGCCGTTCAGGATAAAGACGATGGGCAAGCGAGGCCTCCCGTAGCGATCGCCCGCTTATACCACGCGCCGATAGGCGGGCGCCTCTGATCCTTACTCCGACCGGCCCCCATGATCTCCGGTATGGGCCGGACCCCAGTAAAAGCCGGGAAACAGGGTGAATAATCGATTCCGCTCTGAAATTTGCCCGAGTCATCCTCGATAAAAGCCGCTCGATCAGAGACTTATATTAGACGCCGGGTTGCGGTTTCCACGAACAGGGCTTCGACGTCGCCGAGCAGGGGGAGTAATCGCTCTATCAGGGGGCGAACAGGGAGGCTCCTTGCGCCAAATCATATTACCATATTGACAATTACGATTAACGTTGATATATGGGCGCAAACTCCGAGCGGGCAAGATGTCCGAGACTACGCGCGAATACGCGGTGAACCAGCCGCCGCTGCACACCCGCTTCAAGAAGGGCCAGTCCGGCAGCCCGCGCGGTCCGACCCGCGAAAATCTGCAGATTGGCTCCGCAGGAGACGTTTAAGCAGCTATCACAAGATGGGCTGAGGCCCCTCACATCACTGCAGCTCGGCCAAGCCCATCGCCTCCCCGAACCGCCGGCTCGCCTCGAAGGTGTCGCCGTATTTTCGATGGGCAGCCGAGATGTGGGCGCTGGCGAGCAGCAGCCGATCGCGGTCGCCGCACCGGTTCTTGGCGTAATCCTCCAAGAGGCATTGCGGGATCTCCTGGTTGTGCGGATCGTTGCCGAACCGCGCCGCCATTAGCGCAAGCCGCTGCACCAGCATCGAGCGATCCTCGCCGCTGTCGAGATAGGCCTGGGTCCAGGCCACCGCCGCGGGCGGGTCGAGTGCTGCGAGCGCCGCCTCGAGGCGTTCGATAATTTGGCTTCCGCTAATCCGGTCGGCGCCGCTCGGCGCACTGATCGGGTTCGATTTGAGCCAGCCGCTGTTTCTCTGGTTCCACGCCGCCTGGTTGACCATCGACCCCGCCACATAGAGCAATTTCAGCCGCTGCGGGTGCTCGAAATTGTCGTAGAACCAGCCGAGCGTGTTGCAGTATTCGTAAGTATGCTGCGGCATCGAGAAGTTGTTCGGGCCCTCGGTCTCCAACAAGACCCAAGCACCGGCCAGCTGGATCGCATCGATGATCCGGCGCGGTGACTTCCCGGCCAACAGCAAGGCGCTGATCTTCTCGATATAGGCAGGCTCATGCTGCCCGATCAGGGCGTCGATCAGCTCGCCGATCTCGCCCTCGTTCAAAGTCCCGGTATTCGACAACATCGCCCGCTCGCGCTCGGTCGTGCCGCTTTGCGGAACGGCGTGAACCTCCTTGCCTTCGATGAAGATGGTGACGACGTTGCACGCCATCTCATAGACCGAGTGCCAGCGCGGCCCGACGGCGATGTCGAGCGCACCGGCATAAATGACGTTGTGAGCGTTGTCCCAGCCGACCGCATGGCCGATCTCGACGACCGAGCGCGCGCGGTAAGCCTTGTGGCCGGTTGTGTAGGAGCGGTTGTACAGCATGCGGTCCTGGACATCGATCATGCCGGCAAAGACCAGCTGCGCCAGCACTTCCTTACGGTGCTCCGCATCCTCCATCAGGTCGAGAAACGTGCGGTAGGCGTCGATGACCTGGCCGCGCTCGACCAGGGTCAGCCAGTTGTTGAGGCGCTCGTTCAGCGGGCCCGATTCTCTGAGCGGCTCCTGATCGGGCCAGTAGACGACCGGCGCCGGCGGGGGTGCGTTCGGCATCTTATAGCCGCGTGTCGCGTAGTGACCCGGGGCTTTCAGGATCTTCTGGTTCCAGATGTCGAGCCCGGACGGGATGTACCAGATCGTCTGCGCCAGAGGCAGCCCGGCGAGCTTGTCCGGTAGCATCCTCTGCAGATTGATTGCCGCTCGCGAGCTCAGCAGACAATGATCGTTGTTGACGAAGTTCGGAAACCCATCATCGATGCGCTGATGGTATGGCACATGCGTGTAAGGTGCATGAATACGCACCGCTTCGGCCATGATCTCGGGCAGCGGCCGGCCGCGGCGCAGCAATTCGTAGTAAATGCGGCTGCCGCCTTCCTGGTCGCGCGCGAGGAGACGTTCTTCGAGCTCGTCGTAGAGATGGGCCGCTTCGTGACGGCCATTCTTGTGCTCTGCGGCTTGCGTTGCCATAGCTTCGTCACTCCTCGGGTCGCGATCATCGTCGAACTTCACTAACTTAGTCGGGAGCCGCCGACGGCGGCAACCGCCTTGCCCGGATCCGAGGAGCAACGGTCGATGCACCCCGATATTTTCCACAAGGATTTCACGCCCGCCCCCTATTGGTGGGAGGCTTACACGCCGTCCGCCGGTGCGCTAATCGACGTGCCGCACGAGGCGCGCGTGGCGATCGTCGGCGGCGGGTATGCGGGGTTGTCGACGGCGCTCGAACTGGCTAAGCGCGGCATCGAAGCCGTCGTCTTCGAGGCGAACGAGCTCGGCTTTGGCGCCAGCACCAGAAATGGCGGCGCGGTCAGCGGCGGCGTCAATGTCGGCAAGAGTTTTACCGGCAAGACCATCGAGGCCGATGGCGACCGGGTCAAACGGTTACTGTCCGACGCCTGCGATGCGTACGCGCTGGTCGACCGGCTGATCGACGAGGAAAAGATCGCCTGTTTTTGGGAAAAGTCCGGCCGCTTTGTCGGCGCCTGGACGAGAAAGCATTTCGACCGGCAATCTCGCCGTCTCGCTATAGTCAATTCGGCGGCGCAGTCGGGCGCTTACATGCTGCCGCGCGAGCGGCAGCGCGAAGAAATCGCCAGCGACTATTATTTCGGCGGCATGGTCGTCGAGCGGTCGGGCAAGTTGCACCCGGCGCTCTACTATAAGGGTCTACTCGACGCGTGTCGCCGACGCGGTGTCGCGGTCTGCGCCCAAGCTGCGGTTATCCACATCGGTCGGGAGAGCAACGCCTGGCGGATCGAAACGGCTCGCGGGCCGCTCTCGGCCGGTGACGTTGTGATCGCCACCAACGGCTACACCGGCAGCCTGACCCCTGCGCTCAAACGCCGGGTGGTGCCCATCGCCAGCCACATCATCGCCACCGAGGAGTTGTCGCCGGATCTCGCGCAATCGCTGATCCCCAAGGCCAGGACTTTGTCCGATACGAGGCGGGTGCTGTGCTACTACCGCCTGTCGCCGGACAACAGACGCATGGTGTTCGGTGGACGCGCGCGTTTCACCCAGGTCGACGCAACGGTCAGCGCGCCGATCCTCCACCGCTATATGATTGATCGCTTCCCGCAGCTGCGCGGCGTCAAGGTCACCCATGCCTGGACCGGCAATGTCGCCTTCACCCTCGACGCATTGCCGCATATGGGGCGCCGGGACGAGCTTCATTATTGTCTCGGCTGCAACGGCAGCGGGGTCGCGATGATGACCTATCTCGGCTACCAGACCGCGCGCAAGATCGCCCGACTCGCAAATTACGCTTGCAGCTTCGATACCGAGGAATTTCCCGACCATCCTCTCTATTCCGGGAATCCTTGGTTTTTGCCCGCGGTTGGTAGCTACTATCGCCTACGAGACAACCTCGATCGCCTGCTCGCCTGATCCTGTTGTATATTCCTGATAGGCGTTCCGAAGAGGAGAAGAAGAGATGGATTTCGAGACTTACAAAGGCTCGCTTACCGACGACGCCCCGCCCGAGGGAATCAGCATGGCGGCGCAGGCGTTGTGGTGGGAGGCCAAGGGTGATTGGCACCTGGCCCATCAGTGCGCGCAGAAGCAGGCCGACACGGAAGGCGCCTGGACGCACGCCTACCTGCACCGCGTCGAAGGCGATCTGTCGAATGCCGGCGGCTGGTATCGCCGCGCCGGCCGCCCGCTCTCGACCGCACCGTTGCAGGAAGAGTGGGAGACGATCGCGCGGGCGCTGCTGGGTTAAGCCACCGCCGGCGCCCATCAGCGGGCCATTCAAGCGGGCGAGCTCGCGGCCGATCGCGGCTTTATCGTGCCACACGGCCACCGCGGCGTAAGCCCTGTCGAGTGAAGGCCAGCAATGGCCGCCCTTGTGGAAAAAAATTTGCTTTGTACGGTTGGCGGGACTCTTTCAGTTTTCATTAGCCCTATCTCGTGGAATCTTGGTTACTCTTTTGGATTTGAGGAATTCGCGCGCCGCTTCTTTACATCTTAAGGGCTTTTTAAATTTTTCGCTGCAGCCTGCACGGGTTTGAACCTCTAGGAGAACCCAATGCACGCGTTTTTTAAGAAGCTGATCCAAGACGAGGCCGGCGTCACGGCAATCGAATACGGGCTGATCGCCGCGCTTATCGCAATCGCCGCCATCGCCGCAATGACGACTCTCGGCGGCAACCTGAAGAATACCTTCAGCCTGGTTGCCAGCGAGCTGTAAGCTTCTTCAGTCGACGCTCGATGGCTCTCGTTGTGCCGTCGAGCGTCGCTCGTCCGACAACTGCTGAATAAGACAGGGTCACGCCGTGGTGTCACATGGCCATTGGCAGAGTATGCGCGCTGGAGCAGTTGGTCAGCGCGCAGGTCGCGCTGTGTGACATCCGCAAAACAACGATTACTAGTCGTTTGCTTCACTGGGGTATCAAGCAAAGTAATTCAGCCTCACTGCGTGAGCGAACACGGCTATCGGTTTAAATTGCTACGTCATGAGTGAGGCCGTTGGGAGTCTGGGTACCTCCGTTCGGGGATCCCTCAGGATTTTTACGCCCTCACGGTTGCAGCTCTACGGCTACGCCCTTGCGTTAATCTACGCGGCGGCTCTCATACATTTTCCTGATTACGCACTATCCTCAGCTATCAAGTCATGGTACAAAACAGGAACGTACGGCTGTTTCTGCGGGTTTGAACGATGGCGCGCAACAAGGTGCAATTTCAAAAGGGGCTCAGCGAGGCCC
>Ga0306920_100005463_pt1 | contig 16448 bp, 8 predicted proteins | sample flu12Cox44000170_FD_204666 | JGI IMG/M metagenome (GOLD analysis project Ga0306920, IMG submission 204666) | Lab enrichment of tropical soil microbial communities from Luquillo Experimental Forest, Puerto Rico - flux4day.12C.oxic.44.000.170 (v2)... | ecosystem: Environmental > Terrestrial >... | reverse complement strand
CGCGTCCCATCAGGGACATTCAGCACCTCGAATTCCGCCTGCTTCACCGAGACATCGCCGCCACCGGCGGCTGATCGACGACGCTCGATCAACGCCATCGCCTGTTCATCCGTCAGACCTTCGAGCGCCTTCGCGACATCGGGGATGGTGCGAAAAGGTGGCAGTGTCGCAATAGTCGCCGCGCTCAGAATGTGCCAGACCGCATCCAGCCGCGCGGACAGCGCCGGGTCCTCTTCCGGCAAGGACAACACACTGAAGAGCTGCGGGAAATACGCGTTGCTCGCGCTGCGCACTAGCAGACGGTAAGGTTGCTTGCAAATCTCCTCGGTATTTGGGCCAAGCCACGGACGTTTGCCTTGGCAGGTGCCAAGAGACCGACTCTCGATTCCAAGCGCGTCATACAGCGACCGGGGCGTGATGCCGCAGTCGCAACCGACCACGGTTTCCGCAATATCACCCGTTGTCCCGCGCTCTTCGATCCACATGCGCCGACCGCAGCTCGGGCCTCTTTGCCTGTGAGCAAACGTCCGCCAATTAATGTCGTCAAGATGCCCGGCTGGACAGCCGCAGACGAAGCGCACAGGTACGACCTTTTTGGGGCGAGATCTCTCCTCGTCGTCGGGGAAGCGCCCGGTGCTGTTGAGATCAGACCACCGCACCAGGCGCCGCCGCCGCCATTGCCCGCCTGGACCGGTCGGCTTCGCCTCTTGTACGAGGAACCAGGTTGGAAAAATCTGCGCGCCGATCGTCGAGGTCTTGACGTCCGGGCGATCGTCAAACGGCGGTGGCTTGACCAGCCGCACCGAGGGCAGCCCGAGTTTTTCCCGCAGCTTGGCTACGAGGCGCGGCTCCTGAACCTCCTGTCTGCCGCCGCTAAACCGCCAGCCCTGCAGTCCCTCGATTAGAACGGCGCGGTCGGGAAGATCGACCATCGCCCCCGGCCCGAATGTGGTCAGCACCTGGCTTTGCCGCAGAAACTCTTTCATGCGCCGCCTCAGTCGATTTCAGTGCCGGTGGGCGCGATTTTACGCAGCAACACCGCAGGTTCGACATCGCGGAACGATCGCGGCGCTCGAAAGCGGCGTTCCCGAAGGTCGGCAAGTTCGAGGCCCGGCTCCAGCACCTCGTGCAGCAGCGTCTTGGTGATGCCCGGTTCTTTGCCATACCCGAAAGTTGTGCCGTCAATGTTCCGATCGTGCGCGAGTGAAGCCCAAGCGTCGAGAAGACTTTCGGCGCGGGCTCGCACTTGCGCTGCAACATCCGCAGGCGTCCCGGTCTTGTGGCCCAAGACACGATCGCTGATAACGTCGGCGGCCCAATCCAGTTGCTGGCGCATCTGGTCGGCAGTCGCGGCGGCTGAATTTGGGGTCAGGGCGCTGTCGGCTAGCCGCGTCATACCGACAATCACCGCAGCGAGCGCTCTATCGAGCGCGCGCGGCGCAAACGGCGTGACGCTCGTTGCTTCAACTGCCCGGTAGAAGGCGGCATGCCAATAGGCAAAGCGCTCGTAATGCGACCGGTCGCGCGGCTTGTTCATATTCAACAGCGCGATGACAAGTCCTGGCCGTATAGGATCGCGGCCGATCCGGCTGGTCGCCTGAATGTATTCGCCTGCAGTCTTTGGTTGCCCTGAAACCAACATTAGCCCGAGACGCACGACATCGAGACCGACCGAAATCATGTTTGTGGCGAGCGCAACATCGACCGCATCATTCTTTTCAAAAGTGTGGCTCAGGCGTGCCTTCGTGTCCGACACTTCCGCAGTGGGAATGCGCGAGGTCAGCTCTAATGGATCGTGCATCGAGCGGTCTGCGAACCGTACCACCGGGTCATTGATGCGCTGCCGCGTTCTGTATCGCGTTGCCCGCAGCCGTACTTCATCCTCGACGATCCGGCGGGCGCTACCGAGTTCTCGTAACGCATTGAAATACCCGACGATCGTCAGATACGGGTCTGCGGCGTTAATCTTGCCCGGCGCGTAGGCGGCAATACCGCCTTCTTCGTCCCATGCTCTTTTCGCGGCACCGGCGAGCGTCGTTGCTGCCCGCAAAAACAGCACTTTGGGGCTGCGTCCAGGCGCGGCCAGTCCGACGTAGAGGCGCGAGTGGTCCGGCGCGAGATCGGTTTTGGCAAAAAAGGAATCCGTCCGATCCGGCGCGGGTGGCGGAAAAACCGCTGTGCGCGAACGGTCGAACAATGCTTGGATCTGCGACTGAGCCCGCCGCACTGTCGCTGTCGAGGCGATGAGTTTTGGTCGGATTCGCTTCCCGTCGACATCTCGGCAACAAAGCGTTTCCAGCGCTGTTTCGTACAGGCCTGCAATGGAACCAAGCGGCCCCGAGATCAGATGCAATTCGTCCTGGATGATGAGGTCGGGCGGCGTCAATGGCCCCGGTAATGGTTCGCCGCGGCCGGGATCGAGGGCACCGTAAAATCCGTCCGCGTCGGCGCGCTCGACGCGACCAAAGAACGACGCGACCGAGCCCTCCCACGGCATCGCGGCGAATTTGTCGACCGTTGCGATCAGAAAGGCCGGCAGTCGGCGGTAGATCGGCTCGTCGACGCTCAGTACCGGCAGGCCGGGAGCGCGCGAGAAATCGCAGCGGCGGTTAGAGCACACCAGCAGCAAGTTCGTCGGTTGGGCCGAATTCGGTACTAGCCGGAAGGCATCGGGCTTTAGCTTTTCGCTACACCACGGGCAGGAATCGATTGGGATCGGTGGGAAGCTTGAAGTGTTGGCCGCATACCGCAAAACCTGGATGCGCGCCGTGTGCTCGCTGTTATTGCCTTCCTCGCCCATCCGGTTCGGCGTCGCGCTGCGGCCGACCCAAAGCCCGATCTCGAAAGGCCAATTGCCAAGTTTGGTGGTGTCGGCTCGACGCACTAGCTCAAGCGCACAAACGACAGCGGCGGCGCGCCCGAGTTGATCGAGCGTGAGCAGCCGCAAGGTGTACCGCATCACGACGGCAAGGCCGCAGCCGCCTCGCCCAGTGTGAGACAGCCGCCGCCAGACCATCACAAAGGCGGCGAGGCCGAGATAGGCTTCGGTTTTGCCGCCGCCGGTCGGAAAAAAGAGCAGGTCAACGACTTCGCGATCGTCATGCGTGGGAGTCACCAAACCCCGAAGATTGAGCAGGATGAAAGCGAGTTGGAACGGGTACCACTGCGGCCGTTCATCAGGCCGCCGCCTGCTCGCCGCCGCCGCGAGCGCCTGGTTCATCAGGCGAAATGCGTCGAGCACACTGGCGTCTGTCAACAGCCCAATCCCATCCTCGATGCGCTCAGCTGCACGACGGGCTTCGGCCAGCAGTGCCAATGCGACGTCTCGCCGTCGGTTTGATAGGCCGGAAAGGCGCGTTCGCTGATCATCGATCCAGTCGCGATAGAGCCCTGGCAGGCTTTCGAGCGCACGTCGAACAGCAGCGGCATCAGGAAGCGCGGCGAGCGCTTCCATGCCAAGCTCGACCCTGCTGATCTCGTTCGGGATCAGCCGCGGCACGAATGCTGTCGGCAACCAACAAGTGCGAAGATGACGGCACGCGCCGGTTACGGCATCTCCTTCGGCGTCGATTGAGACATTGTGACCAACGGCCCAATCGACGACATCCCGGTAGTGCAGATCGGCAATCCGCGCATCGTCATCGCTGGTATCCAGGCCGGATAGATCGGAGCGCGCCACGATCGATGCAGGGATGTCGATTTCGATCTCGGCCTGAAACGCCGTTGCCTTGTCTTCAAACTCGTCTGTTGACGGCGTACGGCGATTGACGAGGAACAGCGAGACTGCGACTACATTGCGGCTGCCCGTTTCATCCCGTACCTGCGTCGGGCGGACGTGACGCGCAATCTCAAGGCCGTCGGTATCCCCAAGCACGATGGGCGGTCCGGCTCTGAGCGGCACGTCGCAGGTCACCACCCGCTGCTCGCGCCGCCAGTGCACCTGCTTTCGTCCGCCATCTCGCTCGGATTCTTCGGGGTGGTACTCACCCCAACGGCATGTCACGCGCAACGCTTGTGTCTTGGGCTCGACAAGCAGGCTCAACCCCATCGACGAGGGCAGATAACGCGGGTTCGATGCGCCGCGATCCGGGGTCTCGTCGTCGTCCGCGCCACCTTGTTCGGCAGTATCCATTTCCTCTTGTGGGTCACGGGCCTTCCGGCGCGACGGTGTGTCGACGGGTACGAGAAAGCCCGTCAGATACCAGCGCGATGGCGGATCGGGCAGCACCTCGTTGACGAGCGCCATATCGCGGTGGCTCGGCCCGATCAGGTCGAGACGCAATTCATTGACGAGGCGTTCGCGGATTTCAGCGCTGGTTGCCACCTTTTATCTCCGTGCCGCGCCTTCCGACAATCGAACTGGGGAAGGCTTCTTGATTCCCCTATATTCGGGCAGATGACCAAAGCGTTACAGGACTCCTGCCGGCTCCGGCGGCAGCTGGGCGTTTCCTATTCGCCATGCGATCGGTTTTAGCACGGTGCGTCGACGGCGAAATTGCTCAAAGTCACGGAGCTGGCCGGTATCATTGAAATATTTTCCAATTTGTTCCTCAAACGCAGCGTCATCCAACCAAACGCCCACATTCACGTATGAAACGAAATTCCCAAGTGATTTGGGATCGAGATGCCATGTTATATACTTAAAATCCCTGGGTGATTGTGCCTCGCTTAAGACTTCTTGGATTAGTCCCAACCGATCATTTACCGTGGCTTGTGTTTTCCAGAAATCGACGAGATCCGCTGTTTTGTCTGGTTTGATACGCCAATGGATAAGCACGATGATCATTCTGATACGCTTCTCTAGTCTAACAGGGTCCTCGGCGGACCGCGGCATTCCGAGATCATTGGAGCAAACCCTTCCGGGAGACCCACGTCAACGATCACCACGGGTCAGGCGCTCTGCTCGGCGCGCTGTGCGTTGACCGCTAGGAGGCGCGCCAACACCTCGTCGCGCACCGGCTCGGGCCAGCGATAACGCCACGGCTTGCGGCGCCGGCGCCCATTCTCGGCTTCGTCGTCCTCCCATTCCAGTTCGAACTCGCAGGTCGGGCGGATGTCGGTCCAGCCATAGGCGTCGAGCACGGCGCGGTCCATCGCATCGTGCAGCCGCCGCAATTCGCCGATCGCGTTCGACCGCTCGTCGGGGTCGTGGAAACGGTTGTAGATCTTTGTCAGCCCCTCGTCGTACTCAACCATCAGGGCTGCCCGAAAGTTGTAATATTCCTGGCCGACCGTCCCCAGACGTAGATCGCTGTCCAAAGGCTCTGGTAGCGGAAATGTCTCGAAGCAGTCGGTCGGCGTGTATCGCAGCCGATCCTCAAGCGATGACGCAAAGAACCGCGCCCAACCCTCGTGGACGCGCGATTGCAGCGCACCGAACGCGGCAAAGGTTGGTATCGCAAAGACTACGATCGAGTCGGCATAAACCATGTCGGTGGGCAGAAAGGCCAAGCCCATCCGTTCGCCAACGCGCGACAACGCCAGAACCCGATTGAGCTGCTGGACGGCCGTATAAAGCGATCCACGGCGTTCAGCATACCGCCACCAGTATCGCCGATAGATCTCCCGGTTATCCGCATCCCGGACCGGCTTCACCTTGTTTCTGACGATAGCTAATAGCTCCGGCCAATCAGCGGCCACTGCGTCGGGATAATCCTCGGGGACAACCCCATTGCGCAGCATCTCGGCGCGATCATCGTCATTACAGTCAAACCAGCTCAAGGGAGTTTTGTCTCGCTTGCGTGGGAAGTCCTCGAAATTGATTACATACCGGTGATGTGCGTGTCTCGGGTTATCGTTGATCTCCTCGCCGCCCACGTAGGGGAAAATCCGCTCGGTACTCCGCGGATCATTACGGATTAACTCATGCATTAAGCTGATTGGGTTCGCGATACCTTTCTTGTCGGTATCGTCGAACGTGAAACCCATGCCAAGAAGGATGCTGCCCTGAAAGCTTTTACTTGCGTTAGACGATAGTTTTTGTGGATCATCATCACCGCCGTCGTGGAACAGGAATGCCGTGATGATCGGCACCTCTCGGCCGTCGAGGCGATAGGGACCGAACAGATCGGACTTTCCAATGTGCACGACCGAGACAACGACCGCTGCCTCCCCAGGCCATTTGTAGCGACGCCGCGCGGTATAGATCGTACCGCCTGCCTGGCGGATCGGGCGCAAGCCGGTGGCGCGCGTATCGCCCTGGCGAATGGTGTTTGTGGCGAGCAGGCCGAGGCAGCCGCCCTCGCGCAGCAGCCAGTACGCCCGACGGAAGAAATGCGCGACGATATCGGAATTGCCGTGCGCGCCCTGATGCAGGATCTGGAGCCAATCAAGGTAATGATCGGCATTGATCAAAATCGTTGTGTTCTTCCCGGCGAAGGGCGGGTTGCCCACGATCGCGTCGAATCCCGGATTGTCGCGGTCGAACACCTCGGGGAATTCGAGCGTCCAGTGGAAGGGCACGACCGGCGGGGAGCCATTGCGCAGCACGTCGACCACGGGATCGAAGAAGTCCTGCCAGCCGATACCGCCCTGCTCAATGATACCGCGCACCTGCAGCCTTTTCTCTTCGCGCGCCCGCGCTCGGTCGGCGGAGAAGAATGCAGCGATCACCGCGTCGGCGACCAGTTTCGGATCGGCAAGCGCCTTCTCGGCGCGGGCCAGCACGAGCCGTTGCTGTTCATCGGTCGCATCATCGAGCGCCGCCCGGATTCGCCCGCGTTCCCGCTCTACTTCGGCAAGCCGGTCACGCACGAGCAGGTGCAGTAGATTGAGCGGTGCTTCGCTCGGCTGCGGCGCCCAATGCAAGGCTTCGATTTGCCGTCGGTCGAGCCCGACCAGCGAGTCGCCGTGGCGGACGCAATGATCGAGAAACGTGAATTCGTGGTCGCGCGCAAGGGTCGCGAGCCACAAGGATAATTTGCCGAGTTCGGCGGCGAGTTCGTTGCGGTCCACACCATAGAGGCAGCGCTGCACGACGAGCCGCTTTGCGTAGAGTAGCGCATCCTCATCGTCCGGCACCTTGGGCCGAGCCTCGTGCACGTCCCAAGCTCGCACGAGCGCGTCGGCGAGCTGGCGGCACGCTTCGACCAGGAAGGCACCCGAGCCCATCGCCGGATCGAGAACTTTCAATCCCAGGATCTGGTCCGGCGTCGCGCGCGGTCCGAGCCGTTCGAGGATCGGGCGCAACGTCTCGGCGACGATCGGCTGGGTCAGCGAGCGCGGCGTGTAATGTGAGCCCGAGCGGCGCCGCTCGTCGGTCGCCTGCAGCAGCGGTTGCCCGACGGGCGCCAAGGTCGATGTCGCATCCTCGTCGATCTTGCCCGACAGCGCGTCGACCAGCGCCTCGATTGTGCCAGCGCCGGCAAGCGCCTTTTCCTCCTTCGGGGTCAGCGCCGCGGCTTCCAACTCGTTGAGGTGCTTTTTTCGCTCCGACGGCTTTACTGTGAGCAACGCGTCGATATCGACAATGACGCCGGCGCCGTGGTGTCCCTTACTGCGCAGCACCAGCGCGCGGCCCGGCCGCTGCTCGATCCGAAAACCCATTACCGCCTGGTAGACCGAGCCGATCTCCTCCACATCGAGCGTGCGGTAGGAAAGCCGCTCGCCATCGAGTACCAGCAACCGTTCGAGTACCCGCCAGATCGTGCCATCGGACAGCAGCGGTAATGCACCCGCTGGATGGTCCGCATCCGCGCGCCCTTCGAGAAATGGGAACCGATCGGGATCGAACAGTCGTCCCTTGCGCGCGGTGAACCGAAATCCGTCGCGGCCGCCGCCGGCGTGGATCAGCCGGAACAGCGCAAGCAGGCGCGCCCACGCGCCGTATCGCCGATCCATGAGATCATCGCCGTGGCGTGCGGCATCGTCTCGTAATTTCTTGAACAGGCCGCGAAGCCCGTAATTCTGTTCGTAGTGGGCGTCCACCGGCATCAAATCGCGGTCTTCGACGTAGAGCACGAAGACGAGGCGCATCAGCACTGTGACGAGCCCGGCATAGAGGCGCTGCGGTTCCTCGACGACGAGACGTGCGATCGGTGTCGCGCCGTCCGACCGAAGCGCATCCGTGGCGGCAAAGCCGCGTAGCAGCTCGTGGAAAGCTCCGAGTACTTGGCGGGCCAGGCGCGTCGAGACGTTATTTTGCGCGGTCCGGCTTTCAGCAAGTAGGCTGGTCAGCCGCTCGCCGGGCTCGGCGCGGAACATCCGATACTCGCCGAGCAGCAGGTCGAACGCGGCGAGGATCGGCCGACCCATGACCTGCGCCATGTCTTCGATGCGAAAGGTAATGTGTCCCGATGTTTCGCCGGCCGGCGCATAGACCAGCCGCACAGCGTCCGGCGTGCAGAGCAGACCGGTCGGGATACCGGTTTCGCGCAGCAAGCGCTCGAACCGGATCTGCGGTGATGCTGTCCAGCCGTCGATTGGGTTGGCCGGTGCATCATCAAGATCGATTTCCAGCGGCTCGCAGCGGATCAGCAGTTGGACCGCGCCATCTCGGTCTCTCACCTGCCAATTCGGTTCAAGTGTCGCATCCAGTTCAGGCAATCGGATTTGCTGCTCGGGCGCCGGATCAGCGAGGTCGTCGACCTCCCAGTCGAGTAGCTCAACAAATATCGATCGGATGTCGGTAACGGCGGTGTCGTCGTCATTCAACAAGACATCGAGGCGTTCCTGACGCTGGCGGACGTTGCGGTCGATGATCACATTGCGGGCCACGAGCACCGGCGGTGCGACGACAAGACCGACCGGTTGGACAAACCCAAGCCATTCGTCGTGCGCTGATATGCCCGCGCGGGTTGCCGGGTCGGTCGCCATCACCCGGTCGCCGGCCAGAGATAGACAATGCCAACCGGTTCCAGCCGCTGTGCGCGGACCTCGTAGCCGGCGAGAATACGAGCGGGTTGTTCCTCGATCTCGTGGTCGATATTCACCAGCCTTGTGCGCCACGCTCTGATGTCCAACTCGCGTTGACGCCGCTCCTCAGGCGTGTCGAGATCGAGTCTGAGCTGCGGGTCGTCGAGACGGTGGAGATCTTTTTCGATGCGGCGGCGCTGTGTCTCGATCAGCGCGCGCAGCGAAGCAGCCTCGGTACGGCCGCGCTCGCGCAGTTGGTCGCGCGCGGTTTCAGCCACCACGTCTGCGCGCCGCTCCAGTTCCGGCAATAGGTCCGCGACATCTCGCGACAGCCCCGCCAATAGCCGATCGCGTATCCCAGCAGGTACATCGAAACGCCGCGGCTCATCTAGCGTGCGGTCGAGAGAGTCCATCGTCTGGCGCTCCGCCTCGCGGCTGTAGGGTTGCAGCTTCGCCTTGCGGATCTCGGGTTCAACCCAGCGCGCCGCCACGCGCACGATTTCTTCATGCAGGCGAGCCGCGCCAGTGCCCCACAACGACAGGCGGCCCATCAGCACAATGCGCGGGATCGCGTCAGGCGCAACTGCAAGACAGGCGCGCGACAGCTCGTGATGAACTAACCCCTGATTGGAAAATCTGTCGATCAGCCGTGTGACGAGCGGGTGTTCAAGGTGAAGCTGAACCGTTTCGGCATCGGCATCCGGAGGTGGATCAAACGAGACCGGCCGCAGCGGCCTGGTACCGAGCCGGTCGGTCGGGTGGCGCAACGCCGCGAGCATGCGGCCCAGCCCGTCGTCGCGCACTCCGGCGATCTCATCGGCGCGAAACTGGAAGCGCTTTGGCCCCCCGTTTGCCCCTTCTTGGTGTAACGGCGGGGCGCCGGCAAGCTTCAACCCGTAGGTCACGACCCGCTGAAGCTGCACTTGATCGACGCCGACGCGGCGCCGCGACCGCTGCAGCTGCGACCTCAGCTGCTCGATCTTGCGCGCCAGCGCAGCATCGCCCTCGCGCACCGATTCGAGATCTTCGCGGGCGCGCTGCTCCTTGCCGGAATGCTCGATGCGGTCGATTTCGACCGCAACCAATTCGGCGCGGTTGCGGTCGATGCCGCCAGCGAGCAGCTCGGAAATGCGGGTCTCAATGACCGGTGACGCGCTGCCGAGCTGCTGACGGATGACCTCGGTTTTTTCGACCAGCCGGCGCAGCACCCGATCTTCCGGCCGCTGCGCGTAGATGAAATAGCGGCAATAGACGCGCCTCGCAGGCTGAAGCTTGCGATCGATGCGCCCGTTGCGCTGTTCGAGCCGGCTCGGGTTCCAAGGCAGGTCGAGATGGAATAGGTCGCGACAATGGCGCTGAAGGTTCAACCCCTCTCGGGCGGCATCGGTTGCGATTAGGATGCGCAAGGGATTATCGGCGGGTGGATCATTAAACGCAGCCTTGATCTCTTCCCGGCGATCGGCAGGAGTCGAACCGCTGAAAATCGCGATGCGCTCTTCGGCGTGTTCGGTGTGCGCAAGGGCCTCACGCAGCAATCGGTCGATCCAGCGCCTCGTATCTTCGAACTCGGTGAAGATTAGCAGGCGCCGTTCCGACCAAGCCGTTCCGCCGGTGCGCAACCCTGGCACCATCTCGCGGTCGATCCAGTCGATCAGGCGGTCGATTCGGGCATCAGGGGCGAAGCGGCTCGCATCGGCCAGTCCCCGCACGTCCATGACGAAGTCGAGTTCAGCTTCGATCTGCGCTCGCCAACGCTCGCTCCCGCCGCCGGCGCCGGAAAGCGTCGCGGTCTCGATGGCGCCGTCTTCTTCAGCTCGTAGGTCCTCGTCGCTGAGGCTCGCGGCATCGTCATCGGCGCCGACCCCGGCAAGCAATGTCATAACGCGCTTGTTGAGCCGCCGAGGTGGCGGTCTCCCGCTCTCCAGCACCCGCCGCAACGTAGCTTCATGAACCCGTAGGGTTCGCGCGAATGCTTCGATCGACGACAAGAGCCGCTGTTGTAAGCCGATCCATACTAGTTCGGCCTGAGCGCGCCGACTGGTAGTCTCGACAGCTAGCCGCTTACGGCGAAGCTCACGGTAATCTGCCAATTTGGCGGCAAGAACGAGTTCGGGCGCGTCCTCGGGCAGGCCGCTGATAATCACGGGTTCGATTATGCGCTCGGGAAAGGTCTGGCCGAGCCGCCGCAGATCCTCTTTGAGGCGCCGAACCATGACCGGTTCGAGCTGCGCCGGCTCGATGGGCTGACCGCGCAAGAAGCGCTGCGGATCGAGGATTTCCATCAGCGCCGAAAAGCTGTTCGGATGGCCGTTGTGTGGCGTCGCGGTCAGAAACAGCCGGTGCTCGAACTTTGGCGCCAAATCCCGGATCGCCTTGGTGATCTGCGAGTCGATCGCATATTTCAGACTGCTCGCGGGCGCGGCGTGATGCGCCTCATCGAGGATAAGTAGCGAACCGGATCGAAAGTCACGCAGCGCATCAACGAGACCAGTGCCGTAGGTCGGATCGATCAGCAGTCGGTGAGAGATTAGAAACCGGCTCGCGGTCAGCCATGGATTGACCGAGAAGCCGCGCTCCCGCCGCATCGCGGCGACAAAGGCGCGGTCAATGATCGTGAACCGCAGCCCGAACCGCGTCTCAAGCTCATCCGCCCATTGCCCAAGCATCGACGGCGGTGCCGCAACGACTACAAAGTCGATTCGACGCCGCAACAGCAATTCGCGCAAGATGAGGCCGGCTTCGATTGTTTTGCCGAGGCCGACGTCATCGGCGATCAGCAGATTGACCCGAGTCAGTACGAGCGCTTTGCGCAGGGGTTCGAGCTGATACGCGTCGGGGCGGATGCCCGCTCGGAATGGCGCCTGAAACAAGTTCGGGTCGGTTGCCGTTACACAGCCCCACCGCACCGTGCGTGCATACGCCGCAAACAACTCGGGATCGTCGAACCGCTGCTCGCCAACGCGACGCCAACCTGCATCCTCGATGACGCGAGCGTCGAGTTCGTGTTCCCACAGCACCGATACAGGCTCGCCTTGCGCATCGTCATCGACGCAGGCCGCTTGGACCAGGGTCGCGTCGCCCGAGCGCGACGCTTCTTCGACTGCTTCAACCAACCATCGGCGTTGTCGCAGGTGAATAAGCTGCCCAGGCTCGGGCAATTGACAAGGTGCGTTCAATCGACGGCGATCGGATCAGGCAGGGCAAACCGACGGTACCACAGCTGCCGTCGATCTGGTCAATCCGCGCGGATCGTCAGAATGATGTCCCGATCAGCGTCAAAAAAGTGTCATGTGCTAAACGCCGATTTTATCCAGTCCGTGCGGGCTCACGACATCAGCGGCCGTTCTAGGTCCCGGCCTGCGTTGCCGCGACCATACGAAGCACCCGCTCGATCTCGGTGAGCTGCTCGGGCGTGTAAAGGCTCGGATCGAAGCGAGGGCGGATCTCCTTTTTAATCCGTCGCCGGGTCGTAGTCCTTCGGCCTGCCCCACGCGCGGCACGGCGCGTCCCACCCGGGAACCGATTTTTGGGGGCCGCCGGTGAGCAAGCGCGAAAGTTTCTTTGCTTGACTCGCCACGTGCGTTGCATTTGTTTAGAACGAAATGAGAACGTTACCGCATGGCCTCAAATCCGCACCGAACCTATGAGATCCGCTGCCCCGTCTACGGGTTCATCACGATCTCTGATTGGGAGAGAGAAATCATTTCTCAGTCTGCATTCCAGCGGCTGCGGCGTATCCGACAGCTCTCATGGACGGACTATGTCTATCCGGGCGCGATGCATACCCGCTTCGAGCATTCGCTCGGCGTCATGCACATGGCGACGATGCTCTACCGAGGCATAGCCGAACGCTCCCGCGACATCCTTCGAAGCGAGCTTGCATACAACGATGCCGGGCTTCAGCGGCACGAAGTGCTCATCAGGCTGGCAGCCCTGTTTCACGATATCGGTCACAGCCCCTTTTCTCACGGGGCCGAGGAATTGTTCCCACCGATCAGCGACGATAAGCCAACCGAACGTTTTAGACACGAAATCTATTCTGCTGAAATTGTACGCCGATATTTTGCCGACGTTATTTGTAATCATCCGGCCAATACAAATTACGAGTTCACAGCCGAGGACGTCGCCAACTTGCTTGAGGGCAAGCCCGAAGCCGGGAAGGCGCTGTTTTGGCGCGATCTGATCGACGGTCAGATGGATGCCGACCGAATGGACTACCTGCTCCGCGATTCGCTTCACTCTGGGGTTGATTATGGGCGATACGACTGGCGGCGGTTAGTGCAAACCGTTGGCGCGACGCCGGAAACCACCGGAGCGGGTCTGCGCATTGGCGTGAGCGAGGGCGGCTGGCATGCTGCCGAGGGTTTGATTCTCGCGCGCTATTTCATGTTTACCCAGGTCTATTTCCACAAGACCCGCGTAATCTTCGACCACCACCTTCAGAACGCCCTGGCTGAGATGCTGCCGGGCAAGCATTTCCCAAGGCCAACTGAGGTTGAACTCAGCGAGTACTTGGCTTGGGACGATTGGCGTGTTCTCGGCCAATTGGCGGCCGGTGCTGGTGGGGAGCACGGGCGCCGTCTCGCAACTCGCGACCACTACCGTGTGGTAAAGGAGACGCCCGAGATTCCGACAGCAGACGACCTCGAACGGCTCTCTGTCTGGCGTCAAACGATTGGCGAACTGCTTCGGGCGGAGATCTTAGCCGACAAATCTTGGTACAGGATCGGTCCCGCGGACATCCCGGTAATCAGCGAAGACGAGGCGGGGAGGGTGAGCCCGCTCTCGCAATACTCCTCCGTCGTGCGTGGCGTCGAAGCCGTGCATCAGATCCGACTTTATGTGCGCGATGAAGATCGCGCCGAAGCCCACCACCGTCTGCGAACTCTTGGGGAATGATCATGCCTGCCTTGGACGAGATGCTACAGCGAGTTGCCCTTATCTCCGATTTGGTCGGCAAGGCCCCCACGGGATTCGGCCGGACCGCGCTGATGAAGTGCCTTTATTTTCTGCAAACAGTGCGCCGTGTGCCGCTGGGTTACCACTTCCGACTTTACACCTATGGGCCATTCGACCCGGATGTGTTGACCGACCTAAGCTTGGCGGAACGCCTAGGCGCGGTAGGAAGCGAGTTACAGCGCTTCTCCGGCGGATATCGCTACGAGCTGGGTCGGGGCACCGGCGGTGGGCGACTATCGGAAGGGGCGCGTGATTTTCTTGACCGATACCAAGATGATATTGACTGGGTTGTAGAGGTGTTCGCCGGTCGATCGGCGCTCGAACTAGAGAATGCAAGCACCCTGGTTTTCACCGATCGGTCGGTTTCAGAGAGGGGCGAACGTGTCACTCTTCACGAATTGGTTCGGAAGGTTCACGAGGTGAAGCCGCGTTTGGCAACGCACGTAATCGAAAAAGAAGCCCGAAGGCTAATGGAACACAGATTAATCGCCGCAACCCAGTGAGCCGCGTCCGATGGGTAGTCGGCGAGCTTGCCGGTGCTGCTCCAGCCGACCGGCACAGAGTAGACGATCTCGACGCTTGCGTGCTCGTCGATCTCGGCCTCGGCCACATCGGCAAGAAAATGGGCGCAGCACGACCGCGTCGGAAAGGACCTGACGGGCGAGATCCCAGCGCTTGAAATTACCAGCGACGGCGTGGTGCTTGCCGCGAAAGCAGGTGCCGCCTAGGCCGAATCCCTGAGCATGCGACATGATGATGACAATCTCGCCGTCGCTGAAGGGCCGGATCAGGTGCATTTGCAATCTCCTCCGCTACCTCGGCGTCACGTAGAACCCGGTTGGCGGATTCACCCAACGGTTCCGTGAGCGATGCCGCGATGGAATCGGTGAGGGGGTTTCCATCAGTGTTCGACGGTCGCAACGTCAAGCAACCTCGCGGCCGGTGCGTGTTGTGTGAGGCACCTTGTTCGAGCCTTTGCTGAACGCAACACGAACGGTTGCTACCGAATTTGCTACCGAACTCGGTGGCACGTGACGAGACAGAAGGGGACAAAGAACGTTTGCGGACCCTAAAAGCCGAAGCAATCAGCGACATTTCGGCACACAATGATACGCGACGGGACCACTGCGATCGAATTACAAAACCGCTGCACTGCCACTGTGCTAATCCGGCTTTTTCGCGGCGCGCCCCCCGCGGTTCGAGAATCGCCATTTGCCGCACCGCAGAGTCCGACGTCGAGGCGGCCGGCGGCATTTCGACGACGTCGCGCAGGAGTTCGCAGAGCGCGGCCGCTGCGGCGTTGGGCGCTGTCTCGCTTTCTGTGTGACCGCCCGACAAGCGAAAAAAAAGCGGCCTATCGGCAGACGCCAGCTTCCTACATGAGCATGGTCATTAGCGGTCCGATGACCATGCCGGTCGCGAACCCGGCGCCCCAGGATACGAGGCCCGAACGGTTCTTATCGTATCGCCAGGCAAACCCTCCCAAGCTGACCAAGGCTATCACGCCGAACCCGGTCTCGCAGATCCTGCTCATCCGACGTTGTTCCCCTCGCGAAAAAAGGGACGGCCCAGGGTGGAGTGAGAACCATCCGAGCCAGCATGGTCGCCGCAGGCCCAAAGGGACTTTGCGACCGTGAGCGGGGGTGGATCAGGGGAGGAATTTTGGTCATCCGCATCGGCCCGTCTCGCATGGGCTGATTGGGCAGCCGGTCAACAACCGGACAGCTCCTCGAATTCCGCGATTGTGCTTCCGCCCCGCTTCCGGTGATTTACACGGTGTAGCAGATTGTCGTCTAACCCTCTGAGAAATTTGGAGCGCGCGAGGGGATTCGAACCCCCGACCCCAACCGGCAGGTTGCGCTCTTTTTCGGGAGCGCGTGTAGGGTGCGCGGGCGGCCCAGAGCACGACCTCGGCACCGCCACGGATGCCATGCGGCTGCAAGTGTGTACCCCTGGCAGTCGAGACGACGCGTAGCCAGCCTCGGCAACACTCAGCCGAAAACGCCCGAGGGAAGCTCGGGAGCATTTGACGCTCTGCTCCGATCGACCGCGAGTGTTAACCCTCGACGCCAGCCGTGCCCGAAATTGCTCTCTTCGGGTCCGCATGGGGTCCGCAAGTTTCAAAGCCCTCACGACCCCGACATCTATCTTATTGAAAAAATTGGCGCGCCCGAGAGGAGTCGAACCCCTAACCCCCAGATCCGTAGTCTGGTGCTCTATCCAATTGAGCTACGGGCGCGTGCCGAGAAGCGGGCCCGCTTCAAGGGCGGCAACAACTACTCCACCGCTTCCTGACAAGCAAGGCGGATCGGCAACTGCCTGGGAGAGGTAGAGATCGGGCTCGCCGGCAACCTGCGACGCGGGCAAGATATGGGTATGATCTTCGAGCCGACTACCCTGGGCGAGATCCTAGCGGATGATCCGACGACCCGGCATTCGGTCACCTTGCTGCCCGGGCGGCACAAGCGAGCCGAGGGCGGCCATCCGTGGATCTATTCAAACGAGATCCGGATGGACGCCGCGGCGAAGGCGCTGTCCCCCGGCACGCTTGTCACCTTGCGCCGCGCGGATGCGAGCGTCCTTGGGGTGGCAATGTTCAACCCGCACACCCTTCTTGCAGCACGCCTCTTCGACCG
>Ga0306920_100005461_pt1 | contig 16450 bp, 15 predicted proteins | sample flu12Cox44000170_FD_204666 | JGI IMG/M metagenome (GOLD analysis project Ga0306920, IMG submission 204666) | Lab enrichment of tropical soil microbial communities from Luquillo Experimental Forest, Puerto Rico - flux4day.12C.oxic.44.000.170 (v2)... | ecosystem: Environmental > Terrestrial >... | reverse complement strand
GGGGCCGAGAGGGGCGAGCGGACCGCAGGCCGGCTGGGCTATCGGTCGGGCTATTACGGCCGCACGTTGATCACGCGCGTGGGCAAGCTTGAATTGCGCGTGCCGCAGGACCGCGCCGGACGGTTTTCCACCGAGCTGTTCGAGCGCTATCAGCGCTCGGAGCGGGCGTTGGTGGCAGCGCTGGCAGAGATGTATGTGCAGGGGGTTTCGACGCGGAAGGTGAAGGCGATCACCGAGGAGCTGTGCGGCCATAGTTTTTCGGCTTCTTCGATCAGCGCAATCAATCAGCGACTGGATGCGAGCTTGGCGCAATTTGCCAACCGTCCGTTGGCCGAACCCTTTCCCTATGTGATCCTCGACGCGTGCTACGAGCGAGTACGCGAGGCCGGCGTGATCACCAGCCAAGCGGTGCTGATCGCGATCGGCATCGACTGGGATGGCCGGCGCCAAGTGCTGGCGATCGAGCTCGCCAATCGCGAGAGCCGATCGAGCTGGCGGGATTTCCTGCTGCAGCTCAAGGCTCGCGGTCTTCACGGTGTTGAATTTGTGGTGGCCGACGATCACGCCGGTCTGCGAGCCGCCTTGCGTGAGACTCTGGCGGAGGCGGCATACCAGCGCTGTTACGTGCATTTCTTGAGAAACGCGCTCGACTACGTGCCGCGCCGGGTCGACGATGACTGCCTGCAGGAACTGCGCTGGCTCTATGACCGCCGTGACCTTGCCGAGGCGCGTCGCGATCTTGCCGCTTGGCTTGCCAAATGGTCAGGCAAATACCCAAAGCTCACCGGCTGGGTCGAAGAGAATATCGACGAGACGCTGACCTTCTACCGTCTGCCGCGCCAGCACCATAAGCATCTAAAATCGACCAACATGCTGGAACGCTTAAACGAGGAGATTAAGCGCCGCACCCACGTGGTGCGCATCTTCCCCAATGCCGAGAGCTGCCTCAGATTGATCCGGGCACTCGCGGTCGAGACCCACGAGAACTGGCTCGAGCAGCATCGCTACCTCAACATGGACGATCTGCGTGAACATAAAAAAGAAGCGCTGCGCCGTGCTGCCTGACCCCCGACCGGTTCAGCTTAGCACCGTGCTCGCTCGGTCAAGGACGCTGCGCGCCGGCTCCACCGGTGCCGCCCTGGCGGCATCCTTGACTGCCGCTGCGCCCGGCGCTCTGCCAGAGGCAGGTCGGGGCGAAGGGATGGTCCTGCCGATCAAACAAAGGGATGTGCTCTTGATTTGAATGAACCAGCCCCCGCTCCCAAGACCAATTTGCTGAACTTGACGCACATAACTGAATTTTTTTGGCCTTACAGGGAATTGAATCGGACCATCAGGGAACTTTTCGCTGTGATCAGGGAATCCCGCTGTCGTCCGCTTTTGGCAGCTGCCATGCCGACAAATCTATCGCCCCGACAGATCTCGAACGTTGCCGAGAAGGCGAACAGGGACGCGCCCAGATGCTCGAAGTCGCCAAAGCCGATCTCGATCTCGAGGCCGGCTTTGTCCATGTGAAAGGCGCCCCAGGTATGCCGCAGATCGCTCGCCGAGCTTGTCGACGCGAACGATCGGCGTTCCGGGGTTTCACGATGGCGCGCGGCTCGCGTCGCGCGCGGCCCGGGTGCACCGAGCTCGCCGTCGACGGGGGACCAAGGGTTCGAATCCATCTCCCTCCAGCGGAGAGTCGCTGCGAACCACATTGTCGGCCCCATCGTAAGGCGGTTTCAACCACCGCACAATCGAGGGAACCGGAACGCGAATTGTCCTGTTATCGAGTGGAGAGGCCGCGCATCTGGAGCGGGCCGCCAATGGAGTACGATATGCTCTACTGGGCGCTGGTGTTCTTCATCATTGCTATCGTCGCCGCCGTTTTTGGATTCGGCGGCATCGCCGCCACGGCTTCAAGTATCGCTCAGATACTGTTCTTTGTGTTCCTGGTGATTTTTCTGGTTACGCTGGTCATGGGAGTGGCCGGCCGACGGCGACCACCGATCTGAGCAACTCGCAATTGGTGAAGGTCCGCGTGACGAGCGACAGCCTGAACCTCGCTCCGCCACGCCGGCCCGCGCCCGGTGCTGCGTTTCGCGCCCGCGCGAAGGTCGAGACCGGCCGTCGGTCTCGCGGGAGCGTGGCCAGAGCACACTGGCCGCAACGGGGTTCAGGCCCTCCAGCGCAACGCTGGTGCATGCACCGGAGCATCCCACAGGCGTTTCGTCTCGCCGTCGAGTAGCGACACGGTCACCGAGCAACCCGCCATCTCCAGCGAGGTCACATAATTGCCCACGAGAGAGCGCTCCACGGTGATGTCTGCGGCCTCGATCAGCCGGCGCGCAATACCATACATGAGGTAGAGCTCCATCAGCGGTGTGCCACCGAAACCATTGACGAGCAGAATGGCCTCGGCCCGCGTTTGGCTGCCGAGATCGCCCAGGATCGCCGTCACCATTTCAGTGGCGATGGCGTCGGCGCGCATCAGCTTGACCCGACGCCGGCCAGGCTCCCCATGGATGCCGACACCGAACTCCATCTCGTCCTCGCCGATGTCGAAGGTCGGTTTCCCCGCCGCCGGAACCGTGCAGCTCGACAGCGCCACTCCCATCGAGCGTGTGCGCGCGTTGACTCTCTCGCCGATCGCCCTCAACGTCTCGAGGTCCCGGCCCTCCTCCGCCGCAGCGCCAACGATCTTTTCGACGATGAGCGTGCCCGCGACACCGCGCCGGCCGGTCGAGTAGGACGACTTCTCGACCGCGACGTCGTCGTTCGTCACCACCGTCGCGATGACCTTGTCCGACATCTCGCGCGCCATGTCGAAGTTCATCACGTCGCCTTCGTAGTTCTTCACGATAAACAGCACACCGGCGCCGGTGTCGACAGCTTCGGCAGCGGCAAGCATCTGATCCGGCGTGGGCGAAGTGAAGACCTGCCCCGGACAGGCTGCATCGAGCATACCGTGACCGACGAAGCCCGCATGCAGCGGCTCGTGTCCGGAGCCGCCGCCCGAGACCAGCCCCACCTTGCCCTGCTTCAAAAGCCGGCGCTTTACGAAGAGCCCACCCTCGCCCATCGCGACGATGTCGGCATGCGCTCGGCAGAATCCCGCGAGGCTCTCATCTATGACGGTGCGCGCATCGTTGATGAGCTTCTTCATGGGTGACGTTCTCCCCCTTCGCCGCTTTACGGTGCCAACAGAAGTCGAGCGATCTTGTCAGCGAATTCGCCCAGTAAGGTGTCGAGCCGGCGGTTCTTGCTGTCACTACCGAGGTCCGGCAGCGTGATTGTGAGCCGCCGATTTTTTTCGCGCTCCTGCAACATGAGCAGGCGGCGTGGATGTGCTTGATTATAAGCGTGCAGTAGTTGATCCCTCTCCTGAGCGGAGAAGTGGCAGATCTCGATGATGCGGTGGAGATGCTGGACCGGGATCGGCGTTTGGTACGCCGGGTTCGAAATTTGCGTGATGAAGCTGCGGTTCTTGCCGAGCGCTTCGGCCAGACGCTGGCGCATGCCGGAGGGGCGGCGGTTCAAAACATCCTGCAGGATGCGTTTGTAAGCGGCAATCCAGTCGGTCGACGGCGCTGCGACTTCCGAGATCACGACAGCGTCCCCCGATACTGGGCGATCGCCACCTTGACCAAAGCGAGAGCCGCGGGCGCGACTGACAGCGTCCGTAGTCCCTGGTCGAGCAAGGCAGGGATATGCTTAGGATCGCTACCGAGGTCGCCACAGAGGCTGACCTCTCGCCCGGTCGACCGAGCCCGATCCACGACAGTTCTAACGAGGCGCAGCAGAGCGCGCGAGGGACGGGCGAGTTCCGCGAGCTCCGGGTCGTCGCGGCTTGCCGCCGCCAGATACTGGAGGAGATCATTGCTGCCGATCGAGTAGAAATCGACGTCGAAGTCCTCGATCGACAGCGCCGCCGCCGGCACCTCGACCATCATGCCCAGAGGAGGCAACGCTGCCTTGCGCCCTTCGGCGCGCAAATTCGCAACGGCTTCGCTCAACAGCACGCGGCAGCGGCGCATCTCTTCGGCCGTGGTCACCATCGGGATCATCACCTTCAGGTTTCCCGCAGTCGCAGCGCGGGCGAGCGCCCGAAGCTGCACACGAAAGACCTCCGGCCGGCGCAGGGATAACCGGACGCCACGGACGCCGAGGAATGGGTTGGTCTCTCCCGACCGGGTCAGACCCGGGATCGGCTTGTCGCCGCCGGCGTCAAGCGTGCGGATGGTTACGGGCCGGCGGCCAGCCCACTCGAGGAGGCGGCAGTAGCTCGCAAATTGCTCCTCCTCGTCCGGCAGCCGCTCGCGGCCATGAAACAGCAACTCCGTCCGCACCAGCCCGATGCCGTCGCTCTCGGCCGGATCGAGACCGCGCAGCTCGGCAGGATCGGCCACATTGATCATGACTTGCACGTGCTCGCCGTCGCCCGTGATCGCCGGTGCTCCCCGCCAAGCGGCCTCCTCGCGACGACGCTTCGTCTGCGCGGCCCGGCGCTCGTCGAAGGCGAGGCGTGTTGCCGCGTCGGGATCGAGAATGAGCACGCCGCTGTCGCCATCGAGCAGCGCCTCGTGGCCGCTCTGCAACTGAGCGAGGCTCACGCCGACTATCATCGGCACGTTGCGGCTCCTGGCAAGAATGGCGACATGGCTTGTGGGGCTGCCACGCTCGAGCACGAGTCCGCCGCCCCGCCAATCGGTAGAGAGAAATCGTGACGGCGGCATGTCTTCCGCCGCGATGACCGCTCCGGCGGGCGGCAATTCTTCTGTCTCGCCGGAGAGTTGGCGCAGCACGCGATCGCGCAGGTCGCGCAGATCCGCGGCCCGGTCGCGGAAATAGGCGTCGCTGGCCACCTCGTACGTCGCGATTTCCGCGTCGAGAACCGCGTTCCACGCCTCGTGTGCCGGCCTTCCGCCCTCCACCATTGCAAGCGCCGGAGCCGTCAGCGCATCGTCCTCGAGAAGCGCGAGCTGGAAGGCGAGGATGTCCTCTGCTTGCGAGTCCGCCACCCTGGCCGAGAGGCTGGTCAGACCGGCCTGCGCCACGGCGAGCGCGTCAACGAGTGCCTGCCGTTCTTGGTCCGGCGTTCCAATCGCGCGACCACCGCCCACCGATTTACTCAGGCAGACGAGCACGCCCGCGGCGAGCCCGGGCGCGGCGGGGCGCCCGTCGAGCTCCAGCATGCCATTGGCGAGCTTGGCACCCTCCTCAAAACCTTCTTCGACGAGGGTCGAGAGCGCTTTGACGGCGGCTTCGGCATCGGCGCCCTCGGCGCGAAAGTACATGGTCGAACCCGTCGGTACTTTCGTCGCCATGACCTTGACGATGCTCTTAGCGTCGATCCACGGGCCCTCCGGAGACAGCCCGAGATCGATCTGCGCGGCGAACCCCTTGGCGAGCTTTGTCAGCTTGACCGACGGTCGAGCGTGGAGGCCGACTGCGTCGCGAATTAAGACCGATGCGCTCGCCCGTGTGGTCATCGATCCCACCGCCTCAGCCCGGCGTTAGTTCTTCGGCGGTGCGGCGCACGGCGTCGAGGGGCGCGCCTGAGGCCGCTTCGGTTGCCGCCATTACGGCACCCTCGACGATCGGGGCGTTGCACACCACGACGCGCCCGCGCCGCATCTGCGGCAGCATCTCGATCGCCATCTCGCTATTGGTCTCGGCGCCGCCGAGGTCGACCAGGATGGCGACACCCTGCTCGGACCAGGCGGCTTGTATCGCGGCGAGGATCGCTTCGACGTTGGTCCCCAGCCCACCGCCTGGATCGCCGCCGCACCAACTGAGGGGCACTTCTTGGCCGACCATTTGCCGGACCATGTCCGCGGTGCCCCGCGCCACATCCGGCGAATGCGACACGATCACGATGCCAACGTTCGCGCTCACGTTCTCCCCTCCATTACATCTGCGACCGCCTCGACCATGAGCGCGGAGGACCGTGCCCCGGGATCCATATGACCGATGCTCCGCTCGCCCAAAAACGACGCCCTGCCGCGGATGGCCTTCATCGGGACCGTCGCCGACGCGGCGGCAGCGGCCGTCGCCCTCAGCCGCGAGGGCAAACCTTGGTCACCCTCGCGCACTAGCGAGAGCACCGGTCCGAGCACGTCGAGCATGGTCTTTTGGCCGATATCGGACTTGCCGCGGGCTTTGACCGCTTCGAGCGCCCGCGCCAATGCTTCGGTGACCTGCTCGCGCGTCGCCTCTGCCGGCCACGCCTTTCCAAGTGCCATGAAGAGGGTGCCATAGAGCGGGCCTGAGGCGCCGCCGACCTTCAGAACGAGTGTCGTGCCGACGCCTATCAACGCATTGCCGAGACCCTGGGCGGCAAGCTGATCGACCTGCGCCAAGACCGCCTCGAAGCCGCGCTCCATATTGATACCGTGGTCGCCGTCGCCGATCGCCCGATCGAGCTCGGTCAGTTCTTGGGCAGACGCGATTACGCGCCGTGCCATGGTCTCGATCAGCAACTTTGTCGTGTCTCTATCGACAATCATTCGCCTCGGCTCACCGCCAGTTGATGTCCAGGCGCTTGCCGCTCACGTCGAAATAGAGCGGGTCAGCGAGCTTGAGTGAAACGCGATCTCCGGCCTTGAGCGGTTGGTGCGGGTCCGCCAGCGTCACGAGCGCCTGCCCGGCAAGGCTGAGATGCACATGGTTCTGATCGCCGAGGTGCTCGATCCAGCGAACCTCGGCGACCGGGTCGTGGCCCTTCGCGGCGGAAATCCTAAGATGCTCGGTACGGGCTCCCACCGTATGAGCGCCCGACGGCGCCGCCTCTGTCCGGAGAAGGCCGGCCGGGATCAGATTTATTGGCGGCATTCCGAGCCGGCCGGCGACATAGGCATTGCATGGACGCTCGTAAATCTCCCGCGGCGTGCCGACTTGCAGAAGCCGTCCGTGCTGGAGTACGCCGATCCGGTCGGCCATCGTCATTGCTTCGATCTGGTCGTGCGTGACGTAGAGAATCGTTGCGCCTACCTCGAGCTGAATGCGCTTGAGCTCGATCCTGAGGTCGGCGCGCAGCTTGGCATCGAGCGAGGATAACGGCTCATCCATCAGATAGGCCGTCGGCTCGCGCACCAGCGCGCGGCCGATCGCGACGCGTTGCATTTCGCCGCCCGAGAGATGAGTGGCGCGGCTGTCGAGCTTTTGCTCGATGCGCAGCAGCGCAGCTACCTGCTGCACTCGGCGCCGGACCTCCGTCTCGTTGAGGCGGCGGGCCGGTGAGCGCAGCGGAAAGGCGAGATTGTCGTATACAGTAAGGTGCGGATACAGCGAGTATTGCTGAAAGACGAAGGCGACGTCTCGCTGCGCTGGCGGTTTGCCGGTGACGATCCGGCCATCGATGAAGACGTTGCCCATATCAGGCCGTTCGAGGCCGGCGATCACGCGCAGGGTTGTCGTCTTGCCGGCGCCGGTCGGCCCCAGCAGCACGACGAACTCTCCGTCGGCGACCGAGAGCGAAAGATGGCACACCGCCTCGACGTCGCCGAAGCGCTTACTGACCTCTCTGAGCGTCAGGTCAGCCAAGGGCTCCTCCATTGTGGAGAGCCGTCTGCAGCGCCCGCCCGCTTGTCGCGTCGAACACCGAGAGGCGGTCGTGATCGAGGTTGAGCCCCACGCTGTCTCCGATGCGTGCCGCGACGCTCGACGGGAGCCGCGCCTTCACCTGGCCGTGCGAAGTTGCGATCGTGACAATCTGGGTCGTGCCGAGATACTCGACCCCGAAGACCCGGCCTCGCAGAGAGGACGCGTCATCGAGCGAAACGTGCTCCGGCCGAACGCCCAGCGCTAGCGCCCCTTCTGCTCCCTCCTCGCGGAGCTCCGGAATGTCAATCACAGCACCGTTGACCCGCACGGAGCGGTCGCCGCGCCGCACCGCTCCCGCGAACTCAAGGAAGTTCATCGGCGGCGTGCCGAGAAAGTCGGCGACGAACATCGTGCGCGGCCGATCGTAGATTTCCTGCGGCGTTCCCACCTGCTCGAGCGCGCCACGGTTCATCACGGCGATGCAGTCGGCCATCGCCATGGCCTCCACCTGATCGTGCGTGATGTAGACCGTGGTCGCGCCGATGCGATTGTGCAGCTCGCGCAATTCGCCGCACATGAGCCGTCGAAACTCGGCATCGAGCGCCCCGAGCGGCTCGTCCATCAGAAAGGCCTTCGGCGTACGCACAATGGCACGCCCGAGAGCGACGCGCTGGCGATCGCCACCGGACAGGCCGCCGACCCGGCGATCCAGCAAATGATCGATGCGAAGCAGGCGCGCCGTTTCTTCAACCCGCCGGCGAACCGCCGCACGCGGCAGATTCTGACAGCGTAGAGGGAAGCCGATATTCTGGCGGACGTTCATGTGCGGATAGAGGGCGAAGAGCTGGAAGACGAAGGCGATGTCGCGCGCCGCCGCACGCCGGCCGGAGACGTCGTCGCCGTCCAACAGGATGCGGCCCGAACTCGGCAGCTCCAAGCCGGCAATCATGCGCAGCGTGGTTGTCTTGCCGCAGCCCGAGGGCCCCAGCACGACGAAAAAAGACCCGTCGGCAACGGTCAAGGTCAGCTCGCGCACCGCGGCAAAGGAGCCGAAGATCTTGGACAGGTCCTCCAGCTTGATCTGGGCCATCCTCGGCTACTCCGGAAAATGGCTGACGACGACGAAGCCCAGCGTGCCCGCAAGGATCGTGACGAAGGAGTAGCCATATAGGCCGATCGAGATCGGCTGCATGAGCATGATCACGCCGAGGGCGATGAGCGCCATCGCCGCATTTTCCCATGGCCCCCGCCGCAGCCAGCTTGATCGCGTCGGCGCGGTCTGTTCCGCCTGGTCGATCATTTTCGCACCGCGCCAAAGGTGATGCCGCGCAGGAGATGGCGCCGCAGCACGATCGTGAAGCACACGATCGGGATGAAGAACAGCGTCGTGGCCGCGGCGACGGCGGGCCAGTCCTGCCCGCCCTCGCCGATGATGAAGGGTATGAAGGGTGGCATTGTCTGCGCTTCGCCGCTCGTCAGCAGCACTGCGAAAGCATATTCATTCCAAGCAAAGATGAGACAGAAGATCGCCGTTGCGGCGATGCCGGTCGCGGCCTGTGGCAGCACAACCTTGAAGAAAGCGTGGAGCCGCGTATAGCCGTCGACCATCGCGGCTTCCTCGTACTCGCGGGGAATTTCATCGATGAACCCTTTGAGCAGCCACACGGCGAGCGAGACATTGACGGCCGTGTACAGCAGGATCATGCCGAGATGGGTATCGGTGAGGCCGAACTGGCGGAACATCAGATAGATCGGGATCGCCACCGCGATCGGCGGCATCATCCGCGTAGATAGGATGAAGAACAGCAGGTCGTCGGCCAGGGGGACTCTGAATCGAGAGAACGCGTAAGCGGCGAGCGTTCCGAGGAACACGGCAAGGAAAGTCGAGCCGAAGCCGATCACCATTGAATTGACGAAGCGGGGCACCACCTTGGACGGCCCCGCGATCACCATGTTGCGCGAGCGCACCAGCCGCTCGTACCAGGTGTCGGGCGCTGGCAGGCTCGCCAGAAACTCCGGCGTCTGCCGGGTACGCGTGGTGAAAAGGTTTACGTATCCTTCGATCGAAGGCTGGAACCACACCTTGGGCGGATAGGCGATCGAGTCCGGCGGCGTCTTAAAGCCGGTCAGGAAAATCCACAGCAGCGGGACGATCGTCACGACCGCATAGGCGATCACCAGCACTGCCGCGATCGTCTTGGATCGGGGCGACGCCGCAGCGATCGAATGGGCGGTGGTGGCGCCGGTCATCGCTGTTTTACCCGATTGAGCGCCTTCACATAGATGCTGGCGGCACCAAAGACGGTCACGAAGAGAATGATCGCAAAGGCCGAGGAGTAGCCGGTGCGCCATTTCTCGAATGCCTCGCGCTTCAAGGTGATCGAGGCGACTTCGGTGGTCGAGCCCGGACCGCCCGAGGTCAGCAGGTTGACCATGTCGAACATCTTGAAGTTCTCGATGGCGCGAAACAGGATCGCCAGCATCAGGAACGGCAGCACCATCGGCAACGTGATCGACCAGAATTGCCGCCACGGCGACGCGCGGTCGACCTCGGCCGCCTCGTAGATGTAATCCGGTATGGAGCGAAGACCGGCGAGGCAGATCAGCATCACATAGGGGGTCCACATCCAGGTATCGACCAGCACGATCGACCACGGGGCGAGGTTCACGTCACCGATCATCTGAAACGAGCTGGGATCGACGCCGGTGAAGAACGCTACGACATAGTTGAAGAGCCCGATCTGCGGCTGCAGTAGGAAGGTCCAGAAGTTCCCGACGACCGCGGGCGACAACATCATTGGCAATAGAATGACCGTGGTCCACAGGCTGTGACCGCGGAATTGCCGATTGATCAGCAGGGCAAGCCCGAAGCCGAGCAACACCTCGAGCAGGATCGACCAGAACACGAAGTGAGCGGTCACCTGCATTGCACGCCAGACATCGGGATCGCTCAGGATGCTGCGGTAATTGTCGAGACCGATATATCGGATCGGCGCGTTCGGCCGGTTCGCGCGGAAATTCGTGAAGGAAAGCTGGATCGCCCACAGCAGCGGGAAAATGTTGATCGCCAGCAGCAACAGCATCGACGGCGCAATGAACAGCCAGGCGATGCCGCGGTCCGATAGACCGCCGATGCGCCGGACGACTCGACGCGGCGTGCTGGCTGGGACCTGCTCGGCAAAAGACGTGAGGCGTGTCGTCTCGTTCATAGCGCGAAAATCCGGCTGATCTCGGATGCTCCCCTGGCGCGTTGCGCCTGGGGAGGACCGATTTCAGAGATTTACATCTTGCCGTCTTCTTGGAAGACTTTAGTCCAGTCCTTGATCAAGAGGTCGAGCGCCTGCTGCGCCGTGCCCTGGTCCGCAACCACGTAGTCGTGCACGCGCTTCTGCATGTCGAGCAGCAGCTCGGCATAGGACGGCTCCGCCCAGAAATCGACGACAATCTCCATGGATTTTAGGAAATCGCCGGCAAACGGGGCGCTCGCCAGCCACTTCGGGAAAGGGCAGTTTTGCCCCCCGACAAATCCGCCCATGGTCCCGCGTCCCCCATCGCCATCGTAGTCACTTCGATCTTCATCTAGCCCGGCCGGGGTGGCTGCAGTCGTCCTCTCGATCTAAGATCGGCGGCAACGGAACATCACCGGAGACGCGGCGAGATGATCGATCTTCCGGCGGCGGTTTCCGCCGTGCGCGACCCGCTCGTCGCCGTGCTCGGACTGTTCGTGCTGGGCGGTCTGGTCGCGTATTTTTTGTTCAGAAAACATCCGATAGGGCGGGTTGTCGCCAGGGTCATCTTCTTGATCCTGCTGACGATCGCGCTCCTGCGTGCCGATATCGTGCCCTATCAGCCGCTGGTTTTGACGGGATCGGTGTTCCAAGACGCGGTTCACGCGATCCTGAAGATCGCCTGGTGGGTTTGGGCGGCTTGGTTTCTGGTCGGCGTGATGCGCGCCGTCATCGTCTTTCAGCGCAGCCCGCGCGAGACGAAGCTGCTTCAGGACCTGCTGGCGGGGCTCATCTATCTTGCCGCTTTTTTTGCCATTATCGCCTATGTCTTCGATCTCCCGATAAAGGGCTTGCTGGCCACCTCCGGTGCGGTCGCAATCATTCTCGGCCTGGCGTTACAGAGCACGTTGGGCGACGTATTTTCCGGCATCGTGTTGAGCTTTAGCGGGCCTTACAGGCCGGGTGACTGGATCAGCATTGATGGCGGCACGGACGGCCGGGTCATCGAGATGAACTGGCGCGCGACCGCCATTCTGACGGCCCGGCGCGATCTGGCGATCGTGCCCAACAGCACTATCGCGAAATCGAAGATCGTCAACATCAGTTCGCCGAGCGGCATCCATGGAACAACCGTAACCGTTCAGCTCGACGCCACGACGCCGCCGTCGCGGGGCAGCGAAATTCTCGCGCGCGCGATCCGCAATTCCCGGCTGATTGTCACAACGCCTGCGCCGACGATAACGGTAAAGGCGATCAATGCGTCCTATACGGAGTTCGAAATCACGTTTTTTGTTGAAGAGCTGGCCTCGGCCGTCAATGCGCAGAACAATCTGTTCGATTTTGTTTACCGGCACCTCGCGGCTGCAGAGATCGATCTGGCCGCGCCGCAGAACGGGCCGGCTCCGGACAAGGTCCCGCGAAAAGGCAGAATCGGCATCGAGAGGCTGCTCGAGCTGGTCGCGATTTTTGCGCCCTTCACGGCGGAGGAAAGGACGGCCATCGCCGCCAAGCTGACACCACGGTCATACGACGAGGGCGAGACAGTGTCGGAGCCCGGCGTGGTTCCGCAATCGCTGTTCATTGTCGGCAGCGGCATTCTCTCCTTCACGATCGATAGCATCGAGGGCGAAGTGGAGGCGCTCCGCCTCGGACCCGGGGATTATTTCGGCGAGATTGGCTTGCTGGCCGGGAAACCCGGCCCGGCGAGGATCACGGCACTGATCCCCGCGACGGTCTACGAGCTCTCGAAGGCGGATCTCGCGCCTCTTCTCAAAACACGGCCGCAAATCGCCCAGGAGCTTGGGCGGGAGCTGGCGCAGCGTCTGGCCGCCGCTCCATCGAGCACCGCCGGCGAGCTCGACGACACGATCCCGAAACACCGCCTCAAAGATTGGTTCGCCGAAAGGCTGCACAGGCTTCGCGACGTCGTAAGCGCAGGATGAGACAAAGGCCATGCGATGCTCCTGAGAGCCCTGAAGCCGCAAGACGCTCTGCTTGGCCCACCCCTTTTACGCGACCGCGCCGTTTTTGCACACGATCCGCGCTTGTGCACGGCGCCGAGATGGCCGAGAGGCGCGGCAGGACTAGCGGTTGTGTAGCACGACGCGGACCGCGATTGCCGCGCCGGACCCAAATAGTCCGGTGTCCACGAAACCGGGGCAACTTCACTGAACTACTTGCCCGACGGCCGGGAGCTCGCGGATATGACGGCGGCAGACACAGCCCGCCCTTCTCTTTGCCGACACCGGGCCACGGCGGTTGCGCGCCTTCGGCACCCGCGTGAATTGGTGACGGCATGAAATATTCGGCATCCGATCGAGGGAGTCAGGTTCGCAGCAGACTCCGCGCTGGAGGGGGCAGTCACGAGCGAACTCGTCTCGGAATCTAAAATTCACTGAGCCGCGAAATAAGGCTTCGACTACACCGGGTTTGGAAACGGTTCTGGCACCGTAAAACAGCCTTTTCGCGCTCGATATCCCGATCACGGCACCTTTCTCTGCAATCGGCCGGCCCGGCCTCGTCGCGGTTAAACCCATGATTATAATTGAGTTTTTGCAAACGCGGATCCGAAAATCGTTATTATTCCCCCTACGCGCGCGCGAGAAAACCCAGCAAATCCGCCATTTTTCGCGCGTGGCGATTTCGTTAAAACACCTAACCCATTGATTTTCCTTGATAGCACCATTCGCCAATCGACCGGTTTTGATCGCAGCGCATCGAGCAACGGCATAAAATCGCAATTTCTCGGCATTTTCGGAGCGAACTGTCGCGCCGGAACGAAGTTGCAACCCCGGCGCAGTGCAAAAATTAAAATTCAGCAGCAAAAATTCGCCATTGATTTCTTGGTCATTTTTCGTGGCAGAAGATAACCGCGATCAGCGCAAAAAGCCAGCCGAAACTTTGCCAAGCACGCTCGATTTGACATTCGCACAATAATGGGTTATGAATTACGACGATAGCAATTTACCGACAACGCCGATAGCGCGCTACCCTGGCAATCTTGGTTTATCAAGAAAAGGGGGATGTTTAATGTCTGGGGTGGCCGGCCGCAGCGGGCGAAAAATGTTCGTGCCGACCCCTGAGCAGCGCAACACCGTGCGAGTCTTGGTCGCACTGGGGATCCCGCAGAAGCAGATCTGCCGGCTCGTGCTCAACCGGCAGACCCAAAAGCCGCTGGATCACAAGACGCTGCGACGGCGTTTCGCGCACGAGATCGCGATCGGCACGGCCGAGCTGCACGCGGTGATCGGCAAACTGATGGTCGCAACGATTTTAGGCACGCCGCCGCCAGCGGGTACCGTGGCGATCCATGACGAGCAGTCGCGCACCGCGTTGCTGCAGTTTTTCGCCCGGACCAAGCTGGGTTGGACAGAGACGGTGATGGACCGCCCCAAGGAGCACGTCCGCGGTCCGATCAAAGATCAGGATATGGCGAAAACGATGCAGAAACTCTCAGATAAGATCGACCGGGTCAGGCAACGTCTCAACGCTGGAAAGTCGGGCGAATCTTCCGAGGGCGGCGCGCGAGAAGATCATCAGTTTGCAGCCTAGGACAAGACATCGGCGGATGGCTTAACTCACCACGTCGATGATCGCATCCGCAAATTCGGCCGGCTTGCCGCCGCGGGACGTGACCGATCGCAGCGAGTGGACATGGTCGCGAAAAGCGTAGTCTCTCTCGGGGACCGATGGTTCGAATCCTTCTCCCTCCAGCGGCGAGTCAGCTGCGAACCTAACTTTCTCTCCCAACGCGATGCGCAGCTCGGCTGAGGACGGCCTTCCATGATCGAGGCGCTAGCGCTCTAACCCGCCGGAATGAGGAAGCGCAGGCGATCATCAAATAACTTCGCCAGCTGCGAACCTGATTTCCTCGATCAGGCGGTCGCACAAGGCAAGACTCTGTTCGACCCCCGCCACGACGTTGTCGGGTAACGTCCCTCCCGCGTCAGTTCCTCCATTTGGCGAGCACGGGCATCGAGCGCGGCGTCATCGCTCATGACGGCCTGTGCCAGGATGACGTGGAGGTCGGCGAGCCCGTTGGATGAGTGCCGTCACTGCAGGTGGACGAACCGGGGGGATTCGACGTTGAGGGGGTGCATCCCCCGGCCGCCTCGTAGGTAAAGAGCGACGTCGGCCTGGAGATCGGAGAAAGTTAGGACGAGGTCGGGCTTCCGGGAACATAGCAGGCCTTGGACCCGACTGTGCTATCTTGCACCCAGCCGAATTGTCTGCCTCACCGAAGAGACCGTCGAGACGCTCTACTTGCTCGGCGAGGAGGACCGCATCGTCGGGATCTCCGGCTACGTCGTGCGTCCGCCGCCTGGGAGGGCGGCTCCCGACCCTTGAGCAGTCGCTCGTTGCAAGCGACCGCGACGGTAAGAACTGCCCGAGGCTGTGCGAAAATTCAGTCGAGCGCCGCAGTAACGCAACTTTTGATTTGATAGCCCATCGATCTGGCAACGATGATTCCCGAGATGGATCACTCTGATTCTAATGTTTCGTGATCTAGCGCGGCGTTGGGGTTTTCACACAGCCTCGCCCCTTTTCGGTCATTGGTGAGCGGTCAGACCAGAGCGGGTCCAGCCGCCAAACCGCCATTCAATCGAACCGCTGTACACTCCCATCCGTGGCTGGGGCCCTGCTGTAGCTGCGCCTCCAACAGGTCGAAGTCGACCCGCGCGATTACGAATTCACTGATTGACTACGCTTTGAGCCCGAGCAATCGGAAGGCGTTCTCGTTCAGCAGCGCCACGCGCTCGGCATCGCTGAGGCCCGGCTGATCGAGGATGTGGTCAACCGCCGTCTTCGTCCACGGGAAGGGATGGTCGGTTCCCATCACGATCTGGCTCACTCCGACCTCGGCAATCAGATGGCGCAGTCCCTCGGCGGTAAAGGTCATCGAATCGAAGTAGAGCTGCCGCAGATATTCGTTTGGCTTCTTCTTAAGGGCCACGGTGCAGCGCTGCGGAAATGTCTCACAGGCCTTGTCCGAGCGGCCAATGTATGAGGGGAGATAGCCGCCAGCATGAGCGCCGCAAATCTTGAGCCCGGGATATTTATCGAGCGTCCCTTCGAATATCAGGTGCGACAGTGCGATCGTCGTCTCGAGTGGATTGCCGATGGTGTTGGCCAACACGCCGTTACCCTTGAGGCGGCCGCTCGCCTCAAGCTCTGGGGTTCCCTGCGGGTGGATGAAAATTAGCACACCGAGCTGCTCGGCCTTAGCCCAGAACGGATGGAACCTCGGATCGGAGAGGTCGATGCCGTTGACGCTGCCGCCTACCAGCGCCCCGCGCAGCCCGAGCCGCTTGACGCCGTCCTCAAGCTGTTCGGCGGCGAGATTGGGATATGCCAACGCCACCGAGGCAAGCCCGACGAAACGCTCGGGCTCCCTAGCACAGATCTCGGCAAGCTTTTCGTTCTGTAGCTTGACGATCTGCGCTTGCAGGTCGCGGTCGGCCTTGTCCCAGAAATTGGGGTTAATGCTGAGCGCCTCGATGTCGATCCCTTGTTCGTCCATCGCCTTAATCCGCTCGGGACCGATGAGGAGCGCGGGTGTCGTTTCCTTGTAATCAGCCACCGCCGTCGCCTCGGGGATATGGCAATGGGCATGCACGTCGACGGTACGTATCCGCTTGGCGTTGACGATGACCTCTCGACGCCGCGGCTCCTGTCCAAAGGCACGTCGCATGCCG
>Ga0306920_100005459_pt1 | contig 16452 bp, 14 predicted proteins | sample flu12Cox44000170_FD_204666 | JGI IMG/M metagenome (GOLD analysis project Ga0306920, IMG submission 204666) | Lab enrichment of tropical soil microbial communities from Luquillo Experimental Forest, Puerto Rico - flux4day.12C.oxic.44.000.170 (v2)... | ecosystem: Environmental > Terrestrial >... | reverse complement strand
AGCAACTTTTTTGATCGAGTCAGGGCACCAAAATCGTTATTCCCGTAGCCGTGGCCCGTAAGCTCACGATCGGGAAAATCTCGAACATCTAAATCTGCCATCGGGTATTGACAGGGGCGGATACCCTTTTGCTGGAGCCAAAACCAAGTCAGATGCCTTGCGCTTCAAATTTCCGTAAACTCGGTATTCCGCCTGTCTTTCTCATATGATTTGCCAGACGGTTAGCCTGACGTATCGGTTCCGGCTGCCGGTAACAAGGGGCCAGCCGCAATATCCACGCGCAGGCGCTGGACAAGGAAATGCGAGCAAGCGGGGGTATTTCCCGAAATGAAAAGAGGCCAGGGATGTAGGGGAAGCAGGCCAAATCTTGCTGAGTGCCTGCCTCAAGCACCGCGAGGGTTTGAAGATCCTGGGTTACCACGGCCGCGAATGACCGGTCTCCCCCGCTTTCGTAGGCGACATCTGCCCCCGCCACCCGACAAATTGTCCTTGGCAATCGATCCGATTTTTCCACAAACCGGGCAAACCGAGTTTGCAGACTCTCCGCTTCGCCGACTGACAAGCACCAGGGATGGGATAGCCTGAGTTCTAGCATGTTGTGATTGAGTAAGATTGCGGCATTACATCCAGGCATATCGACATTTTTGGACGTCCGCGGCATAAGTGCTCGGCATGTTTAGGCCCGCTCTTTATTGCGAACCCAGCGGTACGCAGTAGTTCGACGCCCATTAGTGATTTTCCAATCGAGCGGATTGACGGAAACCGCGCGATTATGCACGAGAATCTCGTCTAATTTTGGTCGTAGGCCGCACCCACTTTGCTCAATTCATCTCTGGCGATAGGTTGCCCCGCAAACACGGCTACGAATGGATTAGTCATAGTTCGGCCTTTCAGTTTGCGGTTGCTTTTATTGGGTTGATTGGGCTGTTGTGTCATTTCTCAAATTCGACTGCGAGCACCTGCCCTATTTGAGCTAACGGGCCGGGCTGAGTCATGTGTGAATGGCGACACGCGATTTGGCGAATCGTGATCTGTGAACAAAACGCCTGAAATCGGAAACTCCGGACCTGCCAAAAGAGCAATCGCCTTGATGCAACCGGCGGACATTCGTAATCTGCCTGGAGAATGACACGTGCAGAAATAAGCGCATTGCTCGAACCAGCGACGTTCAAGCCCTTCGTCCTGATTACGCATGCTGGCAGATTCCGCGTGCCTCATCCGGACTTTATCGACATACCCCCTCATGACGCCGAGGAGCCTGAACCCAGTTTCATTGTGGTGTACACAAAAACCGGGACTCCGAGATTTGTCTTCTTGTCGAGTATCGATCACATTGAAGTCGAACCAATTACCAGGTCTTGAGCGAGGGAGCGCACCAAACCGTCGCCAAGGCTTTCGTGGCAGCGCTGCGAGACGATTGGAAACCGAAGATACACACGGTTAGGCCGGCACCTCCGGGAAAAAAACAGTCATAATCCAGTGTTCGCGATTTAGCGAAAGATGGGACCTCGCCCGATCGGGTGATTGTCTAGCCGACCAGGATGCTTTCTACTTATCTTACTAAAAGGAGGATTAGAGGACCTCCATTTAGCCGACCAGAGTAGTCGAATATGCAACATGCAATGCTCGATCGTGCCACGACCCGGGTGGCGGACACGACGGATGTAAGTGGCGGGGTAACCCCCGAATCGATCAAACACTTAGTACCCATGCCCGCGCAGGCGCAGGGGTTACCTGCCCAAATTTCTGATCTGCGAGCGCAATTGGCCGAACTCCAGTCGGAGGTGGAAGCCTTCGCAGCCAGGTGGCAGCGCTCCAATCGAATAATGTGATCCAGCTTGATCCTTATGTCAGTGTCGACCCCAACCCAGAAAACGGGGTAATCGGGCCAAATGTCATCTTTAAGGGTGCAAATATCCATATCGTCAGCGGCTCGGGCTCGACCAACGACGACGGCAATCCAACCGGCCTTGGCAATTTAATTATTGGCTACGACGAAACAGGTCCGCGTGCGCTCGATCCCGGCGACCGCGGCGGGTCACATAACTTGATCATCGGAACCTTTCATAAGTTCACCACGCTTGCTTTTGGCGGCCTTATCGCAGGGAGTTCTAACGTTATCAGCGGCGGCGCGCGGCCAGCGTCAGCGGCGGCTTTGGGAACACCGCTAGCGGCCTCTGGGCCAGCGTCAGCGGGGGTGTGAGCAACACTGCCAGCGGGTCCGCGGCCAGTGTCAGCGGCGGTCAAAACAACACCGCCAGCCGCGAGTGCACTAGCGTCAGCGGCGGCAACGGCAACATTGCCAGCGCCGAATCCGCTAGCGTCAGCGGCGGCCAAAACAACAACGCCACCGGCGACAACGCCACGGTCAGCGGGGGTGCGGGCAACATCGCCAACGTAGAGTTCGCCAGCGTCAGCGGGGGCGTCAACAACAGCGCCAACGGCCAGTTCGCCAGCGTCAGCGGGGGTGGGTTCAACACCGCCGACGGCAACCTCGCTAGCGTCAGTGGAGGCTTTGGGAACACCGCCAGCGGCGACGACAGCACGGTCAGCGGGGGTGGGGGCAATGCCGCGGGAGGAGACTTTACGGTCGTGATCGGCGGTGTTAAGGTAACCGATAACAACGCCTCGTCGATCGCTCCGCAACCGTTATTTGGGTGGTTGTAGCTTGTTCCAAGTTGCGAAGCGTCTCAAGGTTCCGTTGGAGACTCAATCAGGCCAAAGTGCGCGGTAACGTCACGCGCTCGAGCAGTGGCACTTCCCTTGATTTTCTCAATGGCAAAGCGCTAGGTTTCCTGCTTCCACCTTGCCAGTCGCTTATTCAGCCCAGCGCTCAATTTCCCTTTTTCTTACTTGAGTAATTCAAAGACGGGCCGAAAGGTTCACGGAAATATCGCCAACAAAACGCCGCATGGAACGAAAGATTTTATTCGATATTTTGGCGGCCCGAGCCCAAAAATATCTGGGGCCGGGCACCAATGCTATTTCATACGATGCATTCTCCTGTTCCCACCATTACAATTAATACTCAATCGCAGCAGTATGCGGTTTACGTCGGCGAAAAGTTGCTGAGCGAAGTTGGACCGATTTGCCGGCAGTCTTCGCTTTCCGGACGCGCGGCGATTGTTTCAGATGCGAATGTTGCAGCGTTGTATGGACAGACTCTATCGACCGCATTCGCCAATGCCGGGTTCAAAATATCCACGCACGTCGTCGCCGCCGGCGAACGTTCAAAATCGTTCGCTGCTGTAACCACGCTCTGCGAGGATTTTGCCCGCCACGGAGTCGATCGCCGGAGTTTTGTCGTTGCTCTGGGGGGCGGAGTGGTTGGTGATCTTGCGGGATTTGCCGCGGCGATTTACTACCGCGGTATTCCAGTCGTTCAGATTCCCACGACGGTTATGGCGCAGGTCGACAGTTCCGTCGGTGGCAAAACAGGTATTAATCTAACCGCCGGAAAAAATCTTGTCGGCTCCTTTCATCAACCGGCTGCGGTGTTGGCCGATGTTTCCACGCTCTCAACGCTCGGCCGCCGGGAGTGGAATGAAGGTTTTGCGGAGGTCATCAAATATGGAGTGATCCGCGAAAGGGAACTCTTTTCTCGTTTAAAGCGAGCCTTGCCGCCTCTTGGCCCATTAATCCAAAGGTGCGTGGAGATAAAGGCGTCTTTCGTAGAAGATGACGAAAGAGAAACTAAGGGTACTCGTGCGCTGTTGAATTTCGGCCATACAATCGGCCATGCCATCGAGAATGTCGCCGGTTACGGAACCCTTCTCCATGGAGAAGCGGTAGCGCTCGGGATGATCGCAGCAGCACACATTTCCGCCAGATGCGCCGGTCTACCCGCCGAAGATCTCCAGGAAATAGAATCGGCAATAAAGCAATTTGATCTGCCCACAAAATTGCCTTCGGAACTATCCCGAAGGCGCATTTTGAAGGCCATATTTGCGGACAAGAAGTTTGTCGAAGGCAAAATTCGATTCATTGTGACCCCTAGACTCGGAACAGCAGTGCTCGTTGACAATCTAACGGTTAAGGATCTTGAGTTTGGTCTGGAAGCAATTGAGCCCGCCGCGTAGTGCCCTGTCCGCGAAACAACATGCATTTCGTTGCGATCAAATTGGGCCATCGGCAAGGCGGTGTAGGCGAAGCGTCCTCGCTTTGCTTTTTCCGAGAGGGGAAAGCGAGGACGCTCCGCCTACACATCGAAACCCTCCGGACCGCGGCCAGTTGGCTGCCTTTACCGTCCAGCGGCCGCCGGACTTGCTCCTTACGTCTCGCACCATTTTTGCACTGGTGGGAGAGACCCAAATCAGCGGGAGTGCAAAAATGGTGCGGGATTCTCGTCGCCACCGCCAGTCCGGCTCGGACCGCCTTGAAAAACAGCCAACTGACCCGCTGCGAAAGGCATGCTATTTCGCGGACAGGACACTAGTGACCCGCAAAGAAGCCTTCATCGCGTTAAACATGGTCCCGAGCCTGGGACCGGTGAATGTGCGTCGGCTTCTGCAGGCGCTCGGTTCTCCGGAACGCGTTCTGACTGCCAGTCGCGGCGAACTGAATGCCATCAACGGCTTGGGTCAGGACATCGTCGATTCGATAGTCTCCTGGGAATCTTCGGTCGATCTTCAAAGGGAAGTGCATCAGATCAGAGCGTTTGGAGCAGCCGTACTGACTCTTGACGACCACGAGTATCCCACCCAACTCCGGGAAATCCACGATCCACCAACCGCGTTGTATGTATGGGGCAAGCTTGAACCCAGAGATCGTCACGCCATCGGAGTCGTCGGCTCACGCCGTACTTCACATTACGGATTGGAATGCGCCAAAAAGCTTTCCTACCAGATCGCTCACTCCGGGCTTACAGTCGTTAGCGGATTGGCGCGCGGAATCGACACTGCGGCGCACCAGGGAGCATTGGCGGCAAAAGGACGAACAGTCGCCGTACTCGGGGCCGGACTGAATCATTTATATCCGGCAGAAAATCAGGCATTAGCGGAAAAAATTGCCACGTCCGGCGCCCTGGTTACAGAATTCCCGATGGATACCACGCCAGATCGCCAGACCTTTCCGATGCGCAACCGCATCATTAGCGGCTGGGGATTCGGATTGCTGGTTGTCGAAGCTGGATACAACAGCGGCGCGCTTATCAGCGCGTCACAGGCAGCAGAACAGGGACGCAATCTCTACGCGATTCCAGGACCGATTGACCGGCCGACGTCGCATGGAACAAATCGTCTTATTCAACAGGGGGCAAAACTTGTGATGAGCGTTGAAGATATATTAGACGACGTGCAAGTCTTATTTCCAACGCCTCCCGCTCTGACCCAGAGCAAACCGCCAGATCTGGAGGGCGACCTATTGCAGGTTTATGAAGCGATTACATCGCAGGAAACCCCGATCGACGAGATCATCCGGCGTTCCAGACTTGGCGCTGGAATTGCAACGGCCGCGTTGCTGCAGTTGGAGATGCTGCACCTTGTGAAACAATTGCCCGGTAAATACTTCGTGAAATTATTGTAATTGGCGTACTCCCCTCGGGCCTCTTTTTGCAATTTTATTTGCCAGTTCTCACCTTGAACTTTACCTTCCCAACTTTTGCAAACTAGAAATCCGCCGACAACGGTCAATACGTACTTAAAGCCATGGGAAAAGCGCTGGTCATAGCAGAAAAACCTAGTGTCGCACTCGATCTCACGCGGGCGCTTGGAAAGTTCGAGAAGAAGGGGGACTACTTTGAGAACAAAGAATATGTCGTTTCTTCTGCCATCGGACATCTGGTCGAACTCTGCCTGCCGGGAGAACTGGATAAGAAGCGGGGAAAATGGAGTTTCCAAAATCTTCCAATAATTCCTGACTCGTTTGGGCTGAAGCTTATCGAAAAGACAAAGAGCCGCTTCAAACTGCTTAAGCAGCTGATGAAACGAGAAGACGTCGGACTGCTCATCAACGCCTGCGATGCGGGACGCGAGGGAGAGTTGATTTTTCGTTATCTGATCAAGCTATCAGGCGTGCCCAAGCCGATAAAACGCCTCTGGTTGCAATCAATGACTCAGGATTCGATCATTGCCGCGTTCGCGCGCCTTCGTTCCGACCAGGAAATGATACCACTCGCAGATGCGGCGGTCTGTCGCTCGGAAAGCGACTGGCTCGTCGGAATCAATGGGACGCGCGCAATGACTGCTTTCAACTCAAAGGAAGGCGGTTTTCAACTCACTCCGGTAGGACGGGTCCAAACGCCCACACTCGCCATTCTTACCGAACGCGAACAGCGCATTCGTTCGTTTCAACCCAGGACCTATTGGGAAGTTTTTGCGGATTTCGATGTGCAACAGGGCACTTATCGAGGACGCTGGTTTGACGAGCGCTTCGCGAAAGACCAGGACGAAGATCGAAGAGGCGAGCGTCTGTGGGATCGCGCCAAAGCTGACGCGATCCAGGCAAAAGTCCTCGGGGAGTCGGGCGAAATCGCCGAGGAGAGAAAAACCACCACACAGGCTCCTCCCCAGCTCTTTGATCTCACCTCACTGCAGCGGGACGCGAATTCACGATTTGGTTTTTCAGCACGACTTACTCTCCAAGTCGCGCAACAACTCTACGAGCGGCATAAAGTCATCACATATCCACGAACGGATTCCCGGTATCTGCCGGAGGACTATATCCGAACTGCCCGTGAAGTTTTGTCTAATCTCGTCGATCCGTCATTGCGACCCTTTGCCGAAAACGTTTTGCGGAACGGTTGGGTGCGGCCCAGCAAGCGGATCTTCAACGACGCAAAAATCACTGATCACAACGCGATCATTCCGACCGGTCAGCTCCCGAAAAATCTGGACGACAAAGAGCAACGCATTTTCGACCTCGTGGCACGCCGATTTGTTGCCGTATTTTTTCCGCCCGCCCAATTTGAAGTCACAACAAGGATCACCCGCGTCAAAGAGGAGGCATTCAAGACCGAAGGACGCATCATCAAGGAACCGGGTTGGCTCGCCCTTTATGGAAGACAACCTTCTGGAGATGACCAGGGCGCTTCCCTGGTCGATGTCGTGCCAGGGGAACGCGCATTGACGCGGAATTGTGAAATCAAAGAGAGCCAGACAAAACCCCCGGCCCGGTTCAACGAAGCGACCCTGCTCTCGGCCATGGAAGGCGCCGGAAAACTCGTGGAGGAAGAAGAACTGCGCGAAGCGATGGCAGCCAAAGGATTGGGAACGCCTGCAACCCGCGCCACGATCATCGAGGGATTGATTCATGACGAATATATCGCCCGCGATGGAAAAGAACTGGTAGCCACCGCAAAAGGTATCGCACTTATCACCTTGCTCCGCGGCATTGGCATCAACATTTTGTCTTCGCCTGAACTAACTGGCGAATGGGAATATCAGCTCAAGCTGATGGAACAAGGCCGCCTGGAACGGCCGGCGTTTATGGGCAAGATCAAGGATCTGGCGCGTGAAATCGTAGAGAAGGCAAAGAACTTCGCCAGCGACGTCGAAGGAAACTACTTAACGCTTGAGGCGCGGTGTCCGAATTGCGGAGCTTTGCACTTGAAAGAAGACTATCGGGCCTATCATTGTGAAAGATGCGGCTTTCGACTTTTCAAGAGCATTGCCGGTCGGCTTCTTACCCCCGAGGAAGTCATTGTTCTCGTTGCTGACAAGAAAGTGGGGCCTCTCGAAGGCTTCCGCAGCAGAGCCGGACGGCCCTTTTCCGCTACGCTCGTTTTGAACGAGAACAACAAGCCTGAATTCGTCTTCGAGAATAATGGCAATTCCCAAACGACGGAAGTGGATACTGCTCAACATACGCTGATCGGGAAGTGCCAGGTTTGCGGTACGGGCCAGGTTTACGATACAGGTGTCGCCTACATTTGTGAGAACGTCGCGAAAGGCGATTGCTCTTTCAAACTCAACAAAACGATCCTCAAGCGCGAAATCACGCCAGAACAGATGCGCAAAATGCTAGCGGACGGAAAGAGCGACGTCTTGAAGGGATTTGTATCGAAAAAGGGTCGCCCATTTGATGCCGCTCTGAAACTCCAGGCCGGCAAGATCGGTTGGGAATTTGCAAAGCGGGTTAAAAGGTATCGCAAGGCAAAAGCGGAATAGGTTACAAAGGCGATCCCGCGGAGGTGCGCAAAGGGAAGGTTTCCCCTGCCTCATTCGAGCACGAGGGCGAACCTTTGGTTTGCGCCTTCGCCGCGCTGTGCCTCTGTGGTGAAATCCTTCGCCCGGCCTAGGCCGGCTGCCCCACCTTTTCGTCCCGGCGCGACGGTTCTTTCATCTTGGTCTTTATCACAAGCGGTTTTGAATCAACGTCCGGCTTTTTCCTTAACGCGTTCTCCAGGAACAATCCCTGCGAGTCTATACGATCGCCATTAACGACTATGCGTTCGTAGGTGGGCTCCAATCCTTGCTCGCGCGCCCTCACGTTGTCGCGCCAGTACGTCTCGAGGATCTGGTCTACTTGCGCGCGCAAATCCGAATCTTCGATCGGAAAACAGGTCTCAACACGCCGGAAAAAGTTGCGGGCCATCCAGTCCGCGCTCGCAAGGTAAATCTCTGGATGCTCTCCATTCTCAAATCGATAGACGCGGCTGTGTTCCAGAAATCGGCCAACGACGCTTCGAACAGTGATGTTATCGCTCACGCCAGGCATTTTCGCCCGGAGACAGCAGACGCCGCGTACGAGCAACCGGATCTTTACTCCGGCCTGGGAAGCCCGGTACATCGCCTCGATAACCTCGGGATCCACAAGTGAATTTACCTTGGCAAAGATCGAAGCAGGTTTTCCGCCCCTTGCGAAATCCGCCTCCCGATCAATCGTCGAAATCACAAAATCGTGAAGCGCTTTCGGCGCCGCCTTTATTTTCTTCAATTCGGGGAATACCGAAACACCAGTCAACCAGTTGAAAAGCTCCGCGCTGTCGTTCGTGAGATCCGGATCACATGTCAGCAATCCCAAATCCGTATAAAGCTTTGCAGTCGATGGATGATAATTTCCCGTTCCGAGATGGACGTAGCGCCGGATTCCGTCCTCCTCCCGGCGCACCACAAGAGCTAGTTTGGCGTGCGTCTTCAGGCCCACAATCCCATAAACCACGTGCACTCCGGCTTCCTGCAAGGTCCGCGCCCACTTGATATTCGCTGCCTCGTCAAAGCGCGCCTTTAACTCAATGACAACTGTAACCTGTTTCCCGCTTTCGGCCGCCTCTGCAAGAGAGGCCACAATCGCGGAATCGCCACTGGTGCGATAAAGGGTTTGCTTGATTGCTAAAACGTTCGGATCCTCAGCAGCCTGCTCAATGAAATCGAGCACAGTCTGAAAGCTTTCGTAGGGATGGTGAATCAAAATCGGCTTGCGCCGGATCTGCGTAAAGATGTCTTCATGGTCGGTCGGCGAACTGATAATCATCGGAACAAACGGGCGAAACTTCAGATCCGGCCGATCAACTTCGGAAATTACCGGCATCAAGCGCAGGAAATTAATCGGGCCGTCCACCTGGTATAGATCGTCATCTGTCAGACTGAAAGTCTGCAGCAACTGCTCGGCGATGTGGGGTGGACAATCTTTTTGGACCTCCAGCCTGACGGCGTCTCCTCGGCTTCTCTTGCGTAATTCAAGCTCGATGGCCTTGAGAAGATTAACAATTTCTTCCTCGTCCAGATAAAGATCGCTGTTTCGAGTAACGCGAAACTGGTACGCGCCCTTGACCCGGACACCATGGAAAAGCGAACTGACGTGCGCCTGAATCAGATTGCCAATGAATATGTACCGGTAGATCCCTTTTTGGCCCGCCTTGTAAGGCAGCAGACGTGGCAGAATCCTGGGCACCTGCACTACGGCCAGATTTGTGTTTAATTCCTCGCCTTCAAGTTCTACCGCGACGTTTAGGCTCTTGTTCAATAACTGCGGAAACGGGTGAACGGGATCGACAGCGAGTGGCGTTAAGACCGGGTAGACAGATTTCTCAAAATATTTCGTATAATATTGTTTCTCCTCCTTGGTGAGTTCGTCATACGGCAGAAAAAAGATCTGGTTTTGCTCCAGCGAAGGAACAAGTTCCTCATTCCAGAGCCGATATTGATCATCGACCATTTTCCTGACCCGGGCAGAAATAGCCGCAAGTTGCTCGCTCGGAGTGAGCCCATCCGGACCGGGAGCACTCACATTGCTCTGGCGCTGCTGCCTTAGTCCAGCAACCCGAACCTCGAAAAACTCGTCAAGATTGGAAGCAACAATGCAAAGAAACTTCAGGCGTTCCAACAGGGGATTCCTGGGATCCTTGGCTTCTTCAAGCACACGTTCGTTAAATTCAAGCCAACTTAGTTCCCGGTTGACATAAAACCTCGGATCGTCAAATAGGGGCGACGCGTCCTTTTCCATAATTTTCTTTTTAGCGCTCCGTTTCCGGCTACTTCTTTCCTTTTGCATCCTAAGTCCCCGACGACTCTCATCGTCAATAATCGGCTGTTACAACCTTGTAACAAACCATTCGAACTCCCCGAGGTCCCTTGTCCCGAGAAGGCATCTGCTTTGTCGCGAATTCGGGAAACAAAAACTATCCTCGACGCGCAATATGCGTCAAGCCACGAGCCTGGAAATCTGGATCTGGACGACGTCCGGTCCCTCAGCGCCGCCGAAACCCGATGGAGCAATTCTTTACTTTATTTGCCAGAGTTTGGCGTTTCGATCTTTACCACCAAATCGGGCAACCTCCGCGGTTCACGGCTACAACAGAGGGTCTGTCTTGCAACCCCCGGCTGCGAGGGACCGCAGCCCTCCAGGTCATTTACGGCCATCAATGCTTTGGTCGAAACACGTCTGGCACACCTCCCGGAACATGGTTTTTCGGGTTCTCCAGGCTAATCCCTTCGATTGCCAGACAGGAGTGGCAGCAGATAGTACAGCAGGTAACCAAGCGACGTCAGAAACGCAGCGACATAGGTCAGCGCCGCCGCATCGAGTACACTGTTCACTGCGGCGATCTCGCCGGGGCTTCGAATAAACCCCATATCCACCAGCACTCTCTTCGCCCGATTCGAAGCGTCAAACTCGACCGGAAGCGTGATCAGGTTAAATAGCATGATGATGCCCCACGCAATACACATGATCAGTAACATAGGCCGGATAAGTCCCGTCATGAACCCAACTATCGGCAGGAAAGCGACCGCCATATTTGCGTACCCTGCAAGTCCAACCGCCGCCATGCGCATATTAAGTGGAGCATAAGCCATCTTGTGTTGAATGGCATGACCGCTCTCATGGGCGGCGATCCCCAGAGCAGCAGTAGAGGAACCGTGAAAGTTTCCCGAAGAAAGCACCAAGCGTTTATTCAGCGGGTCGTAATGGTCGCCAAGCAAGTCATTCGACTCGACAATTTCAACGTCATTGATACCCGCTGCGCCCATGATGCGGTATGCAGCTTCGGCTCCTGACATCCCAGAGGTCGCAGGGACCTGGCTGTATTTCGCGTAAGCCGCTTTGACCCGCCACGTCGCCCAGAGAGAAAGCGCCAACGTCCCAAGAAATAGCAAAATGCTTAATCCAGTCATTTGTTTTTAATAACCTTCCTTAGACTACTCTTCTTTAGCGCGACTTTCAAAGCGGCACAGGCCATCTTCTCACCGGGCGCAGCGGCCGACAACTCCTGCAAACTTCGACGGGCCTCACGCATGGAGTGCGTTTTTTTCCTTTTCCCCGAATCAAACTCCGCATTAGCTTATCAAGTTTATGGGGAACTTTTTTGAGGGATACCGTACGGATTCATTCTTCGATGAGATGTTTGAGTCCATGGGAACCGTTCGTCCGCATTACCGGAAGCTGTTTGATCGGTACGGAGGAATGGCGATCGGGGAATTCGAGAAAAAACGGGCCGCGGCTGACAACGCATTTCTAAGCCAAGGGGTCACTTTTACCGTTTACAGCGATAAGGAAGGCACTGAACGCATTTTCCCCTTCGACCTGATTCCACGCATCATCCCGCAAAAGGAATGGGAATATGTCGAACTCGGCCTGAGCCAACGGATTACAGCGCTCAATCTCTTTTTGCAGGATATCTACCACGAACAGAAAATCGTGAAGGATGGCGTGATTCCGGAAGATATCGTTCGGAGCGCCGTCCATTTCCGGCCTGAGTTCATGGGTTTCGATGTTCCGAAGGACATCTACATTCATATCTGCGGAACAGATCTTATCCGGGACAACGCAGGAAATTATCTCGTCCTGGAAGACAATGCCCGAAGCCCTTCCGGCGTTTCCTATCTGTTGGAGAACAGGCAGGCAATGAAGCGAGTCTTCCCGAATCTTTTTTCGCGCTATCTGGTTCGGCCCGTGGACACCTACTGTCTGGAGTTGCTGAACGTTTTGCGATACATCGCACCTAATGGCAATGCGGACCCTGCCGTCGTACTTCTCACACCCGGCATCTACAATTCCGCTTACTTTGAACATTCCTTCCTTGCGCGCACCATGGGAATCGAAATTGTGGTCGGCGCCGACTTGGTGGTTGAAGGCGGCTTCGTCTTCATGAAAACGACGCAAGGTCTAAAGCGCGTCGACGTGATTTATCGCAGAATCGATGACGACTTTCTTGATCCGCTCGTCTTCCGCAAGGATTCGGTGCTTGGCGTTCCCGGTATCGTCGATGCCTACAGACGCGGTAACGTCAGCTTGGCAAACACGATCGGTACCGGAGTGGCCGACGATAAGGTGACCTATTACTTCGTCCCAAAGATGATCAAGTATTACATGGATCAGGATCCCATCCTTCCAAATGTGGAGACCTACCTGTCACACTTTGATACGGATCGAAATTTTATTCTTGAGAATCTCGATAAGCTGGTCGTGAAGTCGGCAAACGAAAGCGGCGGCTACGGGATGCTCATGGGTCCTTTTGCGTCAAGCGAGCAGCGCGAAGCTTTCCGCAAGGCTATCGAGGCTAATCCTCGTAACTATGTCGCTCAACCGGTGATTCAACTGTCTCGGTCCCCTTCCTTCTGCGACGATCACTTTGAGGGACGGCACATCGACCTGCGACCCTACATCCTTTTCGGTGAAAAAATTACCATCATCCCGGGCGGCCTGACGCGTGTCGCGCTCCGAAAAGGCTCGCTTGTTGTGAACTCTTCCCAAGGCGGAGGAAGCAAAGACACCTGGGTGCTCAGCGAATAAGGAATCTTTACCAGCACGCGCACTATGCTAAGCCGAGTAGCCGACGCCCTTTTCTGGCTAAGCCGATACACCGAACGAGCAGAAAACAACGCCAGAATGCTGGATGTCAACCTCCAGCTGATGTTGGACGCTCAACTGCTCAATTCAAATAATCAGCAGCATTGGGAATCAATCATCTTCACGCTCGAAGACAACGAACTGTTCCGGAAGCACTACCCCGAAATCACAAAGGATGCGGTCGTTGAATTTACTACATTCGACCGTAGAAACCCGAATTCAATTTATTCCTGCCTCGCTTCAGCACGTGAGAACGCTCGAACCGTTCGGGAACAGCTGTCCGTCGAAATGTGGGAACAGATCAATCGCATGTTTCTTCTTTTCCGTTCGGGAGCTGCAAAACGGATGTTTCAGGGGAGTACTTACGATTTTTTCAAATATATTCTTGAGGGGTCTCAACTCTTTCAAGGAGTCGCGGACGCAACCATGTCTCATGATGAGGGCTGGGAGTTTATCCGGCTCGGCAAATACCTGGAACGTGCAGACCGCACTTCTCGTATTCTCGATATTAAATATCATGTCCTTCTGCCGACAGGAGAGCAGGTTGGAGGAAATGTCGACACTATCCAGTGGATGGCAGTTTTGAAATCGTGCAGCGCCCTGGAGCCTTACAGAAAGCACTATCATGGACAGGTTGCACCTTGGAAAGTAGTCGAGTTTCTCGTAAAAAACGCAACCTTTCCCCGTTCCGTACTTTTCTGTGTGCATTCTGTTGACGAGTCATTGCATAAGATAACAGGCGTTGACCGCAGCGATTTCAACTACAGGGTCGAGGCAGAGCGTCTTTCCGGCAAGCTACTGGCTAATCTCTCCTACATTACAATATCGGAAATTTTCGAAACCGGTCTCCATCAATACCTGGACCGGATGCAGCTTCGACTGATCGAAATAACCAACGCTATCTACACCGAATTTTGCGAGTGGCTGGACGTCGAAAAAGAAGAGCCCAGGCAAATCCAGGAGCAGGTGAGCTGAACTAACTCTGTTGCCGCGGTTCAACAGTATCTGGACCAAAGGCAAGTGTGCAGTACTTTGATCGTGAGATCCCATTTATGATTCAGACCAAAAACAACCTCGCTGAGAAAATCCGAATCGAGATGATCCAGCTCTTGAATGGCAGATTATCGGACGCGATCGATTTGCAGCTGCAGACTAAGCAGGCGCATTGGAATGTCAAAGGGCCCAGCTTTATCGCCCTGCATGAGTTGTTCGACAAGCTCGCGGAGGAAGTCGAAGACCATGTAGATACGATCGCGGAACGTGTGACCCAACTTGGCGGCATTGCTTACGGGACGGTTCAGGTCGTACAGAACAAAACGCAGCTCCCGCCCTATCCTACCGAGATATTCGAAGGGGCAGCGCACGTGGCGGCTCTTTCTGATTCTTTTACTGCGTTCGGAACAGCTGTGCGGGCTGCCATAGATGTCGCTGACCAGGCGGGCGATAAGGATACTGCTGACCTGTTTACAGGAATATCGCGAGGCATCGACAAAGCGCTGTGGTTTATTGAAGCGCATATCCAAGCTGCACAGTGAAGTGCCTCCACTACCTGACTTCCGTAGCGCGCATGTAATCGCGCAAAGGTTCGGGAATCACGATTGAACCATCGGCACGCTGATAGTTTTCAACCAGCGCTACGTAAAGTCGGGATAGTGCGGTGCCAGATCCATTGAGGGTATGGCAAAAATGATTCTTCCCCTCGGCATCCTTGTACCTCAGGTTCATACGCCGCGCTTGATAATCTTCCGCATTCGAACAGCTCGAAACTTCCAGATACCGACCCTGGCCGGGCGCCCAAACCTCCAAATCGTAAGTTTTCGCCATCACGAATCCCACATCACCGGTACACAACTCGATTACCTGATAGTGTAATCCAAGAATCTGGAGGACTTTTTCGGCGTTTGCCGTCAAAGATTCCAATTCCCCGTAAGAGTCCTCCCGCGTCGTGATTTTGACCAGCTCGACCTTGTCGAATTGATGAACCCGGATCATTCCCCGGGTGTCCTTTCCCGCCGATCCAGCTTCGCGGCGAAAACAGGGCGTATGCGCTACAAAATACTTGGGAAGTTCATCTGCGGCCAGAATCTCGTCACGATGAAAATTTGTCAGCGGAACTTCCGCTGTTGGTATTAAAAACATTTCCCCCTCATCCAACCCATAGGCCTCGCCTTCAAATTTTGGCAATTGCCCTGTGCCAATCATGCATTTCCTCCGGACAAGATAGGGAGGACTAATTTCCGTATAGCCGTGATCGAGCGTGTGTAAATCCAGGAGAAACTGAATAAGGGCACGCTGAAGCCGTGCACCAATATTTGTGAAACATACAAAGCCGCTCCCGCTTATTTTCGCAGAGCGCTCCAGATCGATGAGGCGAAGTTTCACTCCCAGGTCAACGTGATCAAGCGGTCTGAAATCGAAAGCCGGCCGTTCACCCCAAATCCGAATTACAGGATTTGCGCTTGCGTCTGTACCGACTGGAACGCTCGGATGCGGCAGGTTGGGAATGCCATACAGCAACTCTCTTTGGGACTCGTCAGCAGCCGAAACCTGTCCTCCCAGTCTCGCGATATCGTCGCCTATCGCTCGGACCTTGCTCTCCAGTTCAAAACTCGACTGTTTCTTTGAGCGGAGCGCTCCAATTTCTTTACTCAAACGATTTCTTTCGCCACTGAGCCTTTGCATCTCCGTTTCGAGGCGGCGCCGTTCGGCATCGATTTCCAACACAGCATCCACCTGCCGAACCAGATCTCTATCGCGCGTTGCGAGACGCTCCCGAACGTAGTCCGGTTTCTCGCGGATGAGACGAATATCGAGCATGTTCTCGATCGTTGTATCCCATAAGGGCGAACAGTAAACAGGAATCTTTCACCAGCGAACGTCTCGCATATAACTTGTGATGTCGTTGCGTTCAAAACGGCCCGTGGGCAGTGGGGTCTGAGCACGGGACTGGCGGTAGGAGTGCCGATCCGGCGGCCGCCAGGCGGTTGCCGGATCGGGATTAGAGCAGCGGTAGGTCCGATCTCCGAGCGGACCGTCAAAATTGCTCGCGCAGAACTTACGACCTCATCGTAAAACCGGTCGCCTCGGAGATGCATCTGGCCAGGAAAAGGGAGTCGGCGCCGGAGCTTCTGTCCCGAAAGGACAGAGCATTCAGCCCGGGGGTTTCAACTCCGCGAAAACACGTCCCAGTGAGCGAACCGCCCTGAAAGGGTCGCAGATTTAGGG
>Ga0306920_100005458_pt1 | contig 16454 bp, 12 predicted proteins | sample flu12Cox44000170_FD_204666 | JGI IMG/M metagenome (GOLD analysis project Ga0306920, IMG submission 204666) | Lab enrichment of tropical soil microbial communities from Luquillo Experimental Forest, Puerto Rico - flux4day.12C.oxic.44.000.170 (v2)... | ecosystem: Environmental > Terrestrial >... | reverse complement strand
GTCCTCCGGACCTACCCTTGTCGATCGTGAACACGCGCGACTGGTCGGTCCCGCTTGTGCCGATCGCCTGTGCCACAACCGTCTTGTAAATGTACTTCTGCTGAAAATTCAGCATTGCCTGCAGCCGCTGTCCCTGCTTCGCATCCTCGAGCAGAGCCGCCTCTTCGAGCCGCAGCCGGTCCACGGTCTTCTTCAGGTCTACGTTCTCCTGGCGCGCATGGCGTAGGTCGATGTAGTTGTGCCAGAACCCGTAGATGCCTTGTCCGGTCCCATGCAGAATGCGCTCTGGCCAATAGACAACCGCATTGGCCCATAGCCGCAGGAGCGTGACGCTCTGTCCGTCACCCGCCTCAGCACCGGGCAACGCTGCACGAGTTCGTTTTACCTGGACGGCAAGACCCAGAATCTGGGCCACCAGCAAAGCCAGCAGCACCAGCAGATTCCGATAGCGGACAAAGAACGATTCCATCTCTAAATATCCCGACTGACCACCGGTCGGGCACGATCAGCAGGATTGTCTTCAGTGTAATGAAAAGCAAGCGATCCGGATGTGCGCTGCACTCATCAGGACTCTGAAAGTAACGAGGTGAAGGGAAGAGGGAACAGGGAGTTGGGAGTAAACCGCAAAAGCTCGGCCACTAGTCTGTCTCCTTGTCCACCGTCTTTGTTCAAAGTGACGGTAGGCGGAGCGCCACAGCATAGGGAGCTTTTTACTCCCTATGCCCTACTCCCTGATCCCTGCCTTTAATCAATCTTGATCTTGCGCAGCAGGCGGAAGTCCGACAGCATCTTTCCCGTGCCCAGCACCACTGAAGCCAGCGGGTCGTCGGCCACTGACACAGGCAAGCCGGTCTCTTCGCGAATGCGCTTGTCGAGATTTTTGATCAGCGCGCCTCCGCCGGTCAGCACAATACCGCGATCGCTGATGTCCGCCGACAGCTCAGGAGGCGTCCGTTCCAATGCCACGCGAATCGCATTCATGATCACCGCAATGCACTCTCCCAGCGCCTCGCGAATCTCGCTGTCGTCAATGGAAATCGTCTTCGGCACGCCCTCAATCAGGTTACGCCCCTTGATTTCCATCGTCAGCGGCTTGTCCAGCGGATACGCCGACCCGATCTCGATCTTGATCTGCTCCGCAGTGCGCTCGCCGATCAGCAGGTTGTACTTGCGCTTCAGGTAATTCGTAATGGACTCGTCCATCTGGTTGCCGGCCATCCGCACCGAGCGAGAGTACACAATGCCCGAAAGCGAAATCACCGCAATGTCCGTCGTACCGCCGCCGATATCGACCACCATGTTGCCGCCAGGCTCCGTGATTGGCAAGCCGGCGCCGATCGCCGCCACCATCGCCTGTTCCACCAGGTACACTTCACTGGCCTTTGCGCGATACGCCGAATCCTCAACGGCGCGCTTTTCCACCTGCGTGATTTCTGATGGAACGCCAATCACAATCCTCGGGTGCACCAGCATCTTGCGGTTGTGCGCCTTCTGGATGAAGTAATTCAGCATCTTCTCGGTGACTTTGAAGTCGGCAATCACGCCATCTTTCATCGGCTTGATGGCCACGATGTTTCCGGGCGTGCGACCCAGCATCTCCTTGGCTTCCTTGCCTACAGCTTCCACCTCACCGGTGTTCTTGTTAATGGCCACGATGGAGGGCTCGTTCACCACGATGCCCTTTCCAGCGGCGTAGACCAGTGTGTTGGCGGTGCCGAGATCGATCGCCAGGTCGCTCGAAAACATGCTAAAGAGCGAACGCAGGCCATGCGACCGCGAAGTGCGGGAAGGATAACCGTTTGCAGACATGAAAAGTGGATCTAACCTCTCTAGCATTGTACGGCCACATAGGCCTCCAACTACAAACACCGGAGGTAATGGGTCGGCAAGGAAACTTTGTCAATACCCCCTTCTCATCATGCGAGAATTCCACCGCCAAAAACCGGCTGAAAATTTGCTCTCGCGCAAGTAACGCTTTGTGCGGGAGCAGCCCTCCACGGCGCAATCAGATGAAATCGTCTCGCTGCGTTAAACTCAGTTGTTCGCAGGGTCCTGATCACTGATCGCCGAACCCTGCGACTACAAATCGTGAACTGAGAACTGAAAAATGACCTATCCCACGTATCACAATCTGATTGGCGGTGAGTGGATCCCCGCCCTGAGCGGCAGCACCACCCTGAATGTGAATCCAGCTGACGACTCCGACGTCATCGGAGCATTTCCGTCATCAGGTCCCGAAGATGTCGCCCGCGCCGTCGCGGCAGCGAAAGAGGCCTTCGCCACATGGCGTCTCGTTCCAGCACCCAGGCGTGCCGAAATCCTCGTCCGCACCGGAATCCTCCTGCAGCAGCGGAAAGAGCAATACGCCCGCGAAATGACTCGCGAGATGGGCAAGGTCCTCGCCGAAACCCGTGGTGACGTGCAGGAGGCCATCGACGAAGCTTTCTACGTCGCGGGCGAAGGCCGCCGCCTCTTCGGCCAGACCACTCCCTCCGAGCTCCAGAACAAGTTCGCCATGTCCGTCCGCATGCCCGTTGGCGTCGTGGGCCTCATCACGCCGTGGAACTTCCCCATGGCCATCCCGAGTTGGAAGCTCTTCCCCGCGCTTGTCTCCGGGAATGCCTGCATCATCAAGCCCGCGACCGACACGCCCCTCTCGACCTACAACCTTGTTCAGACCTTGATCGACGCTGGCCTCCCTCCCGGTGTCGTCAACATCGTTAGCGGCAGCGGCGGCGCTACCGGCAACGCGCTCGTTGAGCACCCCGACGTCCGCGCCATCAGCTTCACCGGCTCCAGCGAAGTCGGCTCGCACGTCGCCCAGCGTGCCGCTGCGACCTTCAAGCAGGTCTCTCTCGAAATGGGCGGCAAGAATGCGCAGATCGTTCTCGACGACGCCAACCTCGACCTTGCCCTCGACGGCGCGCTGTGGGGTTCATTCGGCACAACCGGCCAGCGCTGTACCGCCACCAGCCGCATCCTTCTGCAGAAGGGGATTGCCACGAAGTTCACCAGCGAATTCGTCGCTCGCGCAAAACACCTCAAAATCGGCAACGGCCTCGACGAAACCATCCAGGTAGGCCCGCAGGTCAACAAAAGCCAGATCGAAACCTCAAGGAAGTATGTCGACATCGCAACTGGTGAAGGCGCGAAACTCCTCTGCGGCGGCCACCCGCTCACTGGCGGCGACTTTACCCGAGGCACCTTCTTCGAACCAACCGTGATGGGCTCAGTCAATCCCTGCATGCGCATCGCTCGCGAAGAAGTCTTCGGCCCGGTCGTCTCTCTCATTGAATTCGACACCTTCGAGCAGGCCGTCGAAATCGCCAACTCCATCGACTACGGCCTTTCCACCGCGCTCTACACACGCGACGTGAACCGTGCCTTCACTGCGATTCGCGACCTCGAAGCCGGCATCACGTACATCAACGCGCCCACGATCGGAGCAGAAGTCCACCTCCCCTTCGGAGGCGTCAAGCACACTGGCAACGGCCACCGCGAAGGCAACGGCGCACTCGACTTCTTCACCACATGGAAAGCGGTCTACGTCGATTACTCCGACAAACTCCAGCGCGCCCAGATCGACAACGCCGAATAAGTCCCGTCCTCCCACTCAGACTTGTCATCCTGAACGGAGCGGCTTGGGGCCCCGCGGACGATTTATTGTCCGTGAGGTAAGCGGCGTGAAGGACCCGCTTTTCAGGATGCGAGCTCATCCACAAACCGAGGGTGCCCCATGCATGACCCGAACGTATCGCGTCATGAGTGGGAATCAACGACTCTACGCGTACCCCCTCCATTTGATAAAACAGAAGACCTCACACCCTCATCGCCAATGGAGGGACTTCATGATCTCGCCCGGAGAGAACAGGCGTCCTGCTGACTGGAACACCCTCGTCAGCGGCCTGAAGCACCGCTGGCTCCTTCCCCTACGCGCCTTCGAGTGGCTCTGGGAGTGGGTAGCCTACGCCCTCAGTTGCTGGAGCTTCCTCGAAGTTCTCGAATATCTCGGACGCCTCTCCGTCCTGCTCGGCGTGATCTTTTACTTCAGCGAATCCGGCGCGCGCATCAAGCAGCGCCACTACCAGGCATGGCAGGTGATCAACACCGCCCAAGGAAAAGGCGGTAGCGGCGGACGCATCGAGGCCCTCCAGGAACTGAACGCAGATAAGGTGCCGCTCGTTGGCGTCAACGCCTCAGGCGCATTTCTCCAGGGCATTCGTCTCGAGCGCGCCGACCTTCTGCGAGCCGATCTCAGCGCCGCCGATCTCCGCGGAAGCTCCTTCCGGTCCGCCGACCTCACTTACGCCGATCTCCACGACGCCAACTTCCGCGGCAGCGATCTCGAAAATTCCGTCCTCTCAAATGCGGACCTCGCGAGTGCCGATCTCGTCGGCAGCAACCTCGCCAACGCAAGGCTCGATGGCGCCGACCTGTCATCGGCCGATCTGCGCTCTGCAAACCTGAAAGGCATCCAGTGGAAGCAAATCTCCGCAATCAAAGACGCCAATATCGCCGCCGTTAAGAACGCTCCCGACGGCTTCCGCCAGTGGGCCTTAAGCCACGGTGCAGTTGAAACCGCTGGCGCCGACTAAGGTCCGATGCTGCGAATAATTTCGCGTTCCGGGAGCACAATGGAAGTTGGAACCCGTCCTGGCAATTTCCGCAGCGCGCGTCGGTCCGGCCAGAGCTGACAGATTGAACGAAACGGAAGCGCCAAGCCCCGAGACGTGAAGCGGTGTACAGCTTTCACAGTTCAAGGTGATCTAAATCACTCTTCAAACGCAACAAAATGCACGGAATTGTCGCCTTTTTGCACGCAAAAACACACTAAAATGCGTCGAAAACAATCACTTCTGAACCGGCAAATCACTGTATCAAAAAGAGATACCCCGATAAGGAGCAAAACAAGAAAACGTACCTGTAAAACTGTGAACCTCCAGGCGCAACAAGCCCATCAGTTCCCGCTAATGTTCGCTGCCCTCGCTAAGTCATTTAATAAGAGGAATTTGCTTGTAAGTCTAATCCTAAGAGGAATTTGCGGAGACATCCATTCGTTAAGTCAATGAAAACAAGGAATTTAGTTTAGGAAGAAGGGTGGGGTATAACAGTGACGTCAGAAAAGCCAGGGCCCGAGAGCTGACAGCTGAAAAGCTGAAGGCTAAGGGCTCGAGGCAAGAAGCCGAGAGACTCTCTACTCGTTTATCCGTGCGAAGACCACTGACATGCCGCCCGCCGAGCTCAGCGCGCAGGTTGCGTGTTGGTCGCACTTGTAGTGAATCAGCGCGTAGTTGTGTGCCCAGTTCGCGGCGATCGTCCTATCAGGCTTGTTTGCGATCGTGAAGCTCTTTCCGGCTGTTCCTTCCAGGACACCGTGCGCCGGGTCAAAGTAGCTCACCCGGTCGTCGCCTTGAAGGTAGTAAGCGGAGAGAGCTCTCTTCGAAGCAGACTTGCCGCTAGGACCGATATCGCGAAACGAATCTGCTCGGCGCTGTGCGAGCTGCTCGCGGGTTGGCCTGGCTACTGCCTTCGTCGGCGGCTTGAGCATCGCCTCCTGCTCGTCGACCGTTGGGAAGTTGGTTGTGAAATCCCAGTAATAAGCACGCTTGTACTGGTCCGGAGAGCAAGGCAGCGCTCCTTGTGCGTTCACAGCGGTGACCACGCCGTCTTCCCCGGCTTGATTCTGGAAGATGTCTTTACCGCGCTCTCGTTCGGCTTCGGCAGCCTGGAGCTTTTCCAACTCCGCCTGTCGTGCGGCTTTCGCTGCGGCTCTCGCCGCCTCGCCCTTCTTGCCGGGATGCGTATCGACCGGTATGTTCAACGGCCCATTCTGCGGATCGAAATGAAAGATGACTTCCTTGCCGCACAGGGCAAATCCGGACTGATCAAGGATCCGCATATTGATCGAATATGGTCCCGGCGGATTCGCATTCACCTTTGCAAACCCCGGAGCCTGAACCGGTCCGATCGGCTCCAGGCGCAACTGGTATTGCAACTTGCCCGCCTTCGAGTTTCCGTCCCACTGCGTAACCAGGTGTCCTCTTAGCCCGGCCTGCGCCACAACGCCCGGACCAAGATCGCCGGGAACAGGTCCGTCGTTTTTCTTGGGCTTGGCCACGACAAACAGGAGCGCAATCACAACGATGGCAAGAGCACCGGCACCGAAAAGCATAAAGGGAAACCGCTTCTTTCTGGTCTCCTGGTCCTCCACAGGGAAGCTGTTCTCGACATCCTCACTTTCTTCCATTTCATAGAAAGATGAGTCGCGCGCTTCCGCCCTCGGTTTTACCGTGGCCGGTATGGAATGCCTCAGCTCTGCGATCTCCTCGTGGAGATCGCTCTGGTCGGACTCGAACATCGTTTCGCCTTTCGCGGGTTTGTCAGAGATTCTCCCATGCCGGTAACCCAGATGCAAAGTACGGGCGTAATGCCACTTTAGTCTCGGAACGCTCGGTTGTTGGAGGATTGGAAGTGACTACAAAGGTTCGTGCGGGACCGTCGGAGGGGAATTGGTCGATGAGGAAGCTAGATACGGCTCTCATCCAGAACCTCGCGAAGCGCAAAGCTTGTCTCAAGGCGTGTCACGCCCGGCAGCCGGGAAAGCTCGTTCTGATGCAGGCGCCCGTAGTCGTCAATTCCTCCCACTCGGGCGACCAGCATGTAGTCGTATTGGCCAGCCATCAGATGGCAGCTGACAATCTCCTTGCACCTGCGAACTGCGGTCTCAAAAGCTGCCAATACAGGCGCCGACTGCCGCTCGAGGGTGACCCGGATATAGATCGTCATGCGCTTTCCGAGCAGACGGTCGTCTACGAGCGCCCGATAGCCCCGGATGAAGCCTCCCGATTCAAGGCCCTGAATGCGCCGTGATGCGGCAGAGGCCGAAAGTCCTACCGCTTCGCCAACTTCGTAATTGGTGGCTCGCCCATGCCGCTCTAGATACCGCAGAATCGCACTATCCAGTTCGTCCAACTCTGCTGTGTAGTTGGCGCTTTCACTCTTCGCAGGCGTTTCTTGCATGAAATATCGCTCCCATTCACGAATCGTTCCTATTTTGCGCCTTTGTCACGAAGAATGCACACATTGAAAGCAAAATTAGTCATAAGATGTGTGTGAACTGGAAGCCAGTCAGTGATGCGCGCCGGATCGAGCCCTCCTCCAACCCAAATTGAATCCGGCGCGCCACATTACAGAATCCTTTACTTCCCATCGCAAATCTCAGCTTTTTGAGGAGCAGGACTCATGATTATCGGTGTGCCCAAAGAAATTAAGGACAACGAAGCCCGCGTTGGCGTTACTCCGGCTGGCGTGAAAGCGCTCGCAGAAGCCGGTCATAAAGTGATGGTTGAGACACGCGCGGGCGACCTCTCAGGGTTTTCCGACGCCGATTATCAGGATGCAGGCGCTGAGATCGTTGGCGACGCCGGCTACGTCTGGGGCATGGCTGACACCGTCGTCAAGGTGAAGGAGCCCGTGGAGCAGGAGTATTCGTACTTCCGAGAGGGTCTTGTGCTCTTCACCTATTTGCATCTAGCTCCAGTGCCGGTCCTTACGGACAAGCTGTTGCAATCCAAAATGATCGGCATTGCCTATGAAACAGTGCGGGACCGTCAGGGGACGTTGCCACTGCTGACGCCGATGAGCGAAGTCGCGGGCCGCATGAGCGTGCAGGTTGGAGCGGTCTATCTCGAAAAGGAGCGCGGCGGCCGTGGAATTCTGCTCGGCGGCGTTCCTGGTGTCCCGCCTGCTCATGTGACGATCATCGGCGGCGGAATCGTTGGAACCAACGCTGCAAGGATTGCGTTGGGCTTTGGAGCCAAAGTCACTCTCGTCGATGTGAATCTGAGCCGCCTTCGCGAGCTCGATGACATGTTTGGCGGCCGCCTTTATACGCTTGCCTCAAACAGCTACAACGTAGCCAACGCAACGCGGGAAGCCGACCTGGTGATCGGTGGAGTGCTGATTCCGGGGGCGACTGCTCCTAAAATCGTGACTCGGACGATGGTGTCCCGGATGAAGAAAGGTGCGGTCATCGTCGATGTTGCGATCGATCAGGGTGGGTGTGTCGAAACCGCCCGACCGACATCGCACTCCAATCCGAGCTACGTGGTGGATGGCGTTGTGCATTACTGTGTGACCAACATGCCGGGAGCGGTGCCCCACACATCTACGCTGGCTCTGACGAACTCGACATTTCCATACCTGATGCGGATTGCGAACCTCGGTGCGCGCGAAGCGCTGAAGCAGGACGCAGGATTCGCCGAGGGACTGAATACATGGATGGGAACATTAACCCATCGTGGCGTAGCCGAGAGCCAGAAACGCCCGTGGACCGGGGCTGCAAGTGTCCTTGGTTAGCGCGATTACCCGGCGGAGCGATTACGAGATGATCTTCGCCGCACTATAATCGCCCCATGCTTTTCGAGGGCGACTCACGACGACGGACAGCTGTGCTCTCCGGGGCTGGCGTGTTGCTCTTCTTTGCAGTCCTTGGTGGCCTGCAGGCCTTCAATACCTCGAATATCAGCTTCCTCAACCCCGAGACTTCTGGCGAGACGCTGGCTTTTACAGGTCTGACGGTTGTCGTCTTCCTGCTTCTGCTGGTCTTGCTCCTAATCCTGCTGCGAAATATTCTCAAGCTTTACGCAGATCAGAGCAGCAACGCGCTGGGTGCTCGCCTGCGCACGCGGATGGTCCTGGGAGCAGTGCTGATTGCGCTGACCCCGGCCGTCTTCATGTTCCTCTTCAGCTTCCAGTTAATGAACCGATCCATCGATCGGTGGTTCTCTCCCAACACTTCCGAACTGCGCGAGGACTCTACCCGGGTTGTGCTCGAGCTCGCGCAATACGTCGCGAGCAACGCGCGTGTTGAGGCTGAATCGATTGCCTCCTCAGCAGAAATCGATCTCCCTCCTGAAAAACTCCCGGAATCGCTTGCTTCGCACCGCATCACGCTGGCTGGCGGCTTCGCCGCGGTCTATGGCAAGGATCAAAGGGTGCTTGCCAGTTTTCAGACGCCGCCAGAGTCGAGTTCGGCATCTTTGCTTCCGTGGCTAAGTGAAGACGTCCGCGAAAAGGCCATCACACTGACGGGGCCCTTTTCCGCAGGGCTGCTCGCATCGGCACAGGTCAGGGGAGAACCCCTGCTCGAGGTTTCCGGCCAGCAGTACGCGCTTGGTATGGCAAATACCTCGTCCGGAAAGACCGTTGTAGTTGGCTTGCCCATGCCCCAGGGCCTCAGTCAGACCACAAAACGCATCCGCTCCGGCGCTGACACTTATTGGAGGCTATTCCGTTCGCGCAAAAGCATCCGGGACACGTTCTTTCTCCTCTTGCTGCTGATCACTGTGGTGATCTTCTTCTCGAGCGTGTGGCTGGCTCTGTTCCTCTCCAAGCAGATCACGCGTCCCGTCGAGGCGTTGGCCGATGCCATGGACGAGATCGCTGCTGGAAAGTACGAGCATCGCGTTGGCTTGGTGAGCACTGGTGAAATGGCGGAGCTTGTGCGCTCGTTCAATCACATGGCGGCCGACCTCGATGCCAGTCGCCAGCTCGCAGAGAGCTCTTCCGCGCAACTTACCGCCGCGAACAGAGCGATCGAGGAGCGCCGCCGCGAACTCGAGACAATTGTCGAGACCATTCCATCGGGCGTGGTTACGCTTGACGGCTCCGGTACGATCCTGCAAGCCAACCGCGCCTTCGCGCTGCTGCTTGGTCGAGAGGAGAATGCAGTCCTGCGCTGCCAGAAGCTCGAATCCCTGCTCGCACCCGAATGTGTTGACGACTTCTTCGGTGTGATTCGTCGCGGCCAGAGGATGGGCGCAGCATCTACCGAGATTGAGTTTCACTCGCACGGGCGCACTTTGCATCTGGCCGTAACAAGCGCACGGTTGGAACTGGGTCATGGCCGGCCAGGCACGGTCCTGGTCGTAGAGGATATGTCGGAACAGCTTCGCGTGCAGCGGCAGTTGGCTTGGAAGGAAGTTGCCCAACGAGTCGCCCATGAGATCAAGAATCCCTTGACGCCAATCGCGCTTTCGGCAGAACGCATCGGCAAACATCTCGACCGGCAACAGCCGGATTCGCCCGCGATTATCCGTAAGTGCAGTGAGGTCATTCTGGGCTGCGTCTCTACTCTGCGAACACTGGTTGACCAATTCTCAGCTCTTGCACAGTTTCCGACACCCCAACCTCGCGCCTGCGATATGAACCAGATTGCAGAAGAGGCTCTCGCCCTCTTTGCGGGCCGGCTCGACGGAATTGCAGTTCAGCGTAATCTGGAGCCGGGATTGCCAATGGTTTATGCCGATCATGAAGCGATCCGCCGCGCTATCGCCAACCTGATCGACAACGCCGCTGAAGCTATGCAGGGCAGCCTCCTGCGGGTGCTCAGCATTCGCACTTGTCTCAGCGAGGACGGTGTGGCCGTCGAAGCCATCGTGTCCGATACCGGGCATGGCCTGACCGAGGAGATGCGCGAGCGGCTTTTTCTGCCGTTTTATTCCACAAAGCGCCGGGGCACGGGGCTGGGCTTGTCGATCGCAGCAAAGATCGTACAGGAACTGGGCGGTTCCATTCGCGCCGAAGGCAACACTCCCAAAGGCGCACGCTTCGTTCTTCGTCTGCCGTTGATGGATCAGGTTGAACAACCTGCGCAGGACACCGGCGATACCACTCCGCTCACGGGCACGCACTCATGAATCACATTCTGATTGTGGATGACGAGGCTGAGATTCGGGCCTCGCTGGAAGAAATTCTGAGTGAGGAGGGTTACGGTGTGGCAACTGCGGCGACCGCCGCAGAGGCCCTTCTGCTGCTTGAGGATGCTCTGTATGACGTGATTTTTCTTGATATCTGGCTACCGGATCGGGATGGCCTGGATGTACTCGCCGACATTCACGCATTCGCTCCCGAAAGGCGGCCAGAGGTGGTGATCATCTCTGGGCACGGAACCATTGAGACTGCAGTAAAAGCCACCAAGCTTGGCGCATACGACTTTCTGGAGAAGCCACTCTCCCTCGATCGCACGCTGATCGTCCTGAAGAATGCCGTGGAAGCCAGGCGATTGCGCTCGGAGAATCTGGAGTTCCGGCGGCAATTCAATGTTTCGTCGATCCTCACCGGGGAAAGCGTGCCCGTGAAGGCGCTGCGTCAACAGATTCGTCTGATGGCTCCCACCAATGGTCGAGTGCTCATCTACGGTGAATCAGGAACCGGCAAGGAACTCATCGCGCGCGCGATTCACACCGAGAGTCTTCGCCGCGATCGTGTTTTTGTCGAACTCAACTGTGCCGCGATTCCGGAGGCACACATTGAGTCCGAGCTGTTTGGGTATCGGCACGGCACGCAGCCCGGCGGACCGCCGGAACAGCGCGGCACGCTTGAGCGTGCAGACGGCGGCTCGCTCTTCCTCGACGAGGTGGGCGATATGAGCCTCAAAACTCAAGCGAAGGTTCTCAGCGCACTTGATGATCAGCTCTTCACTCCGGTTGGCGGCACGCAGCCGTTGCGTGTTGACGTGAGGTTGATCGCTTCAACGAATAAAGATCTCGAAGAGGAGATCGCGAAGGGAAACTTTCGCGAAGACCTTTTTTACAGGCTTAACGTTGTGCCGTTCTTCGTGCCGCCGCTGCGCGAACGCAAGCAGGACATTCCGCTGCTGGTTAGGGAGTTTCTCTCCGACATTGGCCGCAAGTACGGGCGCCCACGCATGGAGATAAGCGATGAGGCGCTTGAAGTGCTCGGCCAATACAACTGGCCCGGAAATGTTCGCGAATTGAAGAACGTGATCGAGCGTGTTCTGATTCTCAATCCGCGAACCGTGCGCATTGAGCGGAAACAACTGCCTCCTTTGTCGCAAAAGAGCAGCTCGCGATTGACTGAGGATTTCTCTTCGCTGCAGCAGGCACGCGACGCCTATGAGCGGGAGTACATTCTCAAGAAAATTGAGGAGTCGCGCAACAACGTCAGCCGAGCGGCGGAGCTGCTGGGACTCGAGCGCAGCCATCTCTATCGCAAGATGAAGGCACTCGGCATAAGTGTGCGCGAATAACCGGATCGCTCACGCTTACTGAACACTAACAAGCGCGTACGCCCGCCGATCTCCGATATTCTTTCGCCGATCACTTACATTCACGCGGCGATCTGCAAAACGAAAGCGCCTCTCTTCACGGCGATACCGATGATCGGACGCGCCATTGCGACGATCGCGCGATCCCGAGCGTCGATCAATCCAGCTCATCGCCGGGAGGATGATCGAGTCTCGTTGTGAAGGCGATTGTTCATTTGTCCGCGCTGAACCGCTTGCTTGGCGGCGCCGGCCATCACCTAGAAGTTTGTTCAGGATCGGGAGATTTGCACGCTGCGTTTCGATGAAATCGACTCCTTCTGCCGTCAGCGAGAAGTCGGAATTGTCGGCGCGATGGACGTAGCCCTTCTTTTGCAGGTACCACGTGGTGAAGTCCAGGTAGTCTCGGGGGAATCCCATGCGCCTTTCGACCTCGGCGAGTGGCACCTCAGGGAAACGCGAATTTGTACGGCGCTGGAGATAAAGCAAGGCGAGAACCGCCACGCGACGATTCAGCTCGCCGTCGAACTGGTCCATGAAGTCGATCGATGAGGAGAGCGGGTCTACATGGTTTGTGTCCCGCCTGCAAATCGCGTCGTACTCGGAGCGGCGCGCCGGGTCGGAGAGCACGTCATAGGCGGACTTCAGCAAACGAAACATATCCGCATCGCCAGTGCTGGGATTGTCAGGGTGAAACCGGCCAGCCAAAAAGCGAAAGACACGATGGATCGTTTCAGCATCTGCGTGCGGGCTGATTTGCAGAAACTCGTAATAATCGATCATTTGAGGTGATCTTTCACGTTGACGGTTGTAATGAGGAATCTGGTGACCACCATTATTAGGGACAAGGAGCTGAATTCGCCAAATAAAGTGAATCTGCTCTTTTATTAGGTAGTACCCCGGTCGCGATTACCGACGGGAGTGATTGCCCGGTTACTTCCCATTCCAGGTCGGTTTCCTGTTTTTGAAATATCGCCCATGTTCGGAAGTGGACAGGGATTTGTGAAAACGGGCATCCGTTTGATGGGAGCGCCGGTGTGACCTGAGCACTAAGTTTATTCGCTTGCTTGGCTTGTGCTGGGCAGATCGACAGAGCTTCTGGCTGCAAAATTGCATTCTCCGGTGCCAGTGAAGTGTGGTCGGAGGGCGCCATGGCGTATTTCGAACGGATTCGCGACGTGGTTTCTGAGCCGTTTAGCCAGGATGTGATTCGGCAGAGGACGACGGCTGGCTGGCAAATGGTTTCGATCGAGTGGCGGCGTGAGCTGCCCGACTCAGAGGCTCCTACACATGGTGCGTTTGCGGAGGACATTCCCTACGGCCTTCGCATCTCAGACGACTGCAAACGGCTTGAGATTGAGCCGAAGGAGAACGATGCTCTGCTGCTCATGATGGAACTGCTGGTGCAGGATTTCTCTTACTCGCACATTGTCAGCGACCTCAATGAGAAGGGCTTCAGACAGCGCGACGGTCGGCCGTGGAGCCGGGTTGCCGTCTTCAACATGATCCCGCGACTGATTGAGGTAGGGCCGCGTTTCTTCTCCACGGAGGAGTGGGACAAGCGTCGGCGGAAGTTCTCGCAGGTGAAGGGCCCGGAGAGCTAGCTTCCGGCTGTCAGCTTCCAGCTCCTGGCGCGTTACTGTCGTGACCCCTGTGTCGGATTTATCTCCGTCCAGCCCAGGCAAGGATACCCCCCACCCCTACTCTGCAAGGAAGTTATTTGTTTTCATAAGGTTAAAGAGGAGATGTAGCGCCAAAGTCTTCTTATTACTGGACTTACGTGCAGAGTCTTCTGCATAAAGGAGTTAGCTGAAGATTCGCTTTCATCCACCGCCTTTCGCCTCACAGTTTCACAGGCGCTTATTGATTGCCGTGTCGATCTCTTGTATCCCTTTTGAATGCATTTAGTTGCAGATATAAAGACATCATTCTTGGCGCATTTTCGGGCGTTTTTTGAGTGCATTTGGTTCGTTTTCGGTACGTTTTGGAGCAGGCTGGTAGTTCTCTGATGACGCGGTGCAATCGCTCGCTTCAACTTCCATACCTGACCACCTCTTCAGCTTATCGCTGGGAGGGGAAATCATATGCAAAGGGCAGGCCAGGTTTCAGACGGGATCACCTCTCGCTCGGGATAACGTCGGGATTGCCTCACTTCTGGATCGGGGTTAGTGAATAGGGGTTGTCGCCCAGGGTGGGGTCCACTCGGAAGTCCCAAACTGACTGGTTGATCTCTGACGGGGAGATGATCTCAACGAGAGCGTACTCGCCGATCGTCAGCGGTTGTTGAGGCGTGAGCTTGAGCCAGTGCTTGCCCGGCAGGACCTCGACTTTCGTTGGCACCATGTCTTCGTCCTGCGAAATGGAGCCTGTCGGACTGACGTGAATGGCTCCGACAATGCGCACTTCCTTGCGCTGGTCCACGCGCACAAGAGCGAATCCCGAGGTTGTGGAGTGGGCACCGTGCTTTCGCCCTGGCTGGTCCTTTGCGCCGCCGGTTGGGACGGTGAGTGCGTGGGAGAGGACCTTCTCAGCTTCTTCAGGGGAATCCAGCGACAGATAGAACGCCGGATCATTCACGTGCAGGTGGACCTTGGCCTTCTGACCGGGCAGCTCGAGACTCGCCTTAGCGCCCGCGAGTGGATTGATGATGTTGACGCCTTTTTTGGTTTTTGTGTTCATGCCGATGTCGGAGGGAACGAGCTGGACGAGCTCGGGGGTGCCGTGAAACGTGTCGAGCGCGAAGACGCCATCTTCGTCTGGCAGTTCCAGTCCTTTGACGACCTCAGGCCGGCGTTGTTGCTGCTCCAGGCGCTCAGCGGCTTCTTCCTTGTCGAGGTTCTCAGCCTCTTTCATGGCTGGGGAAGAGGCTTCCTCCTCATCGTTGCCGTGGTTCAGCTCCCATTTCCGCGTCGCATCCCAGTCCACGAGGTTCGCCGGCAGCTCTTCCCAGTCGCCAGCCCGTTCAAGCGATTTGTAGCGAACGCGGTCGCCGACAATCTGGTACTCGCGCACCAACTGATAAGAGCCGTCCTTGAGGATAAGGCGATGATTCTTGGTCAGGCCGGGAGAATCGGGCTTGATTTTGATGGGCTGCTTCTGGGTTTGATTCTGAGCGGGAGCGGCAGAGATCGCGGCAAAAAGTGCCGCTGCCACGCAGACGCAGGAGAAGCGCCGGAGATGGAAGAAGTAGCTCATTGCGCAACAGTTTAGACGCTCAGCCTGGGCTATCGTTTGTCCGCCTGTTACCTGGGGTCAGTAGCCGATGTGACATCTGAAACCTCAGAGCATCTAAGAATGTGTATTCTTGTGAGTAGGGACCCCTCGGCCAGGATCAGAGCTTGACAAGACCGCAAACATGGATGCGCGCTAATCGCGACGCGAAGCCCAATGCTTTCGCCGTGGTGTTGGTGTGTCTGGCGTTGCTGGCGCTCCTGTCGATTGTGCAGATTGCGCACGTGCACTCGATCGGCACCGATGCCGACCATTGTCCGCTGTGCGTGGTTTTGCATTCGGCCGCTCCGATTTTCGCGGCTGCAGCGCTGATTGTCCTGGTGCAGATCGATAGTCCGAGGCCCGAGCTTGAAGTTCGCGCAGCTACTGGACCTCGTTATAGACAGTTCTTCAGCCGTCCTCCTCCCTCCGTCTGCGAGGCATCGTTCCGTCGTCCGGCCTGACTAGCTTTTCACCCAAATTTCGGGCCATCTGATCGAAACGACGACTGGCGAGTCCAGGATCGAACGATGCCGCCGTTGTACTGATGCTGCCGTGCGGGTTTTGAGCGCACGGATTTCGCAGATTTCAGTCAAACGATGGAGGCTCCACATGCCGTTGAAACGCGGCGTATTCATTCGCATTCTTCCTCTTGCGGCCATCTTGTTGGCCGCGCTCGCGGTGCATGCGGCGCAGAGCGGCAATGCCGCTTCGGTGCGCGGCACGGTGACCGATCCATCAGGCGCCGTGATTCCGGGCGCAACAGTTCACCTTTCGAATGCCCTTAGCGGTCTTGATCGCAGCGTTACAACAGACGAGACAGGTGCATTCGAGATTGGAAACATCCCGTTCAACAACTACCAACTCACGGTGACTGCGACCGGGTTTGCAACTCAGAAGCAGAGTTTCGTCCTGCGCTCCTCTGTAGCAACGAACCTGAAAGTCGTGCTTCAAGTGCAGGCCACGGCCTCGACGGTCACTGTAGAGGCGGCCGGTGATCTCGTGGAAACCGATCCGACCTTCCACACGGATGTGGACCGGGACCTGTTTATCAAGGTGCCGCTGGAGAGCCAGTCTTCTTCTTTAAGTTCGCTGGTCACGGCGACAACGCCCGGAGTTTCGGCCGACTCGAACGGACTATTTCACGGCCTGGGCGACCACGCTTCCAATTCGTTCT
>Ga0306920_100005457_pt1 | contig 16454 bp, 15 predicted proteins | sample flu12Cox44000170_FD_204666 | JGI IMG/M metagenome (GOLD analysis project Ga0306920, IMG submission 204666) | Lab enrichment of tropical soil microbial communities from Luquillo Experimental Forest, Puerto Rico - flux4day.12C.oxic.44.000.170 (v2)... | ecosystem: Environmental > Terrestrial >... | reverse complement strand
ATGAAGCCTTTTACCGAGGGTCGGGGAATCAACGTGTCCGCTGCGGACGACCTGCCGCTGGTTTGGGTGGACGCTGGATTGATACAGATGGTCATCACGCACCTGCTGGATAATGCTTTGAAATATTCTCCGCCGGGAACTCCCATTTCGATCGGCGCCCGATCAGGCGACGGACGCGTCACCATTTGCGTCGCCGATCAGGGTCCCGGCATCCCGGACTTAGAGCAGTCGCGAATCTTCGATAAATTCTATCGTGGTAAAAGTGACCAGAACCTCAAAGGTACCGGTATGGGGTTGGCCATCGCTCGCGAAATCATCCGCGCCCATGGTGAAGAAATCTGGGTTACCAGCAAGCCAGGCCAGGGGGCGGAATTCTGCTTTTCGCTGCCTGTCGCAGAGGATCACAACGCATGAACGGGGGCAGGATTCTGGTAATCGACGATGATCCCCAGATTCGCCGTGCCATGAGGACCGCCTTGACCGCGCGCGATTACCAGGTCACCGATGCGCGGAGGGGAGAAGAAGGGCTGGAGAAGCTGCGGTCCGCCATGTTTGACCTAGTCCTATTGGATATGAATATGCCCGGCATGGGCGGACTGGAAACCTGCCGCCTGATTCGGTCTGGCTCGGAAGTCGCAATCATCATGTTAACTGTCAACAACACAGAAAAGGACAAAGTCAGCGCGCTCGATGCTGGCGCCGATGATTACGTGACCAAACCCTTCAGCATGCCCGAGCTGCTTGCGCGTATCCGCGCAACTTTGCGCCGTTTGCCCCAACCGCCCACGAGCGCGGATCTAGGAGAACTCAAGTCCCAGGGCGTCGAAATCGACCTGCCATCCAGGCAGATCACGGTTCGCGAGCGAATTTCCCATCTCACTGCGAAGGAGTTTGATTTGCTGTCTTACCTGCTCGCCCGTCCGAACAAGACCATCCCTCATCGCGAGCTCCTACAGGCCGTGTGGGGCCCCGATTATGGTGATGAGCTCGAGTATCTGCGAGTCTTCGTCAATCGCCTGCGTAAGAAAATCGAGCCCAACCCGGCCCAACCGGAATTCCTGTTAACCGATGCGTGGGCCGGCTACCGTTTCCATCTCCCGACGCGCGACTGAAACCGCTAGTTGTTCCCCCTTTCAAGCCCCGCGGGTTCAGAGTCTTGCCTGCTCCTAGGCGGCGTTTATGCCGCACTTAGAGCCCATTTATGCCTCGTTTATTCCGCTTCAGGCAGTATCGGGCTGAAAGAAATCAGACCCGTGAAATATCCTCTGCCAATTCGCCAAGTCCCAGCACTCGGTAATGATGACAGCGAAACGGCTGCTCTCGGAGCGCTCGAAGTGAATGTGATTTTCACGGATCGGCGAACCACCCGAGCGGCCTTGCAGGCGGCCATTAAACTGGCCACTGATCTGGGGGCGCGCCTACGAGTGAGGCAGGTGATTGCAGTTCCCTTCTCGCTGCCGCTGGATCACCCCCAGATTTCAGTGCCGTTTGCAGAAGACGCTCTGGCAAATCTGACTTCGAAATTTTCGGGGAATTCAATCGATATTACCGCTCATTTGTACTTGTCTCGAAATCAGGTCGACACGCTCGCGCAGATCTTGCAGCCGAATTCGGTAGTCGTAGTTGCCGGACGAAGGCTCCCCTGGCCGACACTAGAAAGCCGTATTGCGAAACGCCTTCAGGCCGAGGGGCATCGCGTTGTATTCGTCCCGATGGGACGCGCAGAATGGGACGGGCGTGAGCAGATGGCCGATAGCCTTCAGAGGTGAAACATGTGGGACGCGTTCTATGTCGCCGTAGCGATTGCTTTCTTTGTCTTGCTTTGGGGGTTCACCAGGGCATCGGAGCGCTTGTAGGAGGGTGCGATGGAGTACGCAATTGCAGGAATTGTGGCGATAGGGCTGTTCGTTTATTTGCTGTACGCGCTAATCCGCCCGGAGCGGTTTTGAGGTGCTGAAATGACTTTTCTTGGCCTTGCCCAAATTCTGGTTTTCTTTGCCATTGTGCTCGCGATCACCAAACCGCTCGGCGTTTTCATGTATCGCGTCTTCGAGGGCCAGAGCACCTTTTTGCATCCCCTGATTCGACCGCTCGAAAGGCTGCTCTACCGCCTGGCCGGAGTACGTGAGGACGAGGAGCAGTCCTGGGTTCGCTACTCAGCTTCCCTGCTGTCGCTGAGTATATTCAGCTTTCTTTTCGTCTACCTGCTCCAGCGATGGCAGGGACATCTTCCCCTGAACCCGATGCATTTTTCGACCTCGCATGCTCCCTCCAACGCTACGCCGCTTACTCCCGATTTAGCGTTCAACACCGCCATTAGCTTCATGACCAACACAAATTGGCAGGCCTACTCTCCGGACACAACCGTTAGCTATCTGACGCAGATGACCGCCCTGGCAGTGCAGAATTTTGTATCTGCCGCAGTGGGCATTGCCGTTGCGGTAGCGTTGATTCGCGGCTTCGCGCGACACACGGCGAAAACAATTGGCAACTTCTGGGTCGACGTGACGCGCTCGACACTCTACGTCCTTCTGCCCCTGTGCATTTTGGCGACGCTGGTGTTCGTCGGACAGGGATCGATTCAGAATTTCAAAGGACCCGTTACCGCAACCACCCTGGAAGGCCCGACACAAGTGATTGAACAAGGTCCCCTGGCATCGCAGCTGGCGATTAAGATGCTGGGGACAAACGGCGGCGGATACTTCAACGCGAACTCCGCACATCCCTACGAGAATCCAACCCCCCTCGCCAACCTGCTTCAGATGCTGCTGATTTTTTCACTCGGAGCTGGCCTGACGTACATGTTCGGCAAAGCGGTCAAAGATACGGGCCAGGGCTGGGCCATCTTTTCTGCCATGGCCGTCATGTTTTTCATCGGCACGTTCGTGTGCTACTGGGCCGAGCAACGCGGAAATCCCATGCTGTCGAAGGTGGGTCTCGCGCATGTCTATACCGGTAGCCAGCCCGGGGGAAACATGGAAGGCAAGGAAGTGCGCTTCGGCAACGCCATGACCTCGCTCTTTGCGACCGTTACCACCGACGCGAGCTGCGGCGCCGTCATCGGCATGCACGACAGCTTCACTCCGATCGGTGGGCTGGTACCGCTGTTTAACATACAGACCGACGAAGTGATCTTTGGCGGTGTCGGCGCCGGCCTCTACAGCATGCTGATCTATGTGGTGGTCGCGGTGTTCATCGGCGGTTTGATGGTCGGGCGCACACCCGAATACGTGGGCAAGAAAATCGAGCAGAAGGAAGTCAAGATGGCGATTATCGCAGTGCTGGCCACTTCGCTTTGCATTCTCGGCTTTACGGCGCTCAGTTCTGTAGCCCCGTTCGCGAAAGGCGGCTATTGGAATTCACCGGGAGCCGCCTCCGCCAATACCAACAACAACGGTGCTCACGGCTTTTCTGAAATCCTGTACGCCTACTCGAGTGGGGCTGGCAATAACGGCAGTGCCTTTGCCGGGATTAACGCCAACACGCCCTGGTACAACCTCACGATAGGTCTGGATATGCTGGTCGGAAGGTTCTTTTTCATCATCCCGGCTCTGGCCATCGCCGGTAGTCTGGCGGCGAAAAAGGTCGTCCCCACGACCAGCGGTACCTTACCAACCAACGGATCGCTGTTCGTTGTCCTGCTGATCGGAACGGTCGTGATTGTCGGCGCCCTTACTTACTTCCCGGCGCTATCGCTCGGCCCCATCGTCGAGCACTTTCAGATGCTGAATGGAAAACTGTTTTGATGTCGTAGGATTCAGGAGCTAGATGATGTCTACCATGACGGCCCCAGCGCCCATTGAGCGGAAGCCAGAAAGCAAGACGGAAGCGGGTGCCACCCTGATTTCCCGGGGTGCGCGCTCTCGCCCATTATTCGATCCTGAGATTTTGAGGCGCGCCATTCAGGCATCGTTTGTAAAGCTCAATCCGCTATTGGTCGCCAAGAACCCGGTAATGTTCGTGGTGGAAGTGGGTGCGGCGCTGACAACCATCTTCGTTATCAAAGACGCCATTCAACGCGCCGGGGGCGTCTTCTTCGGCGTTCAAATCGCTCTGTGGCTATGGTTCACCGTGGTGTTCGCCAATTTCGCGGAGGCCATGGCCGAAGCACGGGGCAAAGCGCAAGCCGATTCTCTGCGCAAAACCAAAACGGACACGATCGCACGTCGCCTGCTCACGGATGGAAGATTTGAGATGGTTCCGGCATCGCAACTCCGCGCCGGTGACGTCGTGTATTGCGAAGCCGGCTACCTGATCCCGGGAGATGGCGAAGTGATCGAAGGCGTCGCCAGCGTCGACGAGTCCGTGATCACCGGCGAAAGCGCTCCCGTGATTCGTGAATCGGGAGGCGACCGCAGCGCCGTGACCGGCGGCACCAAGGTGCTCTCGGACCACATCAAAATCAAGATCACCTCGAATCCGGGGGAAACATTTCTCGATCGCATGATCGCGCTGGTGGAAGGCGCGGTTCGTCAGAAGACGCCCAACGAGATCGCTCTCAATATCTTGATTGCCGGCCTTACGCTGATTTTCTTGCTGGCGGTCGCCACCCTGCCGCCTTATGCGAAGTATTCCATTTCCGCCGTGGGCACTGGCCTGGCGCCAACCGTTGCGGTTCTGGTCTCCCTGCTCGTGTGTCTTATCCCCACCACCATCGGCGGATTGCTTTCTGCCATCGGCATCGCCGGTATGGACCGGGTAATGCAACACAACGTCCTGGCCATGAGCGGAAAAGCCGTGGAAGCCTCCGGTGACGTGAACACGCTGCTTCTCGACAAGACCGGGACGATCACGCTGGGCAATCGGCAAGCGGTCGAATTCATCCCTGTCGATGGCGCGAATGAGAGCGAACTGGCAGACGCCGCCCAGCTGTCCAGCCTGGCCGACGAGACTCCCGAAGGGCGCTCGGTCGTCGTGTTCGCGAAGGAAAAATACAACTTGCGTGGCCGCGAAGTTGGTGAGCACGAGGCCGAATTCATTCCATTCTCTGCGTACACTCGAATGAGCGGAGTGGATATTGACGGCCGCCGCCTCCGAAAAGGCGCGACCGATGCCATCGCAAAATTCGTGAAGGACGCCGGCGGCAGTGTACCCTCCTCCTTAACAGAAATTTCCGATCGAATTTCGCGGAACGGCGGAACGCCGCTGGCTGTCGCTGATGGCCCCCGCGTGCTCGGCATCGTTTACCTCAAGGACATCGTAAAAGGCGGAATGCGGGAGCGTCTTGCTTCGCTCAGGACCATGGGTATTCGCTCGGTCATGATCACCGGAGACAACCCCCTGACCGCAGCGGCCATCGCGCAAGAGGCTGGCGTCGATGATTTTCTCGCCCAGGCCACTCCCAGGGACAAGCTCGAATACATCCAGAGAGAACAGGCGCAGGGTCGGCTGGTGGCGATGACGGGCGATGGTTCAAACGATGCGCCGGCGTTGGCTCAGGCCGACGTGGGCGTGGCCATGAATACCGGGACGATGGTCGCCAAGGAAGCTGGCAATATGGTGGACCTGGACAGCAACCCGACGAAGCTGATCGAAATCGTCGCCATTGGAAAGCAGTTGCTGATCACCCGCGGCGCTCTGACCACGTTTTCGATTGCCAATGACGTGGCCAAGTATTTCGCCATCATCCCCGCAATGTTTGCCTCCATCTATCCCGAGCTGAACAAGCTGAACGTCATGGGCCTGCACTCGCCCCAGAGCGCCGTACTGGCGGCCGTTATTTTCAATGCGCTGATCATCATTGCCCTGGTTCCACTGGCCCTTCGTGGCGTGCACTACAAGCCCATGAGCGCCGGCCAGATGCTCACCCGCAATCTGCTGATCTATGGCCTGGGCGGCATCATCGTGCCGTTCCCAGGAATTTGGCTGATCGACAAAATGCTGGTTGCGCTGCACCTCGCCTAAAGGAGTTTTGTCATGATCAAAGAACTTGGACCGGCATTTAGACTGACGCTAGCCTTTACCATCCTCACCGGGCTTCTGTATCCGGCCGTGATGACGGGCATCTCCGAGCTGATTTTCCCGAAACAGGCCGAAGGAAGTCTCATCACCCTAAACGGCACAGTTGTCGGCTCGAGCTTGATCGGCCAATTGTTTTCCAAGCCGGAATATTTTCATCCACGCCCATCGGCAGCAGGCAATGGATACGACGCGACGGCCAGCGGCGGGAGCAACCTCAGCCCCACCAGCGCCAAGCTCCTGCGCGGCACAACCGCCACCGACGACAAAGGAAAAGAAAGCGTCAGTTTCGATGGAATTGAGGATCGCATCGTGCACTACTCGATCGATAACAATATTCCCTACCAGTCGTCCATGCCCCTCGACAAATTCAAGGATTCACAAGGCAACCTTGACGACGTCAAACTGATCGACGCGTTCAACGACGCGAAAAATCCTTTGCTCTTCACGGCGCAGCAGTCCATTCCTCAAGACGCAGTCACGGCATCGGCGTCGGGGTTAGATCCGCACATCAGCCCCGCCAACGCGGAGATACAAGCCACACGCGTCGCCACAGCACGAGGCCTCCTGCCCAACCAGGTGAAAGCGTTGATCCCTCAATTCACCGATCGAGCCGACTGGGGATTCTTTGGGGAACCGCGCGTCAACGTGCTCCTCTTGAATATAGCGCTTGATCGTCGATACCCCATTGCCAGGAAGTAGGGCAGAAGGCGAGTTCCGCTCCCGACTCGCGCGCAATGCCGGCCGAAGCCCTTGAGCAACCGCGCCAAGCTTTTCGTTTTCATTCTCGCTGCGCTGGCGGTCCTGTTTGCTCTGAATCTCGGTTATTCCGCGCTCGACACCATTGCACGCCTGAACGCGGTCGAGAGGGCGCGTGACCGCTGGCAGCGGCCCGCCGAGGTCATCCAGGCCCTCGGCCTAAGGCCCGGCGATGTGGTAGTCGATCTCGGATGCGGCTCGGGATATTTCGCGCTAAAACTCTCCTCGGAAGTCGGCGCGAGCGGCCGCGTTATTGCCGAGGACATTCGCTGGCTGCCGCTCGCATTTCTTGGGTTCCGCGCAGCCGAAAGAGGCGAGCGCAATGTCCAAGTCGTCCTTGGCCAGCCAGCCGACCCGCATCTGCCGTCAAGCGTGAACGCCGTGCTCATCTCAAATACGTACCACGAGTTCACCAACTCCCATCCGATTCTCCTCGATATTTGGCAATCGCTCGTCTCGGGCGGGCGACTCGTGGTCGTCGATCGCGAACCCAAGCCAGTGAGCGCCGCGAGGCCAGAAAACTCCGAGCATGAAATCTCGGCCGACAGAGTTGCAGGGGAGCTGCGTCAGGCGAATTTCACCCTGGTCAGCCGCCAAGATGGCTTCATCGAGAACGATTCTTATGGAGAAAATTGGTGGCTAATTGTGGCGCGCAAGCCTTGATCTCTTCTTTTGGCTACGGCATCGACATCGACCCGCTTACTGCATTTGGCTTGATTGCCGTCAGTTTAATGTTGCTGTTCTACGCCCTCGAGCGGCGCGGCCGCTGGACCATCTTGGCCTTCGCTGGGGCATGCGCTCTGGCCTCGGCCTACAGCTTCTTGCAGGGCGCTTGGCCCTTCGGCATCGTGGAAGCCGTGTGGTCGGTCGTTGCCCTCCGCCGCCGGTGGACGATGGCCGAATCAGTCTACGGAGGGGGCCTTCGCTGCCATTTGCTTTCCTCGCTCAATCGGCCGCGGTGCACAATCGTGTGAAGTTGCCAGCCTGCGCCTGTTTTGATATACATCCCGCGCGGTTCGTTGCGGGGGAATCCATGAAAAAGGCTCGTCTCTTCATCATAGCCGCGCTGCTAACGGTCATGATCGTTTTTGCAGGAATTGCCAATCGCGCTGCGGGCAATCCAGGTGCTTCTCTGGCGCCTTGTGATCGCGCTTGTCTCAATGGTTTCGTTGACCAGTATCTCGATGCACTTGTCGCTCACGATCCGTCGCGCCTGCCCACAACCAAGCTCGTCAAATCCACCGAAGACGGACAGCAACTCGAGCTTGGCGATGGTTTCTGGAGGACTGCGACCGGCAAGGGCAGCTACAAGTTCTATATCGATGACCCCGAAGCCGAACAAGTCGGCTTCCTCGGAACGATGCGCGAAGCCGGCCAGCCCGTGATCCTGGCCCTGCGTTTGAAGGTTGAGAATCAGAAAATCTCCGAGATCGAAACAATTCTGGCCCGCGGCCAGATGGCGCAGGGTGGAGCCGCGAATCTGGAAAAACTGGGCAGCCCCCGTCCAGCCTTCGCTCAGGACATTCCGCCCACGGAAGGCGGGCGCCTCGACTTGATCAAAACAGCGAACAAGTATTTTTCGGCAATGGAGCAGAACGACGGTAAGGGCGACTACTCATTCTTTGCCGACGACTGCAATCGCCTCGAAAATGGCATTCAAACAACCAACAACATGAATCCCCTGCCGGGCATGACTTCCTCCGGCGCTCCGCGCCCGGCTCCCACGCGCAAATACGATCCTTCTGCGCATCCGACCTCCTATTCGGCCGGATGGTCCTGCCAAGATCAATTCCGTTCGGGCTTGCTGCATTTCGTTAGCTGGATTCACGATCGCCGTTACCCGGTGGTTGACACACAGCACGGAGTCGTCTTTGCTCTCGGCTTCTTCGATCACTCCGCCGGGGAGACGCGCACATTTCAAACGCCAACAGGGGAAAGGGTCACTGCCGGTCCGATGACGCCCTTTACTTGGGAAATCGCGGAGATTTTTAAAGTGCGCGGCGGCCAGTTGCACGAAATTGAAGCCGTGCTCACCCAGGGCATGTACGGAATGTGCTCGGGATGGAGTTCCTGGGAACAGTGCCGGTCCGACCAGCCGCAGTGGTAGTGTTTCGGGGAGTCGCTATGCACGAGAGGCCCTTAATCCTCCGCTTGCTGGTTCGCTTCTTCTCGCCGCGGGCATGGCGAAACCAACTGTTATCCGAGGGTCCGCCAAGGCTGCCGCCAGTTCCTGTGACAGCGCCTACCTGAACAGTGTGAATTCGGGATGGAGCGCTTGGGAAGATTCCATGTCCGATAAGGCGCGCTGGTAGTTTGTGCGACACATGAGACGGTGAGAGTACATGCGATTAAGAACTTGGGCAGTTTGTTTTTCCGGACTTCTTCTGTTGATCGGTGGGGTTGGCCATCTGCGCATCGTCGAAGCCGCCGATCCAGCATGTGACCGAGCATGTCTGAGCGGACTCGTAGATCAATATCTCTCCGCGCTCATCGCCCGTGATCCGTCCCGCCTGCCGCTCGCGAAAAGTGTCAAGTTCACCGAAGATGGCGTCCCGCTCCAACTCGGTGACGCGCTGTGGGCGACGGCCGGCAGCTTGGGGACCTACAAACTTGTTTTCGCCGAGCCGGAGGCGGGCCTCGTGGGTGCCTACGCTGTCATCCAGGAGAATGGCTCGGGCGCCCTGCTGGCCCTGCGGTTGAAAGTCGAGAAGCACAAGATCACCGAAATCGAAACCCTGGTGGCGCGGAAGCCAACCACATCGATTCTCAACACAGACAATCTCAAAGAGCCGCGGTCGATTTTCCTTGAAACCATTCCTCCCGAGGACCGCCCTTCGCGTGAGGAAATGGTGTCTATGGTGAGCAAATATTTCGACGGCATCGAGCAGGGGAACGGCGATATCGTGCCGTTTGATCCCGATTGTATCCGCATCGAAAACGGCATTCAGACCTGCCCTGGATCGGCTTCTTCTCCGCTAGGCGCCCTCAGTTGTGGAGCCCAGCTCAGCACCAAAATCTTCACCTACATTCAGAGCGTCAATCCCCGGCGATTCCCCATTGTCGATCGCGAGCGCGGCCTGGTTCTGGCCGTCGTGCGCTTCAATCATCCCGCCACACAACAGACCGTCGAAGTGCCCGGCCGCGGCAAAATGACCATGGGGCGCTACTCGACTTGGCCGAACAGCACGGAAATTGCCGAGCTGTTCAAGATCAAGAATCGGAAGATCAAGGAGATCACGGCCGTGATTGTGACGGCGGCCTACAAAGCGCCCATGGGCTGGGAGTAGCCTCGCCTCATTCGGGCGCCCGTCGTCCTGCGCACCAAGACAGCGGACAGAGGCTTTTGCGCTCATCTTGCATGCCCGATGACCGTGTGATTAGATAGCTTCAGTTCGTCTTTCCTCACGCCAGCGAACGGAGGCTTCCATGGAGGCCGTAGACCTGAGACCTCTGAGTCTGGGTGAACTCCTGGACCGAACCTTCCGGCTGTATCGCAATCACTTTCTGCTCTTCGTCGGGATCATGGCCATTCCCGCCGCGTTACTGCTTCCCATGAACGTTGCCTCCTTTAGCTATCAAGGCTCACAGGTGAATGCCACCATCTCCTCGCCTCCCAAACCAGCGTCGCTTCCCAGCTTCGGCGTGATTTTGGGCGCCAGCATAGGACTTATGGTCGCCCTCGTGGTTTTCGGCGCCGTCTATTCCGTTGCCATCGCTGCGGCCTCAACGGCGGTGGCCGACGTTTATCTCGGGCGTCCAGCCACCATCCGCGTATCGTTTCATCGAATTCGCGGGCGATTTTGGAGACTGCTCGGAGTCGTGGGTAACATTTTTCTGCGAGTTCTGGGAGCGCTCCTGCTACCGCTCGGGTTGATTGGCACAGCGGTCTGGGCCGGCTACCGGATGGGCGGGGGCCCCTCGAGCCCCGTTTTCCTGCTGTTTGCAGTTTTCGGTTTCTTCTTCGCCATAGTTGCGTCCATGGTGCTCTATGTTGTCGTTGCCTTGCGCTATGCCGTGGCCATTCCAGTCGTAATGCTCGAAGATCTAAGTGTCGTTGAGACTATTCGTCGCAGCGTCTTTCTGACACGCGGCCGTCGCGGCCACATCTTCCTCGTGCTGCTCTTGGCAGGAATCATCGCCACCGCAGGCGTTTACGTCTTCCAGATGCCCTTTACCATTGTCATGCTTGTCTCAGCGGCACAGGGACATGTCTCCCAGTGGCTAGCCTTTTTTGCTGCGGCGGCCGGGGCAGTGGGCAGCGCGCTTACAGGACCAATCTCGATGATTGCGATTGTTCTCCTGTACTATGATTCCCGCATCCGTAAGGAAGCTTTCGACCTGCAATTCATGCTGTCATCGTTGGATCGTTCTCAAGCAAGGGTTTCTCCCGCATGACGCGGGAGTATTCGCCCCCGGTTCTCTCTTTGAGGTCGACCGCTCGTGAAGCTACTGATTGCCACCGATCTCTCAGAAAATTCGCATCGGGTGATCGAGACAGTCAAAGCGCGCCCCTGGCCCGCGGGCACAGAAATACGCGTGCTGCACGTTGTCGATATAGCTCCCTTTCCGCTCGGTGCTGAACTGATTGGGGTTGGCGAGAAAGCTGCCCAATCTTCCATCCAAGCCATCGCCGACGATCTTGCTCGCCTGGGGTTTTCCACTCGCACGGAAGTTTTTCCTGGAGGCCCGCGAAGGGCCGTCACCGAGTACGCCAAGACATGGCGTGCCGACTTCATCATGGTCGGTTCGCAGGGCCGTACTCACTTAGCTCGCTTCCTGCTCGGCGGTGTCGCGCAGGCGGTGGTGCGACACGCGTCGTGCTCTGTCGAGATCGTGCGGCAGGCCGCCCATCGCCAATCGGTGCCCACGGAAGGTTTGAGAATCCTGGTGGCCACCGATGGCTCGGAATGTTCGCTGGCGGCAGTCCGATCGGTGGCCAAGCGGCCCTGGCCCAAGAAGACCTCGATCCGGCTGGTCAGCGCCGCCCCGCCTTTCGTCCCCATTGCGGATGCGGCAACCTCATACGTTTACACCAGCCAGTCCGTGCTTGCCGCACAGGCGGTTGAAGAGGCGGCGCGAAGGCACTCAGAGGAAGCTCTTGCGCGCGCTGCCGAAGTCTTGGGCGAGGGAGGTGTCACCAACGTCGAGAGCAGCGGAGCCGTGACGGGCGACCCGAAAGCCGTCATTCTAGATGAGGCCCGGGAGTGGTCAGCCGACCTGATCGTTCTCGGCTCGCATGGCTGGCACGGGCTGGACCGCCTGATGATGGGCAGCGTATCGGAATCAATCGCCATGCACGCGCACTCGTCGGTCGAAGTGATTCGCTAAGCCATTCTCCTTCCGCCTCTCGAGTCTCTCTTCCATCGATCGTAGTTGGGGGTTTTGCGCGAGCCCCAGGGCAGGCCTCGACATTTCCTCAGGCGCCCGTTCGCTTCGCTTTTCTGGCTTAGAGTGACATTGAGTTCGGGAAGAATTCGTAGAGCAGCAGGGCGACCAAGATGAGATAGCCCAGCACGACGAGCGTCCATCCCATGTTATGGCGGATCACTTGACCCTCGCTGCGCACGAGCTTGCTCGTTGAAACGCCGACGCTGGCCGTCTGCGGTGCAATCGGCTTGCCCACTTCCGCTCCCACCGAATTGAGGGAGGGCAGTAACAGCACGGGCAAATTGAGCAGTTTCCCAGTCACCATCTGCACAGGCCCAAACATCGCGTTGGTGGACGTATTGCTGCCCGATAGCGCGACGCCGATCCACCCCAGAATCGGCGCCAAGACCACGAAAAAAACCCCGATTTTCGAAAGACCGTAGCCGAGCGAGTTGGCCATTCCCGTGTAAACGAAAACGTAGGCCAGCGCGAAAATGAAAAATGCGACCAACAGGGCTCCCCACATTTGTTTCAATGTACGCGAGAATACCTGCCTGAGGATCGTGCCACTCGGTCGGAGTATCGCCAGGATTGCTAGCCACGATGCCAGTATCGATGTGCCGCCGCTCAGCGGTGTAAAGTTGAAAGCCGAAGTGATCGGCTTGGCGGTGACGGAAGATTTCGCCGCAATGGACAACTTGAAAAGGCTAAAACTGGGCAGCTTCGACCACGGTCCCGTCCAGGCCACCACAACCAAGATGAGCACGATATAGGGAAGCCAGGCAATAAGCACTCCCTTCGCGGAGGTGGCTTCTGGAAAATCGGCGACCGACCGAGCGGTTCGCTCGAGCTCGATCCCACCGAACCCGCGGATCGTTTTCGGACGCCACAGCTTTACAAATAGGAACAAGATCCAGAACGATGTCAGCGCCCCGCTGATGTCGGGCAGATAGGGGCCAAGATAGTGCGCCATCGGCCACTGCCCGGCAATGTAGGAAAGCGAACCGACAATTGCCAGCGGCCATGCCTCGGCCACCCCCTTGCGCCCGCTTACCAGGTAGATCAGCACCCACGGCGGCAGCAATGCCAGTATGGCCACTACATTCCCGATCGAGCCTGACAGGGCTATCAACGGCAGGCTGGTGACCGCCGCGAGACCAATGATGGGCGCGCCCAGCGCTCCGTAGGAGACTGGCGCGTTATTTGCCAGTGCGGCTACGCGGATCGCTTCCAGATCCGCAATTCCCAAGCCCACCAAGATCGGTACAATCACCGCCCAGGGATAGCCGAAACCCACCAAACCTTCCAGCAGCGCGCCGAACGACCAGGCCAGCATGATTGCCTGAATCCGAACATCCGCCGTTGCATGGTGAATCATCCATCTTTCGAATTTCCGAAAGTTGCCGGTGAGTACCAGCGTATTGAAAATGACCAAGCCCCAGAAGGTGATCCAGTCGATCGACCAAATTCCGGTGAGCCCTCCCAGCCAATACGACTCGATCGCGTTGGCCAAGGGAACGTGCCAAGCAAGAACGCCCAAAACGAGGGTGATGATGCCGCCCACAATCGTAGCCAGCCAAGCGGTCACCCGAAAAATGGCGAGCATCAAAATCAGCGCAATCAGCGGCACCAGGGCCACCAGAACGGTCAGCCACAGCCGCCCGGTCGGATTGAGGATTTGCTGAAACACTAAGCAGGCGGATATATCACATCCGGGTGGAAGAGCGTAAGCAGTTCCGAGCGCGCGGCTTGGGCCGCGCCGCGGCTCGGAACCGACGCGCAGATTGATAATCCTTCGTTTCGGGGCATACAATACGCTCGGTCCATGCAGAACACCTGATTCCAGCGAAAAATATGCCCGCTACGTCCGAACGAGTCTACGTTGGCAGAAGCGACCGCGTCACCGAGGGTGGTCGCCTGGTGGTCGACATCGCCGAGAAAACCATCGGGATCTTCCGTGTGGAGGGCCAGCTCTATGCCTGGGAGAATGTCTGCGCGCACCAAGGCGGTCCCGTTTGTCAGGGCAAACTGATTCCTCGCGTCAGGGAAATCATCGATCGCGGCGGCGAAAGCCACGGCTTCGCCTTCGACGAATCTCACCCACACATCGTTTGCCCGTGGCACGGGTTCGAATACGACATCAAGACCGGCGTGCATCCCGGCCGGTCCGCGGCACGGCTGATTGGCGTGGCCGTCGAAGAATCCGCCGACGGAATTTATGTCACCGTCTGAGCAATCCGCCAAGCTGTCGGCTCTCGCCCTGGAACTGAGCGTCCAAATCGAGCGGACGATTCAGGCAGGCGAACTAAGTCAGGTGCGCAGCGAAGACCTAACCAGATTGATGAGCGGCGCCGTGAAGCTTTATGCGGCGCAAGCCGACGAGGCGGAACCGGGGGCAGAAGTGGCCCGGGTGATTGACGATACGGTCTCGACTACCGACGCCCTGGTTGTCGCATGCGCGCTGCTGCGCGCGCACCACCTGAACCCCTTCGATTTAGCGCTGTGGTTTCAGCGCAGTCGGCCATCAAGCGGCGGCGGGAGATAATCTGGCTATCCCTGTGAGGATCCCATCATGAGCACAACCAACACAGTGAGCGGGACGACTGTCGCTCGCGAGCATCCGGTCCAGCAGATCACCACGCACACCGACTCGCGTGAAATTCTGGCCAACGCGCGCCGCGACATCGCCCGCTATCACCTGGATGACTATTTCATCGTCGACGTGGACGCGCATCACGTTGAATTCGACTCCTGGGCGGACATTCTCGATCATCTCGAAAATCCTGTTCTGCGCCACAACGCCAAAGCGATGACTCAGGATTGGCCCCGCGCCGGCCAGCTCGCTTTCAGCAATCATCCCGTCGGCCTCACGTTCCAAGACGTCTTCGGGCGCATCCCGCACCAGGCTGAGCTCGCCGAACACGTCGAGCAAAGCGACGAACATCGCGACCTGACGCTGATTCGGCGGGCCATGGACTCGCTGGGGATCAAGATGCAGGTCATATTCCCGCAACCCATGCTCGAAATGGGTCTGCATCCTGAGCCGGACATCGTCACCGCGATGACCTTCGCTTACAATCGCTGGTTCACGCGCACCATCCTGCCGCGTGAGAAGCGGGTCAAAACGCTGCTCTCCCTGCCCTTTCACGACGCCGACGCTTGCCTTCAAACCATCAAGGAGTTTGGCGAAACGCCCGGCGTCGTTGGCTTCATGGTCACAAGCCAGCGCCACACGGGTGTGCACCGCAACATCTATATGAGGATTTACCGGGAACTTGAGGAACGCGGCCTTCCGCTCGCCTTCCATGCCGGGCCAAGCTGGGGGGACAGCATGACGACCACCATGAACCGCTTCCTTTCGGTTCATTCGATGTCGTTTGTGACCTGCAACATGACCCACCTGACCAACTGGGTCATCAACGGCCTTCCGGAGCGCTTCCCCAAACTCAAAGTGATCTGGATCGAAAGCGGCCTGGCCTGGATTCCGTTCATGATGCAACGGCTCGACCACGAATATCTCATGCGCCAGTCCGACGCCCCGCTGCTGAAGCGCTTGCCCAGCGAATACATCGCGGAGATGCATTTCACTTCTCAGCCGATGGAAGTCACCATGCCACACATGCTCGAAGCAACTCTGAAGGCAATTCGAGCCGAGACGCAGCTGCTGTACTCGTCCGACTGGCCGCATTGGGACTTCGACGTTCCCGCGCGCGTCGCCGGTTTGTCCTTTTTGAGCGAGCAGGCCAAGCGAAATATCCTCGGCGAAAACGCCCGTCGCCTCTTTCGGCTTTGAAACTTATTCGAGATTTGGGTTTGGGGGTTCTTGCTGGCGAGGTCCCCGAAGGTGGCTCGAGTGAATACGCCCCACTGGCCGCTGACCGTGTTCTCAGGGTTGGGGACTTTCGGGGCGGGGAAAAAGGCTCTGGTAGGCGAACCCTTGCCCACAGGCGCACCCCAATCTAACCATCCGCTTGGGTCTAAACGAACCACGAGGGCGCGAGCGCTTTGACATACCCTCCCCTTGCCCACAGAAGACAGAAGGCTTGCCCGAATCGCTTCCGCCTGGCCGGGGTCGCCCGGTTCCCTCCATCTTTGTGCCAATTTGTCCGCAAGAAGCGGATAGCCACCTACGTAATCTACTTGTAGAAACTGTCGAGTCGGCAGGACACTGCCATGGTGAACCCGATGACCAACCCACCGGGCACTCCCGGCCAATACCCTGGAACCGGCGATCCCGATTGCGAGCGGTTGGATTCATGCCCGGAGAGTGCCAAAATGGCCTCATCTGGTGCTAACCAAGGGGCTTTTAAGCCGTCTATGCCCCTGGAGCCCACAGAAAGGTTGGGAGCCAGGGCCAGCGGGCCTGTTCT
>Ga0306920_100005456_pt1 | contig 16454 bp, 13 predicted proteins | sample flu12Cox44000170_FD_204666 | JGI IMG/M metagenome (GOLD analysis project Ga0306920, IMG submission 204666) | Lab enrichment of tropical soil microbial communities from Luquillo Experimental Forest, Puerto Rico - flux4day.12C.oxic.44.000.170 (v2)... | ecosystem: Environmental > Terrestrial >... | reverse complement strand
GGGCAGCCAAGTGGTGAGATCCATAAGAACGGCTCTTTGGGATTCTAAAGCCCGGAAATAGTCCGGTCCTTTTCAAAGCAAACCTTCTGCCAAAGGGTCTTAATAAAGCAGAAGATCGCGATCTCCGTTAGTTTAGGAAAAAAACGAACTTAATCGGGCATCTCGGAAGCTTGCAGTTTGCGCGACTGCATTGCAAAACGCACGATCGCCGATCGCCGGTTGGTGTGGCCTCAACTTCTGGCAGAGGATGCTTGAAGACGGGACGAAAGGAGAGGCACTCTGAGTGTCCTGCCCTCCGCACGTAGGGCGTCGCCCAGCCGCCACCACCCGCTTCGGGCAGGACTCTCCCTCTCGGGCAAATTGCGCGCCGGAAATCACCGTAACACAGATTTGCGGTTCAAAGGAGGTTCTTTAGCAAATTCCGGCGCTTGGTAAGGCCGAATACGGGGCATTTGCTCAAAATGGATGCCGGAGCATTGCATTATGCAATTTGACGATCTTGAGGGAATTGCGCAAAAAAAACGGATTGACGAATGTGCAGTTTTTTAGGGGATTAGCCGATATATTGGTTAACCAGCCGCCAGGTGGATTTCCTTCAACCCCAAGAGGTAATCTGCTGCAATTATTTTCGCGCTACGCTTGCGCCCGAACTGCCGAGGGGTGGTCTGCGTGATTATTCACGCCAACGAAGGGAAAATAAATCATGTTTACAGAAATCTTGGCGGGATTGTCATTGGTCCTGGGCCAGACAAGCCCCGCCGAACCTGGAAAACAGCTGATTGAAAAAGCGGCTGAAGTGGTAGCGCCGCAATTTTCCCCAAAGCGTTCCGACCTGTTGCGTCAGCGGGTGGCGGTGCCTGAGGAAATGACTTTGCAATACAGTGGGGAGTCTTCCACGCCGACGGAAAACGGGAAGAAGAACGAGGATGGGAATGGCAACGGGGAGAAAGAACCAAAATCGGGAGAGAATGGCCTTTATGAGTTCCTCAAGCCCAAGTGGGAAACCGGCGGGTTTTGTTACCGGTTCTATAAGGCTTACTACGAGGAATTCTTCCCACCCCCGAATCAACCGGAAACGCCCGAGCCTGCACGGCGGGCCATGGCGTCGCCCTGGGATTCGCCGCCGTTTCCCACCAATGAGTACCAGGGATATCCATTGCTCGGTATTCCCTATCCGGATGCCGGACAGTATCCGATCATGAAGGCTATCTACGGGGCGAACACGGACTGGTCGGAGGCCATCAAGAAGAGCAGAATTCAATTCACGGGCTGGGTCACGGCGTCTGGAACCTGGAGCACCGCCACCAATTCCAATGCGCCCGCGGCCTACTGGATCGTGCCGAATCGCTACGAGCTCGATCAGCTCTGCTTCAAGCTGGAGCGCGTACCCGACACCGTGCAAACCGACCACCTCGACTGGGGCTTCCGTATTATCACTCTTTACGGCATGGACTACCGTTTCACGGCGGCCGGCGGGTGGTTCAGCGACCAACTCCTCAAGCACAATCTGCTTTACGGCTGGGATCCGGTGGAGGTGTATTTCAATGTTTACATTCCGGGCTTTCTGGAGGGGACGGACATCCGCGTCGGCCGCTGGATTGCCTGCCCGGATATTGAGACGCAGTACTCCCTGGACAATTACCTGGGGAGCCACTCGCTGTTGTTCGCGGTGGACACCTATACGCAGACGGGAATCATGCTTACGCAGAAGCTGAACCAGCAGTGGTACTTGCAACTGGTGATCCACGCGGGGACGGACATGGCGCCCTGGTACAAGGGGAGTCTTTTTACCGGCGCCGCGGGCGTCCGCTGGGTATCCAAAGATAACAACGACGCGGTTTATGCCTGGCTCAATGCCGTTAACAGCGCGGAGTTCCGTCATTTCCAGCAGTACGGACAGCCGCTTGGCCACGAGAACTTTAATTACTTCGTGGCCACCTGGGAGCACCGGTGCAACAAGGACATCCACACAAAGACCGAAGCCTATTACATGTGGGAGCGAAACGGCGAGGTGGGGGGAACGCCCAGTGCCGGCCCGGTCAAGCCGTTCGGCGGCGGCGGGGGGGATGGCATACTTATACCGGGCTTTACCCAGTGCTATGGCGTCCTCAACTACACCAACTTTGCGTTCACCAAGAAAGACTATCTGTGCGTCCGTAATGAGTGGTTCCGCGATGAAAGCGGTTTTCGCCAGGGCGCTCGCGGCGTCTTCACCAGCCATACCATCGGCTTGAGCCACTATTTCAACGATGTGCTCATTGTCCGCCCGGAGATCGGTTATTATCGCAATTGGACCAACTCGAATTTTGATAACGGAACCACGAAGGGAATTTGGTTGTATGGATTTGATGTAAGCTTACGATTTTAATGCATGTTTCTTTTTAAGGGCGCAAGCTTGAAGGCCGGCAAAAGGTAGTCCTTTTGCCGGCCTTTTCTTTTACTCTTCGGGCGTTTTGGATCCGTGCCCTTTCCTTGCCATCTGCAAGAAACATCATGCAAATTGCACGGAAGGCGGGGAACCGTTCAGCCGATTTCCTTGCCATAAAATTCGGTGAACCTTGATGATACGGCGGCATTCTGGCCGTGGCCTGTTTTTTGCGATTGAGGCACACGGTAGTCGCGGAAGCTTAGCCTGCAGCTTTTATTTTGATCGCCCTGGGTTTAAAGGAAATTCGCGTGACGAAGGGTGTATTTCTCCTGACATTAAGTTGGTTCGTTATTATTCCTGCTTTTGCTCCCGCGGAAATCAAGATCGCGGCCGAGTGCCGGGTTGTCAACCGACCGCCCGGGCGGTGCGGCTGGTGTGCGGTGGAAACATTGGCGAGACACCATCACATCACGGCGCTTTATGGCCTGGTGGAGAAACACGCGGCCCAAACGCGCCCTCGTGACCTGGAAGCCGAAATTGTTGCTTGCGGCGTCGAATTTCGCATTCAGAACCGAAAGAACCGGAGCACGCAGATCCTGCGCGACGCGATCGGCAAGGAATTGGGCGCGGTGGTGGGGTTTCGGCCTCCCGCTCCCGGGGCTTGCGGGCATATCGTGACACTCGTCGATTTCGGTCCCAAGGGTGTGCGCATCTTGGATCCCGATGATCCCGAAGGGATGATCCGCAACATGGACCTGGAAACCTTCCTGGACCAATGGGATGGCTTTGCCCTGGTATTACTTCCCCCCGAACCGGTACGCTATGCGAAGAAATGAACGATTGTGGCCGACGTTCGCAGGCTGAAGCCTGAGGCTACATTCGCGCTGCCCGATTGGTTTTGGCACCCTTCTGCCCACTCATTTCTTGACTTTGTTATTGTCCGTGCGATCGGCGGTGAGGCTCAGCGTTAGTCGATCTCCAGCCCGAACAATGATTGTTCGGGATTGCTCGATCGCGAGGCCGCCTTGCATCCAGCGGGCCCGGATATCATAAGAATAATCCTGACCCGCTTGCAGCGGGGGGCTGATGAAAGAACGAAAATTCCCCGTTTGCACTGTCTTTGATCCCTCAATCCAAACTTCGGCATTGGCGGGTAATCTCAGAATGAGCAGCATTGCATTGTTGCCCATTTCTGCTGACGCGCCGTAGGTGTAATCATCGTCCGCAGGATTGGAGGAGGCTGGCAAGACCGGTTGAGAATAGAGGGGATAGAAATAGCTGCCGAAGGAGTTATTTCCTCCCAAAGGGCGGCTAACGGATCGGACCGAAGCGCCAAAGGACACATCGGCCAGTGCTAGCAGCAGAACAGCAGCCAAAAACGGAGCGACGCACGACCACCATTTTCGCAACATGAGTGAACTCCTTCGAGAGAGGTCGTTGCAACTCAAGCTGGTGCGGCGTCCTGCCCAAAAGCCACCACCACGGTCGGCCTTCCTTCGAGACAGCGAGTTGCAAAATCTGGAGCGGAGTAAACATTTTGTTAATTAGGAATTGGTCCATGCCCTGAAGACGGACCAAATTGGCAGGGCACGTGAAATGCGAAGTGCAGGCCATACTAGAATAACCTCTTGTGAAAAACGCCGATCGGATTCCCGAGAGCTGTGGTCCTAAAGCGCCTTTTTGCGACGTAATATATTATGCAAGATTTATTTATGATTATACACTGGTATTTGCGCAATGGCAGCGCGTCGCGGGCTGGTACGCTGTGAAATGACGCACAGTATTTAGGTTAAATTTGGGGACCGGAGGTCAGAAATCAGACGTCAGAGGGCGGGCGACTTCTGATCTCTGCCCTCTGACCTTAGATTATTGCTGCGAGGCCGGCTTGATCGGCTGTTGCGGGGCTGGTTTGGCTGTTTGCTGCGGAGCCGGCTTGAGCGGCTGCTGCGGGGCTGGTTTATTCGGTTGCTGGGCTGGCTTGTTAGACTGTTGCTGACTAGCCATTCTTGTACTCCTCTTTGGTAAAAAGTTTATTGCGAAATCTTCCCAAAAAAGACAATCCATCGTTTCTTTACCCAAATACAATCATGTTTTGATTTTCACCTCCTTACCGTTTCCTCGCTTGCGCCGGGAAGACTCGGACTCAAGTCCGCGGAATCTCTATGTCGCAAGATTCATACCTAAATCGTTTGGCTGTTTAACCGGTTTGCTTACAAACAGTTAAAGTAAAAGGGAAGGTTTATGGCGCGTCGTACGGGATTGCAGTTTAACAGTACGGCCAATGCATATTGCACGATTTCGGGAAAAATGCCGGCATTAGCCAAGCGTGATTTTCATATCAGGCTTGCCGTTCCAAAAGGCGTGAATTGCAAAATGGCCCATAAAGTTTGATAAGATTTGTTTGTTGTCACAAGAATTGGAGCGAACCGAAATAACCTTGTCGGCCGGCCAAGGAATTATTGATGGATGTTCTTCTTATAGATGATGATGCCAGCCTGCGCCGAACCATTCCCATTACTTTGGAAACGATGGGGCACCGGGTAACTACCGCGCGCCACGGAACTCAGGCGTTGGAGTTGTTGGAGGGACGGTCTTTTCAGGTCGCCTTGCTCGATCTCCGTTTGGCAAAGGAACAAGGACTCGATTTGCTGCCCGAATTGTTGAATTTGGCCCCGAACCTGGCGGTAGTGATCATCACGGCCTACGCCACGCTTGAGACGGCCGTTGAGGCCATGCGCCGGGGCGCCTGCGATTACCTTCCGAAGCCGTTCACTCCCGATCAAATTCGGGTCGTGTTGGAGCGGCTGGCTCGCATGCAGCGCCTGCAATCCCAGGTTACCGACCTGCAGGACCAGGTTCGCTCGTTTGCACCGGAAGCGGACTTGCAAACCCAGGAACCGGCGGTGCAACAAGCTCTGGACGTGGCGTTCAAAGCCGCCGCCAGTGACGCGACCGTGCTGCTGCGCGGCGAGAGCGGAACGGGCAAAGGGGTCCTGGCACGGGCGATCCATGCGCGCAGTGCCCGCGCGCAGGCGCCCTTTGTCACCGTTTCCTGCCCGAGCCTTTCGGCCGAATTGCTGGAAAGCGAATTATTCGGCCATGTCCGGGGGGCTTTTACCGGCGCGGTTCAAGACACCCTGGGCAAGGTGGCGAAAGCCGAAGGGGGCACGATTTTGTTGGATGAAATCGGCGACTTGCCGCCTCCCCTGCAACCGAAACTTCTTCGGCTCCTCCAGGAGAAACGCTATGAGCGCGTGGGCGAAACCCGGACACGCGTTTCCAACGTTCGCATCCTCGCAGCCACGAACCATCCCCTGGAAGCAGCAATCGTTTCGGGCAAATTTCGCGAGGATTTATTCTACCGCCTCAACGTTATCGAAATCGTGTTGCCACCCTTACGACAGCGCCCGCACGACATTCTGCCCCTGGCCGATCACCTGCTCCGGTTTTTCGCGCGTGAAGCGGGCAAACCAATTAGCGATTTTACGCCGGAAGCCAAGACCGCCCTGCGGGCACATCCCTGGCCCGGAAATACTCGCGAGCTGCGCAACGCCATCGAACGCAGTGTCATCCTTGCCGCCGGACCTCTCATCGGGCTCGGGGACTTACCCACACAGCTAGGTAATCCGGTCCAGACGGGCGTGGAACTCGGTGCTCCGGTCACCCTGGATCAAGTGGAATCGGAACACATCCGCCGGGTATTGGGCAGTACAGCAACGATCGAACGGGCGGCAACCGTGTTGGGAATTGACCCGAGTACGCTGTACCGCAAGAGAAAACGCTACGGCATTTAGACTGTTTGAAGCCCACTTTCTTGAGGTCCTGAACATCATGAACCTCACACTCCGCAATCGGATTATCCTCACCCTGACGCCGCTTCTGATCATCCTGGCCATTCTGGGAGGCGCGGGCTTCGTTCTCCTTTCCCACCTTGGCGGCCGAATCGACCAAATCCTTCGCGAAAATTACGACAGTGTCCTTTACATGGAACGGCTCAATGAGGCTCTCGAACGAATTGATTCCTCATTTACGTTCGCCCTGGCGGGACGCGAGATCCAGGCCAAAGAGCAATTTGTGGAAAACTGGAAACAATACTTGGTTAACCTGGACAAAGAACAACATAATGTGACCTTGCCTGGAGAAGAGGTTTTGGTCGAGCGATTGACGGCATTGACCGATTCGTATCGGCGCCAGGGCGACAACTTTTATTCCCAAACTGATATCGTTGAACGCAACCTGGCTTATTTTCGTGAAGATGGCCAGGGTGGGTTGCTCAAAACATTCCAGGAGATCAAGAAAGTCTCGGGACAAATCCTTCAGTTGAACCAGGCCAATATGGAAGAAGCCAGTCGGGAAGCGCGCGCCACGGCGAACTCGTCCCTGGTGTGGTTCGGCATCGGCCTCGGACTCGCGGCCGTTTTGGCCTTGCTCCTCGCTCGGCACACCGTCAACGCTATTCTGCAGCCCATTCGGGCGGTGACGGATTCGGCCCTGGCGATCGGGTCCGGAAACCTCAATCAGGTCGTGCCAGTCATTCCCCGGGATGAGCTGGGCCAGCTAGCGGGCGCTTTCAATACCATGGCACATCAGCTTCGCGATTATAGGCAATCTCAGCAGGCGCAGCTTCTCCGCCTGCAACAAACCAGTCAGGCGACCATCAATGCTTTTCCGCATCCGGTGCTGGTCGTCGACAACGAAGGCCGCGTGGAGCTGGCCAATCCAGCCGCCCGGCGTTTTCTGGGCATTGCCGTGGATGGGAGCGAGCCAAAAGCGACGCTCACCTGGCAGCCACCGGAAGCGTTGCGCCAGCCATTGTCGGAAGCGTTGCGGAATCAGCGCGATTATCTGCCCGAAGGGTTTCACCAAACCTTTTCCTATCGCTCGGGGACTCATGACCGCTCCTTCCTGCCGCGGGTGCTGACCATTCGCGATCCCCAGGGACAAACCCTGGGAGCGGCGGTGCTGCTCGAGGACGTGACGCGCTTCCGGCTTCTCGACCAGGTCAAGAGCAACCTGGTAGCGACCGTCAGTCATGAACTGAAGACCCCTTTGACCAGCATACGCCTGGCGGTCCATGTTTTGCTGGAAGAAAAAATCGGCACGCTTACTTCCAAGCAATTGGAATTGCTTCTGGACGCCCGCGACAACACCGAACGACTCCTGGCCATGATCAACAACCTGCTTGACCTTGCCCGGCTGGAAGGTAAAGGGGAACAACCGGAGTTGCAGCTGAAGAAACCTGCCGATTTGCTGCAAGCGGCGGCCGAAGGGCTCCTGCCTCGAGCCGCGGACAAGGGAGTGGAAGTCGACGTGGAAGCGCCGGCAGATCTCCCGGAGGTTGCGGTGGATGTCGCGCAGTTTGGCCACGCCTTGCATAATTTATTGGATAACGCGCTGCGCTTTACGGACCCGGGAGGGCGAATTCTCCTGAAGGCGGAAGCGGCTGCGGATACGGTTACCTTCACCATTGCCGATACCGGTGAAGGAATCCCCCCCGAACATTTGCCGCGCGTTTTTGAAAAGTTTTTCCGGATTCCCGGCCGAGACAAAGGCGGCGGGACGGGCCTCGGCCTGGCCATCGTGCGCGAAATCGTGACCGCGCACGGCGGCACTGTGACATGCGAGAGCCGCCCGGGTGAAGGAACGAAGTTCTACATCCATTTAGAGGCGAGGAAATCGACGTGAGGCGTGGAGCGTGAGGCGTGCGGCGTTCTTCGACACTTCACGCACCACGCCGCACGGCCCACGTGATTTCGGAGGAATGAAACCGGTGTCCAGTTCGGAGGGGCGGCCGCCGCCCGAACACTTCCTGAACCTGATCCGGCGGCAACAGCGCGGCCGGCTCAAGATCTACCTCGGTTTTGCCGCCGGGGTCGGAAAGACCTACGAAATGCTCCAGGAGGGCCATCGCCTCAAGCGGCAGGGAGTGGACGTGGTCATCGGCTTTGTGGAAACCCACGGCCGGGACGAGACCGCCGCTCAAATTGGCGAACTGGAGCAGGTTCCGCGCCGGAAGATCGAATACTACGGCGTCATCCTGGAAGAAATGGACCTCGATGCCGTTCTGGCCCGCCATCCCACCATCGTTCTGGTCGATGAACTGGCCCATACCAACGCTCCGGGCAGCCTGAACGCCAAACGCTACCAAGATGTCGAAGAACTACTTCGCAAGGGCATTAACGTCATCAGCACCTTGAATATCCAGCATCTGGAAAGTCTTCACGATATCGTGGAGCAGGCGACCGGTGTCCGGGTCAAGGAACGCCTTCCCGACTACCTAATAAGCGTCGCGGACCAGCTCGTGAATGTTGATTTATCCGCCGAAGACTTGCGCGAGCGGCTGCTGGCAGGCAAAGTTTATCCGCGCGAACGGGTTGAAACCGCCTTGCAGAATTTCTTTACTCTGGCAAACTTGAGCCGGCTTCGAGAACTCGCCATGGAAGAGATCGCCCACCGGCTGGATCAAAGGCGCCAGGAACAAACCGACGGCAAAGATCAGGGAGGCTCGGAGCGGATCATGGTGTCGTTGAGTTCGCGAAGTCCGAACCCGGCGTCGCTGCTCCGCAAGGGGGCCCGGCTGGCGGACCGGCTCAATGCGCCCTGGTATGCCGTCTACATTCAGACCCCGCAAGAAGAACTGCACAAGATCGATGCCGCCGCGCAACGGCACATCTGGAACACCTTGAACCTGGCCCAACAATTGGGCGGAATTTCCCTGCCCTTCAAGGGGACCGACGTAGTCAGCACCATTGCCGCCGTTGTGAAAGAATACGGCATCACGCATATTGTGATGGGACGAACCCAACAGCCATGGTATCGGCGCTTTTTCCGCCAGTCCGTGCTGGATCGTTTGCTTCGTTCCATTCCAGATGTGGACGTTCTTGTGGTGGACAATCATTAAGCGTTGCCCTTCGTCATTTAGACGGGCCTATCCGATTGATGAACGCGGTATTGGCGTTGCCCGCCGCCAGGGTGATTTGTTTGGACGACGAATCGCCACTGCAGTCGAGGGCCAGACATTGGAACTGCTGGGGGCGCTGCTTTGAGAAGCGCTGCTGGCCGCTCTCGCCGTCCCAGACGATGAGCTTGCCGTCATTGCCGCACGAGACGAGCAGGCGGCCGTCCGTTGAGAAGGCCAGCGCGGTCGCCGGCTGCGCGTGGCCTTCAAGGACTTTCTTCCGCTTCGGCTTTGCCTCCAGCGCGTAGGGCTGGACGGTGTTGTCATTCGCGCCGCGGGGGAGCGGTAGACCCCGGAGAGCCAAGTTGGCCCCCAACGTCCGCTGCAGCGCCTGGCTCGGCCGTTGTGGTTCCGCTCCGTGCGGCGGAGCCTTACTTCTTCGTCGACCCCTCGATCTTGGTCGCCTTCTTGTCGGTGATGGTGACTTTGACGTTGACGCCGGCCTTCAGATCGGACGCCTTGCACTCCTTGCCGTCGCAGCTCACCTTGCAATCGGCGGCCATCTCGCAACTGTGTTCCTTGTTGTCCTTGTCCTTGATGGTCAGCGTTTTGCCATCCACTTTGACGAAAGTTCCTTCGGCGGTTTCTGCCAGAGCCGTACCGGCGAAAAAGCAGGCCACGGCCATGACGACCAGAACTAACGACAGCGTGCGGTACATTGATGCGTCTCCTTTCAAAAAAACAGCCTGTTCAATCAACCTGCGGGTACGGGTCGAACTTCCCGTCACCGGTCCGACGGCCCCAGCCGCCGGGCAGCACTCTATCCCCTTCCGCACATACTCCGGACTTCCCGGGTGTGCTTGGGAGAGGAGCCTCTCATGAACACGATATTTTCGCTAACTGCGAATCATTCTAACCCTGCCGCGATACCACGACAAGCACCAAAACTACATGATCGCTTACGAAACGCGCTCGAAGCGCGCCCCTATCGGGTAGAGACGGTGGGCCGATTTGTTGACTGGAATCGGCAGTTTAAAACTACTACCCCGCTCCTCCGGCCGGCGCTGGGTCTTGGCCATTGGTCCACGGGCCGGCGAGTTTCATGTATTCCGGCGGCTCCAGGACGCTGCCGGTATCGCCGGCGTTCCAGCCGAGGATCTGGTTCGGCTTGCCGCGCTGCCGGCTGCGCTGCTCCCAGCGCCGGGCCCAGGTGCCATCCGCAAGGGCGGGCTGGCGCCGGTCTTTGTCCCAGAACAGCACCTGTCCCTGCCGATAGCTCTGGACGCCGAGCGCGACCGTCGTCACGGCGGCGGCGCCGAGCTCCGGCGGACAGAGCGTTGCCGGGTTCCGGTCACGGACCTTTTGGAGGAAATCACGCCACAAGGCTTCGGTATCGGCATCGCGCCCCCTAGGCGGATGACACTCCACGTAGTCGCCGTGGATGGTTTCCTCCAGCGCCCGCGCGCCGTTCGCGCCGCCTTTGGGATCGTCCTTGAGGATCTCGAAGCCGCCTTTGACGAAGTTAATCGTACCCAGATGGCCGCGAACGACCTCCTCGATCGGATGGCGGTTCAGCATCGTCGCGGTGATCAGGAGCTGGCAGCCCTCGTCGTAGTCGGCGATGATGGTGCCGACGTCCGGCACATCGCGGCCGTCGTATTCCAGGTAAATGCCGCCGGCGCCCACGACGCGTGCCGGATAGCGCACGCCCATGGCGGCGATCACATGGGTGGTCTGGTGCACGAACAGGTCGGAAAGGAAGCCGCTGCCGAATGGCCAATAGCAGCGCCATTGCGCGAAGACGGCGCGGTCGAACGGCCGCTTCGGGCTGAGTGGTTCGCCCGGAAAAACCTCGAAGGCATGGCCCAGAAACATGTCCCAGTCGATCGTCGCGGGGGTCATGTCGGGGGTGAGCATGTGGAAGCGCGCCTGGCCGACGATGCTGCTGCGGTAGTAGCTCGTCTGGGCCTGGACGACGTGGCCGATCTTGCCGTTGCAAATCAGCTCGTGGGCCGTGCGCCAGCGCGGGTCGGACATGGATTGCACGCCCACCGTCATCACGCGGTTATGTTTCTTGACGGCATCGACGATGGCATGGCTCTCGGCGATGGTCCGCGTCATCGGTTTTTCGCAATAGATGTCCTTGCCGGCCGCGGCGGCGTCGAGGCACATTCGGGCGTGCCAGTGGTCGGGTGTGGCGATACAGACCACATCAACCTCCTTGCGCTCAAGGAGGCTGCGGTAGTCCTTGGTGACGTGGTCCGAGTCGTCCGCCTTCAGTCCGCACTTCTCGGCGGAAGGATAGAGCCCGCGGCCGCCGTTCCGGTAGACTTCCTTGTTGCCGTTCCATACGTCACAGACGGCAACCGGTGCCGCACCCTGCTTTTCCTTCTTGAGCTTGTTGAGAATGCCGATGTGGACCTGGCAACGGCCGCCGGCACCGAGAAAGCCGACGCCGATCCGCTCGTTGGCGCCCAGGATTCGGCCGGCGCTGGCCGCCGTCAACGATAGGGCCGTCGCTTTGGCCGCCGAGGTCTTCAGGAAATCCCGACGGTTGACTTTCGATCGTGCCATGGCTCGTTTCCTTTGGGGTGGTTCAATCAGTCAAGTGTTTTGATGAATAGATTGCGAAATTCCACCGGGTCGCCGTGGTCTTGCAGACCGAGCCGGCCCAGGGTTGGGACGCCGGGAAGTTGGGCCCGCTCGATAACGGTTTCGCCATTGAGGACCACGGTGACGCGGTCTCCCTGCATCGTGATGACAAAGCGGTTCCACTGGCCCGGCAGATTGTCCGCCTTCTTCCTGGGTACGCACGCCTGGCGGATGGCGACCGGCAGCTTCGCGTCCTTGTGATAGTCGTTGATATCGCCGGACCCCATGGGTTGGCACCAGATGTTGACCTGGCTTCGGGTGTTCCCCCGCAAGAAAACGCCACTATCGCCCGCGTCGGGAATTTCACGCCGCTGAACCTTGCCATCCTTGTCGCGAAGGAAGAGGCCATCGGGTGTGAAGGCCGGCAGCAGCCTCGGTTCGGGCGTTTCCGGCAGGCGCCAATCCACCACCAGGAGAAAATCGCCGTACTCCTTCACCGTCCAAAGGTCGCGGTCCTGCCGCCGTGGGACGGGCAACTTCCCATCACACTGGATGACTCCGTCCCGCGCCTTCCAGTGGCCCTGGTACTCAGCGCGGTGCTGCCAGCCGGCGAACGACGCGCCATCGAATAGGGAACGGAAACTTTCATCGCCCTGGGTGATGGGCTTTGCCGGTGGATGCGGACCAGGCAAGGGCGTGAGCCGAAAATAGCGGAAGTGGACCTCTCCTTCTTTCGACGCCAGACCGATGTAGCCGTGCCCCGGACGGCAATCCTTGACACGGGTAACGACCTTGCCGTTGACCGCCAGCTCCAGCACTGTGTCCCTTGATGTAAGCTGGTAATGATTCCACGCGCCGGCGGGCCGGCACCGGTCTTCCAGCGGCTGAGCGCGGTTCGAGCCGCCTGGCCTGGTCAGGGGCGTCAGGGTACCACCCTCGAAGCCCACGATGCTGCCGTGGTCGCCGGCCTGAATCGGGATTGCGATCGCGCGGGGGTACGGGGCGCCCACCGCGGGCAGGGCTTCGGCATGGACCAGGAGGCGCGCTTCGCCGCCCTTCGCGACGAGCCGCCATTCCAGTTCCAGCACATAATTGTCGTACCTCGTTTCGGTCCGCAGGAAGCTGCGCGGCCCGTCCCGACAGACGAGAGAGGCATCCCGCACCAGCCACATCTCGGAGGCACCGTTGACATTGATCCATCCGGTCAAGTCCTTGCCGTTGAACAACGGCAGGGAAGGGGGCACTGGGTTGGATCCGACCGCGCACGGCGGAGAGGGCAGGAAGATCGCGGCGGTCGCCAGGCCGCAACAGGCCCATGCTCGAGGCATTCCCGACATACGCAAATCTCTTGGTGATTATACGCTATCTTCCGATCGTATCCCCCAGTGTAACGCAACCGCTTGACAGCGTCTATGATAAGATAATTTATTGCGGAGCCACCGAAGCCAGACAGGTCTGCCGGAGGAGTATCCCATGTCGAAGTGCTTGATTCGACCGTCTTCGGGTTTCACGCTCATCGAGCTGCTGGTGGTCATTGCCATTATCGGGGTGTTGATCGCCCTGCTGTTGCCGGCGGTGCAGAAAGTACGCGAGGCCGCCAATCGCATGCAGTGCACCAACAATTTGAAGCAGATGAGCCTGGCGGTGCATCACCTGCACGATACGTATAACGCTCTGCCGCCCACGGAAGGCACACTCCCGGGCGGCAACCTTCAAAGCTATGGCCCGCTCACTTTCTGGATGCTGCCCTACGTTGAGCAGACTAATCTCTATAATGAGGCCCAGGTCAACGGTGTCTATGACTCGGGCAACGTGGATCGCTCGGTGCCGGTCAAGACGTATCTATGTCCGTCCGATCCGAGCCGCAATGGGACGGATGTCACGCCGCAAGGCTGGGCCCTGGCTTCCTATGCAGCCAACGCGCTGGCGTTCAGTCAGACGACATGCGACATCGCCAGCGATTTCATGACGTGCTACGTCCCCGGTCCCCGGCTCACGGCCGCCAATCACGCCACGCGCTTATTCCCTTTGACCACCGGGCGCAAATCGCTGGGCGGTTCCTTCCCGGATGGATTAACCAACACGATCTTCTTTACGGAAAAATACGGCATCTGTAGTCCGGATGGCGACCCCAACAACGGCGGCACGCAGTGGGCGGCGCGCTACGAGGCCCAGACCTGTCCGTACATCGGCTATGAGGCGCCCAACCCCAACCTGGCCTTTGGTACCAACCAGCCGGGCCAACAGGGACCCACCCATGGCGTGGCGGGCTTTTTCCAGATCCAGCCCCTCCCCTTTTTGGCTCCGGCAGGTTGCAAACCGGGTGTCGCCAGCACCGGACATACGGGCGGCATCATGGCCGGCATGGGCGACGGCAGCGTGCGCATCTGCTCGCCTGGAATGAGCCCAAGAGCGTGGTGGCAAGCGATGGTGCCGGACGATGGCTTACCCATGTCGGCGGATTGGTGAGGGGTTGCGAGGCAACCGAGGATGGCGAATTTGGCCGACATCTCCGCAACTGTGCGTTCGGGAACTCTCCATATTTACGTTGCCTTCGATTGGGGAGATGAAATCAACCTCGAACACGCCAGGAGATTGGTCCCGGCAGAAGTCCAAGAGCTACCACGCCGGAAGCGGACGCCGAGCTCCATTGCCTATCGGCCGCCGCCATTGCGGTTCCCGCTCGATCCCGTCAATCTGAAGCTGCCGGAAATCGGCGAGCTCGAGGTGGTTGCGGAGGCAACTCTGTTTGACTTCGCAGCCGTGAGCGTGGCCTTGCACGTACCCTTTCAACTATCCGGTGGCCAATTGATAAGCTTGGCCGGGGAGTTGGCTGATCCTGCATCGCTGGTGCGAAAAGCCCGAGAAACGCTAAAGCCCCTTCACGAACGATTGCTGCCCGCCATCCAGAAACCGTTTTGGCAGGATGATCTGAACGAGGAATATTTCGTTTTTCATTTGCCGCCACCGGCGCCACCGATTGCCGACAACGGTGAATGGGTGGCAGGTTTAATCCGGCTGGAGGCTTTGCCCTTAAGCAAGGAAGAAATCGCGGAGGCGGTCAAACTGCATCTGAGTTACAGCCCGGAGGATCTGCTGGTTCCCGATTGGGCCGCGGCAGTGCTCTTCGACTGCGATTGTGATGAAACTTTGCAAATCGTGGAATTCGCCAACCTGCAACTGCTCGAGTTCCGGCATATTGACAATCGACTGGACAGGAGCCTGGGCGAGGCATACCGCTCGGTTGAGCCGCTGGGCCGCGTGTGGTTTCCCTTTTTGCGCAGTCATTCCCGGCCGTTGCGGGCGCTGGGTGGTTTGAAGGTTGAAGCCAACGGGCTAATTGAGCGGACCGGAAACGTTCTCAAGCTGGTTGGCGATCAGTACCTGGCGCGGGTGTATCGCCTTCTGGCCGCCCGATTTCACTTGCAAGAATGGGAGCAGGAGATTCTGCGGAAGCTGGAAGTCGGCGAAGGAGTCTACCAGGTCCTCGCCGACCAGGCCGCGACATACCGAACGGAATTGCTGGAAATCATCGTGATCATTTTGATTTTCTTTGAAATTGTACTGGCGCTGTTTCGGCACTAGCAAATTTGCAACCGAGACATTCGAGAGATTATCTGCAGCGGTCCATCAGGGCCTAGACGGACCGCCTTTATCCGCAATGGCGGTATAGCGAACGTGTTGCGTAAACCGTCCACTGACGTCTCTCCTTCGTCATATGGAGTCATTGGCAATCCTTTCTTTGTCAACGAACATTCCGGCATCCGCACCGCTGCACTCCGGACGGTCATAGTGTTGCCAGCTGTGGGCGGCCTGGAATCCCTATGATCCAAACCGCAATTGTAGTAATCGATGGGCCGGAGTCTTGCCATTTGAAAATCTTGGAAATTCTTTACGATTCCAGCTTGCATTTCGCAGTTCCACGCCTGATAATCGTGAACATCCCTGACCGTCATCGCGCATAGGCGATGCTACCACCAACATTGATGACTTTGGCATTCCAGCGCAGACCTATTTCGTGTAGCTTTGTGCCACGATCCACGAGGTAATCCCAAGTTGGTATGGAATTCGTTTAGTCGAAGGAACTCTCTCCCGGCCGTTTCGGATGTAGCAGCGTCAACGCCATCCCCAGCGAGAACCTATTCGGTTCCACACCTAATGGCAAACGTCCATCCGGCCCAAGATTTATTGTTCATGGATTCGAACTTGGGTTTCCGGGAACTGGAATGGAAGGGATGATTACTTGGTGTCCGCAAAGACCGTTGTGGCAAGCCTTCCTGCTGCTTTGCTTTCCGCGTTGGGTCTGAGCGGTACGGAATCCCATTATCCGGTTCCCTCTCCGGAAAGCGGCCGGCCGCCTGGCCCGCGATGCACCGCACAGTAGATAACGGACCAAAGCGGACCGGCCGCAATTTTAAAAAGTCGAGCAGTACCAACCACTGCACAAAGCACCCAAGTTATTATTGCTGGTGCATCCTTGTTCCAAGCTAGGGAGATGATACAGGGAGCGCCTACAACGCCACACAACCCAAGAATAGGGTTCAAGGCCCCCTTGACACGAAGACAACGGCCGGCTTCGGTTAGAGACCACCAAAG
>Ga0306920_100005453_pt1 | contig 16463 bp, 19 predicted proteins | sample flu12Cox44000170_FD_204666 | JGI IMG/M metagenome (GOLD analysis project Ga0306920, IMG submission 204666) | Lab enrichment of tropical soil microbial communities from Luquillo Experimental Forest, Puerto Rico - flux4day.12C.oxic.44.000.170 (v2)... | ecosystem: Environmental > Terrestrial >... | reverse complement strand
AGATCAGCGCCGAGGTACAGAGCCGTCGATTCCAGCAGCTCGTACGTCGGATGCTCGATCAGGACTTCGTCTCCAGGATCGAACGACGCAGCCATCGCGAGATGGTTGGCGAAAGATGTTCCAGCAGCCGTCATAACACACTCGGCGGAAACGCCGTTGTATCGTGCAATGCGCTCGACGAGCGGTCTATAGCCATAGGGTCCCGTGCCGTTGATTTCCAGGTCTTCGATCTTCACGGGCAGCTCTGCTAACGGATAACTCATGATCCCGCTCGTCGCGAGGTTGTATTTCGCGTCAGAGCTGAGCTTGGCGAACTCCATGCAAGGCGAGCCCATCTGCGAACGAAATGTCATGCTCCTGTTTACTCCTGCACTCTCCTGCGGCGCGCCCAGAAGGCGTAGACCGGCAGACCGAGGGCCAGAATGCCCACCCCGGGCAGCGTGTTGCCGGGATACTTGTAAATCGTGCTGATCACCACTAGCCAGCAGGTAATAACAAACAGACCGGTCGGTTAGGAATGGCCGGAAACTCGATAGCCGCCATGCTCCGAAATCTGGGCATGCATCTCGCGGCGGCGAAAAACAAATACGCTTGCGCCGGTCAGTCCGAAGAAAATGAAGTCCATCGAGACAACGTAGCTCAGGATTTTCTCGTAGCTTCCCGAGAGCGCAATAACCAGCGTAGGAACGCTCTGCAGAATAATCGCCAGCGCCGGTACGTGTGTCTTCGGATTGATGCGCGCAATGGCGCGAAAGAAGAGTCCGTCACTCGCCATAGCGAAATAGACGCGCCGCGCGGTGAGCACTGACTGGCTGAGAAAACCCAGAGTTGAGAATGCGATACCCAGTGCGATCAGGCGGGCACCCGTGCCCCCTCTCGCCATCCGCATTACGGACGACGCCGGAACCATGCTCGCCGCGAGCCCTTCCGGGCCAAGCGCACGCACGCAAACAAAGTTCACGCCGAGGTAGAGAGCAATCACTGCGCCGACGCCAAGTAACAATGCACGGGAGAGGTTGCGGGTCGGGTCTTTGATCTCCGCCCCAATGAAGTTCGCGGTCTGCCATCCACCGAAGGCAAAGAGCACCGGGACCATCGCGGCGCCGATCGCCGTAACCAGATCGAGAGGGCGGGCGATCGAGAACGGGATACAGCACCGGATAAGGCGAGCGAATCAGAAACAGTCCTGCCACAATGAGCGTGGCAATAGCGCCGATCTTCAACAACATAAGAATACTTTGCACGCGGCTTCCCGCGCGAACGCCAAGGCAGTTAACAACTGTCAACAGAACGATAGTCAGCACCGTGACCGTGCCCCCCGAAATCGGCCATGCGGTGAGCTCCAGGAAGTAGCGGGCAAATGTCACCGTTACCGCAGCCATGCCTCCGGTCTGGATCACCAGCAGCAGCACCCATCCGTACAGAAAGCCCGCGACCGGATGAAAAGCATCGCGCAGGTAGGCGTACTGTCCTCCGACGTTGGGCATGCGCGCCGCCAACTCGGCGTCCACAAATGCTCCGAGCATGGCGACGACCCCGCCGGCCACCCACACCGCGAGAATCAGCACAGGCGTGTGTACCTGGCGCGCGACTACGTACGGGTTGATGAAGATGCCGGCGCCGACAATGCCGCCCATCATGATCATGGTCGCGTCAAACAGTCCGACTCGCCGCAGGAGATGTGGGGTGGCTTCAGTTGTCGGTTCGGTGATCGCATCAGGATCGGGAGTCATGGCAGACCGAATGGGTGACTGTAACACGCGTGATCACTGGCCCTGATCTTCCAGACCGGTTGACGACGCCCGGCGTAGGCGATCCAACACCGCCTCCCATTCCGCACCGCCTGTGGGTTTTTCCACCGCGATCCAGTCGTAGCCTTTTGCGTCGAGGTCGTGCAGTATGCGATACAGAGACGCGGCATATTCCCGGGCGTTGCCCGGCATCGTGATGGCTTCACTTACCTTGCGTTCCGGAGGATCGCTGATTTCGAGATAAGCACCTCTTCCCTCCTGCGGCACTCGTCCAGTTTCAACCAAGAAAACTGGCGTCCGGGGACTGTAATGCCTAAGATGCATTCCCGGGGATTCATGCGGGCCTTTCGGCGCGTGTTCGCCCGTGATCACTGGCCCGATCACCTCTTCGATCTGCTGCCGCGAAATTCCCCCGGGCCGCAATTGCACAGGACCCTCGCCGGCAAGGGAAAGAACCGTTGACTCGATTCCGAGGTCGCACGGACCACCGTCGAGGACATAATCCACGCGATCGCCTAATCCTTCACGCACGTGTTCTGCGGTAGTCGGTGATAGTTGCGTAAAACGGTTCGCGCTCGGAGCGGCGACGGGAACCTGCGCTGCTCGGATCAGAGCCAGCGCAAGCCGGTGCGCCGGCATTCGCACGCCAACGGTCGGCAGCCCGGCGGTTACGATGTCGGGAACAACGGCAGTCTTGGGTACCACGAGCGTGAGCGGTCCGGGCCAGAATTTCTGCGCCAGCATTTGCGCTGCCGTAGGCCAGGAAGCTGCAACTTTCGCGGCCATCTCCTGGTCACCGACATGCACGATCACGGGGCTGGTATGCGGACGGCCCTTCGCCTCGAAAATACGCGCGACTGCATCAGCATCGAGCGCATTCGCGCCCAGTCCGTAAACCGTCTCCGTCGGAAACGCGACCAGTTTGCCGCTTCGCAAGAGAGCTGCAGCGTGCTGGATTTCCTCATCAGACACGGCACTGAAGGGAGGCGGTTTCATATTTCGGGGTTAGTGCGTTCCGCCTCTGGAAGGATCGGCCGAGTCGGCGGTATCCACATCGACATGCAGACCCGAACTCGGTGCGACACCCGGCGGATAACAGTTTCCGTCCGGCGCGTACGTCCGGCGGCACGCGGCCGTCACTTCAGGACGCCGCGGCGACTGCGCGTATTGCCAAACTTCTGCAAACGCCAGGCCGCTCCCGTTCGGCGCTGGCACGGTCGTGCGATAGGCGCATCCTGGCGAAGGTGGACACTGATCGTTGCTGATGAAGAAGTGAATCTCGCGCTTCCCTGCATTCTCGCGAATGTCGTTCGCGGTGATGATCGAAACTTTAGGTGACTCGCGAAATGCGATGCCGGAGCAGTACACGCCGGCGCGGTATCCACTTTTCCCGACGCCGTCGACCCAGGCGTGAATGTAAGCGCGCTGTTCTGGCAGCATGCGCCCGCCTTGCTCCTGGTCCAGGAAGATGATTGCGTTTAAAGGGAAACCCTCCGCGTACGCGGCCTGCACAGCCGCCGTTGCGTCATGCGTGCCAACGCCCGCAGCATTGCCCGAGGCTTTCAGCTCTTTGTACTCGCGGCCATTAAAGAGAATGAGGAAGCCATACCCCATTGCCTGCAATGCGACTCGCTTCAGCTTCCACGAATTCTGATCGGCACCTGGGGGATTATTGAGCCAATAGCCAGTGAAGGCGAAGGTCCTCCGCAGGGCCTGCATGTTCGCATCCCCTGGGTAGTCATTGCGGTCCATGCCAAGGTAGGACTGGGCGGCGGTGGCGGGTGCAGTGCCGAGGCATGTCGACGCAATCGCAAACACAAGGACAGAGCGTAGCCGTACCACGAATGCCATGCTTCGAATATCGCATGTCCGGAGGCTGGACAACAGTGCACATCCGCAGTCAGATCAATACGGCCCGATGATGCCGCCGATATTGCGCGATGCAGGCAACTCGAATTTGCCGGCAGATGGCTTCACGCCCCAGTAATCCGCAAATACATCAAGATACTTGTAGCCTGAACCAGTGTTGAACAGCACGACCTCATCGTTCTCGTGCAAGAAGCCGCTCTGCAACAGTTCGCGATAGGCTGCCATCGCAGCGCCTCCTTCGGGCGCGGCGAGGATGCCTTCGTTCTCGGCGAGTTCCTTGACGCCGGCCATTATTGCGTCGTCACCGACAGCGATGGCAGTTCCACCGCCGGCGCGAATAATGTCGAGGATGATGAAGTCGCCATAGGCTTTGGGCACGCGCAAGCCAGCGGCCAGAGTATGCGCATTCATCCACATCTCCGAAATTGGTTTTCCTTCATGTAATGCTTTAATAATGGGGGCGCATCCACTAGCCTGAATAGAGATCATCTTGGGACGCTTGCCCGCCTCAATCCAGCCCAGCTCCTCCATTTCCGCGAATGCTTTCCACATGCCGATGAGTCCAACGCCGCCGCCAGTGGGATAGAGGATCGCGTCCGGCAGTCTCCAGCCAAGTTGCTCGGCGACCTCGTACCCCATGGTCTTCTTGCCCTCGACGCGAAACGGCTCTTTGAGCGTCGAGACATCGAACCATCCTTCTTTGTCTTTGCGCTCAGCGACCATGCGGCCACAGTCGCTGATCAGTCCACCTACGAGAGTGAGGTGAGCGCCGCTCGCCTCCACTTCCAGCCGATTCGCCAACGGAACGTCTTTCGGCATGAACACGTACGCGTCGACTCCAGCAGCAGCGGAATAGGCGGCGAGGGCTCCGCCGGCGTTACCGGCCGAAGGCGCAGCGAGTTTCCTGAGCCCATAGTGCCGCGCCATGGAAATCGCGGTGCTCATCCCGCGGGCCTTAAACGATCCGGTAGGATTCAGGCCATCGTCTTTGATCAGCAGCTTCGGGTATTTGCGGCTGGGCAAAATTGGGGTCATGCCCTCGCCAAGCGTTACCGGCTCAACATCGGGAAGCACGGCCGCATAGCGCCACATGCTTGTCGGACCATTCTTGACGGACTCGCGCGAAGTACTTTTGCGAATTGCCGCGAGATCGTATCGCACGTAAAGAGGTCCGCCATCTTTGGGACAAACATTGCGAGGAACATCAGGACTCAGAATCTCGCCGCATTTGCTGCATTCGAAATGAAGTATTTTTGCCATAGCATTATGAATAACGAAACATCGCAGTGTAGCACCTGTTGTGAGGTTCACATCGGTAACCTGCCCCCAATTTGAGCGAGAATCGGACCCAGGTTAGCGTCCAAAAGAAGGACGCGAACCTGGGGCACCCTGCTGTTATAGACTTTTTGCTTCCGATGAACGAGCAGTCCACTCCGCTGATGCGGCAGTATGCCGCCATCAAAAAAGAACATCCCAATGCCCTGCTCTTCTTTCGTCTCGGCGACTTCTACGAGCTTTTCTTCGAAGACGCGGTAGTGGCGGCGCGCGAGTTGCAGATCACGCTGACCTCGCGCAACAAAGAAAAGGGCATCTCAATCCCGATGTGCGGAGTGCCCTACCACTCGGCTGAGGGGTACATAAGCAAGCTGATACGCAAAGGTTTCAAAGTTGCGATCTGCGATCAGATGGAAGACCCGAGGCTGGCCAAAAAGTTGGTGAAGCGCGAGGTGACGCGAGTTGTCACTCCGGGCACGGCGGCCGATGGGCAGTTAGGCGCGGAGGAGAACAACTTCCTGGCGTGCGTGGCCCGCGACGGAAACGTCTTCGGGTTCGCTGCACTCGACCTTTCGACGGGCGAGTTTCGCGCAACCGAGTTCAGCAGTGACGATGCCGAGAGACGGGTGCGCGATGAGCTGTTGGTGTTGCGCCCGCGCGAGGTTCTTTTTGCCTCGTCAATGCCGCTGTTCGAGCAGCCGAATGCGAGGAAGACGAATCTGCAATCGGGAGCTGCGCCTCGAGTTGCGAGCATGGAAAACGCGACATGGGCCGAGACACCACTTGATGACTGGGTTTTCGCCGCCGATTACGCCATTCCACTGGTCGAGAACCATTTCGGAGTGCTGTCGTTGGAAGGCTTCGGACTGGAGAATCGATCAGCTGCCGCGACGGCAGCGGGCGCCATCCTTCATTATATTCGCTCCACGCAGCGTGGCTCGCTCGATCACGTGGACCGCATTGGTTATTACGAGCGACAGAATTGCCTGGTACTGGACGCAGTCACAGTCCGCAATCTCGAACTGATTGAGCCTCTATTCTCCGCTGGCGGTGATTCGGTGACGCTGTTCCGCTCGCTCGATTGCACGGTCACGCCGATGGGCAAGCGCCTGCTACGTGGGTGGATGCTGCGGCCTTCGGTTGGCCGCCGGCAGATTGAATTGCGCCTGGATGCCGTCGAGGTAATGACAAAAGATTTGGTCGCGCGTGAAGAGCTGCGTCGCGCGATGGATGGCATCCTCGACCTGGAGCGCCTGCTGAGCCGGGTCACGCTCGAGGCGGCGAATCCGCGTGACTTGCTGGCACTGGCAGCGTCGTTTGCGAGACTTCCTGTGGTGCGTGCGGCGCTTGCGAAGCTGAATTCGGAGCGCCTGCGCGAGTTGTATTCGCAGTGCGATGAGCTGGCAGACCTGCGGGAGCGCATCGTGTCTACGCTCGAAGACGAGCCTCCCTTGACGCTAGCCGACGGTGGCGTCATTCGCACTGGCGTTGACGCGCCGCTCGACGAGCTCCGCGACCTCAGCTACAACAGCAAGCAGCACATTGCCCAAATCGAGCAGCGCGAGCGGCAACGCACCGGCATCGCATCGCTCAAGGTGAAGTTCAACTCGGTCTTTGGTTATTACCTCGAGATCTCGAAGGCTAACCTGCATCTCGCTCCCGCTGATTTTGAGCGCAAGCAGACTCTCGTAAATGCTGAGCGCTTCACTACGCCTGAGCTGAAGGATTACGAGGTGAAGGTGCTCGATGCCCAGGAAAAGATGGTCGAGATTGAGCGGCGGCTCTTCACCGAGTTGCGGACCGCCGTCGCCGCCGAATCGCGCCGTATCCGGCAGACGGCGCTGGCCCTGGCGGAGATCGATGTGCTGGCGAGCTTCGCCACACTGGCGGCAAATCGCAATTATTGTCGGCCGCGCTTTGAGGACTCAAGCGATATCGAGATTGTCGAAGGTCGCCATCCTGTGATTGAGCAGCAAGACCTTCCAGGTGTCGCGGATCGGTTCGTTTCCAATGATCTGTATCTAAACGGCTCCACCAATGCCGTGCTCGTGATCACCGGCCCTAACATGGGAGGCAAGTCGACCTATCTTCGACAAGCGGCTCTGATCGTATTGATGGCACAGATGGGATCATTCGTGCCCGCGCGCTCGGCTCGGCTGGGGCTGGTCGATCGCATTTTCACCCGCATCGGAGCATCCGACAATCTCGCGCGCGGCCGTTCCACTTTCATGGTCGAAATGACCGAGACAGCTGCGATCCTGAACACCGCGACGTCGCGATCGCTCATCCTACTCGACGAGGTCGGGCGCGGCACTTCAACCTACGACGGACTCGCTATCGCCTGGGCCGCCATCGAGTACATTCATAGCAACACGCGCGCCAAGACGCTTTTCGCCACTCACTATCACGAGCTGACTGACCTCGCCGACCGCCTGAACGGCGTGAAAAATTTTCACGTCACCGTGAAGGAGAGCGGCGGCGGAATCGTCTTTCTCCGCAAACTCGCGGAAGGTGCCGCCGACCGGAGTTACGGGATCGAAGTCGCCAAGCTGGCCGGCCTTCCGGTCGATGTGATTCATCGCGCGCGCCAGGTGTTGGCCGAACACGAGACCGCAGAACAGAATGCGGTAACTCACCTCGCTAAAAACGAAGCGAAGGAAGACGGTCCGCTGCAGTTGACCATCTTCACGCCCCTGTCGCAGAAGATCGTAGACCGCATCAAGGAAACAGATCTCAACTCGATCAGCCCGCTGGAGGCGCTGAATCTGCTGCACGACTTGAAGAAACAGATCGAGTAGTGAGAACCTCGCTGCATACTGAACATCGTTCGGCGGGCGCGATACACTGCCTTATCGTATGCCTTCACGCTCCAGCCTCAGTCTCCGGCAACAGGTCGGCCAGCTCATGATCATGGGCTTTGACGGCGCCGACTTGTCGGTGCGCCTAAGAACGATGCTGGCGACGTTTCAACCCGGCGGCGTCATTCTGTTCAAGCGCAACATCGCCGACGCCGCACAAACCTACCATCTGTTGCGACAAATTGAGAAGACCAGTTCGACTCCGTTGTTCCGCTGCGTCGACATGGAAGGCGGTATTGTCGACCGCTTTCGGGATGTGATCGCACCCATTCCGTCCGCCTATGACCTTGCACGAACCGGTTCGGTGAAACTGTTCCGCAAACACGGAGAGCTTATCGGCCGCCAGTTGCGTGCGCTGGGATTCAATACCGACTTCGCTCCGTGTGTCGATCTGCGGCTGCCGGAATCTGTAGCCGTGATGGGCCAGCGCACTGTGTCCAGTGATCCGCGCGAGACCGTCCGCTGCGCGCGAGAATTTCTCGCCGGACTCATCCGTGCGCAAATCCTCGGCTGTGGCAAGCACTTCCCCGGCTTAGGTGGGGCAAATCTCGACAGCCATCGCGCGCTGCCGTCCGTTCGACGAACCTGGAAGCAAGTTTGGGATCAGGACCTGTTTCCCTATTGCCAACTTCGGCGTGACTTTCCCTTCGTGATGGTTGCCCACGTGTCCTATCCGCGAATTACTCGCGACCAAGCGCCGGCTTCCCTCTCGAAGAAGTGGATCACAGCCGTATTGCGAGAAAAGATCGGCTACAAAGGACTGGTGATTTCCGACGACCTCGACATGGATGGCGTGCTAAATAGCGTGCCTATCGAAGAAGCTGCCGTCCAGACTCTCAAGGCCGGTTCGGACATGTTCCTGGTATGCCAGAAGGAAGAGAACGGATGGCGCGCTTTCGAGGCCGTTCTGCAACATGCGGAACGCTTCAAACCCTTTGCGGCGTCAATCGCCGCGAAAGCTAAGCGAGTGAGTGCCTTTAAAGCAGGGTCCGGCCCAGTCCGTGCAAAATTCTCGGCCGTTCCCAACCAATCCAAGGTCGAAGCGTTGCGCGTGCGCGTGTGGGAGTTCTCCGAAGCAGTGCGTCTCTCGACGCCGGCAAACGACACCGCCACAGCCGCCATCGCCGAATCCATCGGGGAGCTCGCCCGATGATTGTCGCGGGCGTCATGAGCGGCACTTCCGCTGACGGTATCAATGTCGCTCTCGTCCGCATTCAAGGCCGTGGCTTTCGTTCCCGCCTGGAATTGCTGGCACATTACGAATTTCCTTATCCGCCAACCGTGCGTCGCTTGGTGCTGCGAGCCACGAACGCGAAATCGGCCGCAGTCGCCGATCTCGCGCGACTGAACTTCACACTCGGCGAGCTCTACGCCAAGTCAGTACAGGCAACCCAGCGCCGCGCCAAGCTGGAATGCGAACTGGTCGGCTGCCACGGCCAGACCATCTACCACCAGAGCTCACCCTCGAACTTCCTAGGCCACCCAGTCGCTTGCACCTGGCAAACCGGAGAAGCCGCAATGATCGCCGCCAAACTGGGCGTGCCGGTCGTGTCTGACTTTCGCCCCGCCGACATGGCTGTGGAAGGCACGGGCGCGCCACTGGTTCCGTTCCTCGATTACGTCGCCTTTCGCCATCGCCGCTTCGGGCGCATCGTGCAAAACATCGGCGGCATTGGAAATCTCACAGCGATTCCTCCCCGTGCAACTCCCGACGAAGTCTTCGCCTTCGACACGGGACCGGGCAACATGGTAATCGACGCCATCGCCGAGCGCCTCTTCGATCGTCCGTATGATCGCAACGGCAGATTCGCAGCCAAAGGTGAGCCCATAGAACCGGTCGTGCGCCAGCTACTGCGCCGGGCATTTTTCCGGCAGCCGCCCCCAAAAACGGCAGGCCGCGAGCAGTTCGGCGAAGCGTTCGTTCAGGAGCTTCTCCGCCTCTGCCGATACGCCGAAGCTGACGACGTCATCGCCACCGCAACGGCACTCACCGCACGTTCCATCGCACTGGCAGTGCGCAATTTCGTTCTGCCTGCCGACGCGGTGAACGTTCCTGCAGGCTCTCGTTCGCCATCGCGCTATCGCGAATTCGTGGTTTCTGGTGGAGGCACACGCAATGGCACCCTGATGCGCATGATCCGCGAAGAGTTGGCGCCCTTGAAGATGCGCCTCCTCACCACCGATGACTTCGGCCTGCCCTCAGCGGCAAAAGAAGCGGTCGCCTTCGCGCTGCTCGCCTACCAGACTTGGCGGCGGCTGCCGTCAAACATTCCGTCGGCCACGGGTGCACAACAGCCGGCGATCCTCGGCAAGGTAAGCTACGCGTAGGCACCCACCATGGCGGAATCGCGTCAGCTTCGCAATCAAAGCAGGCTTGTCACTCTCATCAGCGTGGTACTCGCGCTCTCCCTCAGCTTATCCTGCTCAAAGAAGCCCGACCCCAACACCGTCGTCGTGATCATCGAGAACAGCCCTACCAACCTCGACCCGCGCGTCGGACTCGATGCTCAGTCCGAGCGAATTGGCGACCTGCTCTTCGACTCTCTTGTCCGCCGCGATCAGCACTTCGAGCTGAAACCGTTCCTCGCCGATTCGTGGCAAATCCTCGATCCGGAAACCTACGTCTTCCATCTGCACAAGGGAGTACGCTTCCACAATGGCCGGCCACTCACCTCGCGTGATGTGAAATGGACGTTCGACTCCTTGCTCACCGGCAAAATTCGTAGCTCGAAGGCCGCGACTTACAGCAAAATCGCCAGCATCGACGCGCCCGACGAAACCACCGTCGTCTTCCACCTCAAAGAACCGATGGCTTCCCTGCTCTGGAATCTTTCCGACGGCGCCATCGGCATCGTTCCCTATGGCAGCGGCGAGGACTTCAACCTGCATCCCATCGGCTCTGGTCCATTTCGTTTTGTCAGTGCGCAACAGGACAAGGACGTCGTCATCGAGCGCAACACCGATTACTGGGCGACTCCTGCTCAGCTCGCTCGCGTGGAATTCAAGGTCATTCCCGATGCCACCACACGCGCCCTGGAGTTGCGCAAGCACAGCGCCGACGTGGCCATCAATTCCCTGACCGCCGACACGGTGCTGGCGTTGCACAACGATCCTGGCCTCACCGTGATGCAAGCTCCGGGAACGATCTATTCCTACCTCGCCCTCAATCTGCGCGATCCCATCCTGAAAGACATTCGTGTGCGTCACGCCGTCGCGTACGCCATCAACGTCTACCCGATCATTCGCTACCTGTTGCGTAACCAGGCGCAACCCGCATACAGCATTCTTCCGCCGGAACATTGGGCCTACGATGCTGACGTGAAGCGCTATCCTTATGATCCAGCCAAAGCACGTGCGCTCCTCGACGAAGCCGGCTACCCGGTCAAGTCTGGCGTTCGCTTCCACGTCACGATGAAGTGCTCCTCAGACGACGCCACTCGCCTGATGGCAGTGGTACTGCAACAGCAACTGCGCGATGTCGGAATCGCGCTCGACATTCGCAGCTTCGAGTTCGCCACCTTCTACAGTGACATCACCAAGGGCGCCTATCAGATCCATTCGTTGCGTTGGATCGGCGGCAACCAAGACCCCGACATCTTCGAATATGTCTTCGATTCGGCAAGCTTTCCGCCCAAGCGCGCCAATCGCACGTTCTTCGCCGACCCGCGGGTCGACGAGCTGATCAAAGAGGGCCGCATGACGCTCGACCAGAACAAGCGCAAAGTTATTTATGACGAGATTCAGCGCATCATCGCGGAACAACTGCCCTACATCAACCTTTGGTACCTCGACAACGTGCTCATTCACACCAACCGCGTGCGCGGCATAACCGTGGGACCCGCTGGCAACTACGATTTCCTCAAGACCGCCAAACTCGCGAACTGATGCGCGCCGTCATCGGAACCACATCGTAGTGCGTGTTAGTATCGATTTTCGGAGCCCCTTTCGCCGATCTAGGAGCAGCATTGCGCATACTGTTCGTTGGTGACATCTTCGCGAGGCCGGGCCGCACCATCGTGCACGAGCGTCTGCCCGAACTGCAAAAGCAGTACGGCGTGGAACTCACCGTCGCTAACGGTGAAAATGCAGCTGGCGGTTTCGGCATCACTCCGCAGATTGCCGAAGAACTATTCGAGCTCGGCATCGACGTCATCACCACTGGCAACCACGTCTGGGACAAGCGTGAAATCATCGACTACATGAATTCCGCTGACGGCAACGAGGCTTCCCTGGCCCGTCGCATTCTGCGTCCGGCAAACTATCCTTTCGGGACGCCAGGTTTCGGCTGGTATCAAGGCCGCACGCGAAGCGGCGTCGACTATGCTGTCATCAACCTGCAGGGCCGCGTGTTCATGACCAACAACGATGACCCTTTTCGCCAGGCGGATGAGCTACTGAAGTCAATAACCTCAAAAATCGTCCTGGTCGACTTCCATGCCGAAGCTACTTCGGAAAAGGTCGCCCTGGGCTGGTATCTCGACGGACGCGTAACCGCCGTCTTCGGCACGCACACCCACGTTCCGACCGCTGACGAGCGAGTACTGCCCAATGGGACCGCCGTTCAGACCGACGTTGGCATGACCGGGCCTTATTCCGGCGTCATCGGAGTTCAGCGCGATCAGATCGTGAACAAGTTCCTGACCAACATGCCGTCGCGCTTCGAGCCCGCTGCTGAGGATGTCCGCCTTTGCGGCGCGCTGGTTGAGTGCGACTCGGCGACCGGTCGCGCCAGCAGCATCGCGCGCATTATGCTGAAGCAGGAGTGAGCTTTTAGCTGTAAGCTCTTGGCTCTCTCAGTTTCGCGACAACGAGCTTTAATCGTCGGCCCTCATCCGATGCTCCCGTTTGTGCTCACGATGTCGAATGATGAAGCGGAGAGCTGATGACTGGTGGCTGACAGCTAAGAGCTGATTGCTAGTTGCTTGCAGCTAGCTGCTAGCTGCTTTCTTATGTCCCACATCGACGAACTCTTCATGGAGGAGGCCCTGCGCGAAGCGCGGCGCGCAGAAGCGTTAGGTGAGGTGCCTGTCGGCGCTGTGGTCGTTCAGGACGGCCACATCGTGGGCCGCGGCTGCAACCGTCCCATTGCCAACCATGATCCAACGGCCCACGCCGAGATGCAGGCACTTCGCGAGGCCGGCCTGGTTCTCGGCGACTACCGTTTGTCCGACTGCGACCTCTATGTCACTGTCGAGCCCTGTGCCATGTGCGCTGGAGCCATCACCCACGCACGCATTCGTAGGCTCGTCTACGGAGCTGAGGATCCGAAGGCTGGCGCAGTGCATTCCATGCTGCAGGTGCTCAACCACCCTAAGCTCAACCACCAGGTCGAGGTGACAAGTGGTATCCTCGCGGCTCGATGTATGGACTTGGTGCAGTCGTTCTTTCGCACGCGAAGGTAAGCGTAGCGTATTTGGTAAACTAGACCTGCTGCCAAATCCCGGCCTGTTGCGACCACGCGGAGAGGTGCGTGAGTGGTTGAAACGATCCGCCTCGAAAGCGGACATACCTGAAAGGGTATCGGGGGTTCAAATCCCTCCCTCTCCGCCAGTTTATTAGCTGTAAAGTCAACAACTTACGTGCTGGTAGTAATTTTGGTTCGCTGGGTGCATGGATACGCCATACGTTTTCGTCCGGCACAGTCCGGAATGCCGCCACAAAGCCAAGAAGTTTCACCGAGGCTGCAAGTGCAGCAAGTGGATATAGGTGCCTCGCACCCGGGGGGGGGGTCGGCTCAAGCTACCAAATTCCGGTGCTTTCGGATCACGTAGCCTTTGTAGTGCTCGTCCCCTAATCGCTTTTCCGGGACGTACTCCGGCCTCACCCAGCCCACGGTCTCTCTGGCCGTGGGCAAAGCTATGCGCAGACCTGATCTCGGGGACTCGATGTTTTCGTTTGCGCTAGCGCAAGCTGGAGACTGCGTGTGGGCAACGACACCTGGTTCGTTGCTAGATAGTCTGGAGCCCTCCAGCTTTTTATTCTGCGCGCCACATGGAAGAACGTCTCACAACCGTCCAGTGCACCATTTGCAACAGACCCATGCGGCTGTATGAGTGCGAACTCAACGATCTGGGAGAACCCGCGCACGAAGCCTGCCTCGCCGAGCGACGCAAGGAAGAGATTAAAGAAGCGCAAGGCGGCACTCGAGAGTAAGTAATCCGCCGTTGTCCGGGATAACAAAGTGCGGACGCCACCAGCCCCGTCCGCTATGGCAAACTGGCTAGTGCTTTTGGCGTCTGCACCCTTGCTCGAAGCGGTCATCAGAGCCATCGCCCAGGATCGTTTCGCCGTGTGCGACCAGATTGAGGAGGAGGTTGTGCGGGTGCTGACCCGCAATTTCGGCTGGGAGGAGGAGCGTGTTCGCGCCGACTTGGCTTCTGGTTGGACGCCTTGCCCATGGAGCTGAAAGGGACCGTTACCGGAGTCTGCCGCGATCCCAAAGACGAACCGATTCTCGAATGCGCCGAACGCGCGGAGGCCAAGTGCATTGTCACGGCGACCAGGATCTGCTGTCGCTCGCTTCCTACCGTAGGATGATGGTTCCCTCCGTCAGCACCGGTGGTCTATCTGTCCCTTCCTTCGTTGGCCGGAAATTGTAGTGCTGCCCGGTTTCCGGGTGCGGCCGAATGGACGGCACCGTGCAGGCGCCGCGGTTCACGAATAGCTGACAGTAATTCGTGACGACTTCCCGGGTTGCCTTGATTGCCTCGGTCATTGACCGATCACCTCCTCCTGGCAATTTCGCGAATCCGCCGTTTAACCACACGGTTTTCGGGTGTGGGTGTTGGTAGATAACCCGGAATATTTTTTCTGTCAAACGGCCGCCTCCGGCCGCATTCCGGGCATTACTACCCATCGCAAGCCGGTCGGCCAAAGCCCTGGCCGCTCAATGAGATCAAGGAACTTGCAGTCGTTCAGGAGGCTGTCAAGCTGGACGACGCGATAACCGCCGAATTGCTCGTCCTCGAAGTCGACGGTGTACCAGGTTCCTTTCTTACGATCCAGAACATAGACCGCCCCGGAATCCCGGTCCCCGGGCACGAGTAGGAACAGAAGAACTGCCGCCGGAAACTCGATCCAGCGAACGATCTCGACGTTTTCCGTAACCTTTATTAGGGCAGCTACGGCCGCCGGCAGGTCAGCGTTGGGTTCGACTTGCACAATGGGTTCAATCATCATTCGACCAAACATGGACTTATCCTTTCCGGGCGTTCCGCCCAAGGTTGTGTTGTATTTAAAAGCGAAGCGAAGAGAGGAATTCTTACCTTTAAGTGGCTTGTTTTAGTCGGGAGCGCCGGATTGAAGAATGGGCTGACCGGGCGAGGTAGAGATCACCAGGGAGGTCAGTGCGTATATATAGGATGCCGTTCGACAGCCAGATTCGTCGCCAGCCAAGCCGGACTACATCCGCCTACAAGACGTTATCCGCTCAGGATGCTCAGGTCGAGGCCAGTTTGGCGGTTTGGGCGTTATGCGTCAAAGTGGATTACTTCGGGTTTGCCTGTCACACCTCCAACGAGAACTTCACTAATGGCCACCGTATGATTCGCCGTAGGAAGCGCGGGGGTTAGCCGGCCTGTGTGACGGCTATCATGGAGGGGTGGAGGACGTTTCGCTATGCGCACACATGTGGAACGGCGTACCGTCAATCTGTCTGCGTATCCTGATCTGGTAGTCATCTATCTTGGGATGCGAGTTAATCGCATCGCCGGAATCAAGACGCTGCTAGGCTTTGGACCGATGATTTCTTCTTCTGCTGCGGCACAGCCCGACGGGCTGCTACGGCACGAGACAGTCATTTACTCGTTATTTCCAATGCATGTTGGCATGCGCCAATACTGGCGTGACGCCAACTCACTTTTGGAGTGGACGCGTTCGGACCCGCACCGCCAGTGGTGGCAGAGCTTTTTGAAAGACTCCGGCGGAACCGGGTTCTGGCACGAAACGTATTTTCGACGCGGTGGCATCGAGGCTGTTTACGACGATGTGCCGCAAAACATCGGCTTAATGGCGTTTGCACCAGTGGTACCGGCTCGCGGACCGATGTTTGGCGCAGCAGCGAGGGCCGAAAAGGAATTTGGAGAGCGACCCGTACTGTCCGAGGAAGAGCTCTACGGGGAGCCAGAAACATAACGGCAAATTACGCCCAAAACGAAGGGCAAGCCGGTTGCTTCCCGTCGCTCAACCAGTGACCCATGAAGGAGAACGGGTAGTCGGCAATACTGACGTTGACGAGCCAACACCAGTGCCAACTGACGGTTTGCCCGTGACCCCTCAAGAATCGCTGCTTCAAAAAGCCTACTCGACTCGAAAGTTAGACGTAGTTGGGAACAAACGGCGCTCGGCTGGTTGGCCCAAGGGCTGACGCCCCGCGACCGCGAAGGTTGGCCCGAAGTCTGCTTCAGAGAAGTCACTTGACGTGTTGTCGGCATGTCGGACACGTGAATCGTAAGACATTCAAATCTCAGTGTAGGGCGTTAGAACTAACCCGCTGGCGCGGCGGACGCTACCGCGTGCGGCGAACCCAGCATTGTTGGAGTAGGTGACATAGTGTGGGTCACAGAGAAAGGAGATTTCTGTGACCTCACTTCGACAACGCGTGCTGGACGAACTCCAGCGCCGTAACTACTCGCCAGCCACGATTCGCGGCTACATTCTCGCAATCAAGCAGTTCGCGGATTATTTCGGAAAATCGCCTGAACACTTGGGC
>Ga0306920_100005452_pt1 | contig 16463 bp, 13 predicted proteins | sample flu12Cox44000170_FD_204666 | JGI IMG/M metagenome (GOLD analysis project Ga0306920, IMG submission 204666) | Lab enrichment of tropical soil microbial communities from Luquillo Experimental Forest, Puerto Rico - flux4day.12C.oxic.44.000.170 (v2)... | ecosystem: Environmental > Terrestrial >... | reverse complement strand
TATACCCTTGTAGTCGACCCGCCCGCGACGAAAGAGATCGTCGACAAAGGCTCGTGCAGCAGTGATCGAACTCGCCGGCTCCACCGAGCTTGCATCGGCGGCCGCAGAGGCCGCGAAATACTGACGCGGATGCGAGGGGGTCTCGACGAGCAGCGGTTCATCGAAACCATAATGCGCGGCTGGTAGTGCGACCGTGTCCAAGGTGGTGCTCAGGTCGGTCGCCGTTCTGGGCGCAATCGCGGCCGCAGCAACCGATTGGTGAAGCATCTCGATGGTCGTTGCTGCATGCAGCGACAGGATCGACCGTCGCACGAAGACGCCCTTCAGGATCGGCGGGTATCCAGGGTTTTTGCTCGCGCTCGCCTGCACCATCCCAGCTGCGACCTGGGCATAGAAATGGACACAACTGGGGCCTGCCGGGCGCCAGCAACCAGGATGTCGCCCATTTCCTGACTGACGGCGAGCAGCTCCTGTTCGGTGGGATAGGAGGGGTTGGCGGCTTTGGCGATCAACATTCCTGCCAGCGCTTCGAAAAAAGCGCCGGTGAAGACGCGCGAGAACGAATGCGGTTCGGATGAGAGCTGCGCCGCCGGGGCCATCTGAGGAAGCTGGATCGGGTCCTGATAGGTGAAGGAATTGACTGCGTTGCGCAGGCAGTCCGGGTTCACGGCGTCGGGCTGTTGGGCCCGGATGGCGGTTCCGAGCTGCTCGGCCAGTCGGGACAGGCGCGAGCTCTGGTAGAGATGGCCGCTGGTGTCCTGCAGTATCTCAATGCGCAGCGATTGCAGCTGCAGAGCCGACAAGATGGCGCTCATATCGCAAAAGGATTCATGGAAGGCCGCCGCTTCGTGGCTCGCGGCGCCCCATAGCTGCGGCTTTATCGCGTCCAGGATAGCATGGCCCATTTCGTGGCAGACGATGTCCGGGCTCTCGCCCGAGTACACGGTGCCGGACGGCGACGGACCATGAAAGAAATTGAGCGCCCGTCTATCATAATAGCCATTCAGGTCGACGCCTTTGTCGAGGAGCACCGTCAGGCGCGGTCCCGGCTGCCAATTCCCCGAAGGTAACCGCGGCGCCCAGAAATCCGCCCCGCGGCGCAGTGCCTCGGCTGCGGTCCAGTATCGGAAGCCGGCGGTTCCGGGCGCGCCGCCGGGAGTCGGCGCTCTTCCTGGAAAGCTGTAGGCAAGCGGGCGTTTGGCAGGGTCGGGGAGCGGCCGTGTTACCCGAACGCCGGGTTCCGGATCGTCTTCCCAAACGGACACCTGCTGAGCGGCGGCACCGGCCCTAGCTCGGGTTGCGACATTGGTTGATCGGGCAGAGCGCGCCATCCGTTTCATCCTCCGTTAATGGGTTTCTTGCATGCCGGCGTGATGCCCCTGAGATGCGACGTTAGTTATCCATTTTCTACGCACGCATATCACGCGAAAAGAGAATATGCGATCATAATGTTGCGCTTTGCGCGAAACCTTCGGATTACCGCAAGGCGATTGCGCGCTTCAGGTTTGCTCGGCTTCACGCACCTGGGCCCGCAATGCGGCCCCCAGCCAGTCTCTCAGTACTGGTCTCTCAATACGGGTCGCGCGCGAAGATGAAGGTCGTGCCGGTCACGATCGGGGCGCTGGCGCCGACAAACGAGACGTTGGCGTCCTTGACTTGGCGTGAGCCGGCGCGACCGGAGGCCTGCAAGGCTCCTTCGATGATGTGCCACAGGCCGTGGATGCGGCCGGTGCTGAGGCTGCCGCCAAAGGTGTTGAGCGGCAAGTCGCCGTCCAACTCGATGCGCCCGTCTTGGATGAAGTCGAGAGCCTCGCCTTCGTTGCAGAAACCATACGATTCGAGACCGTAGATCACCGAGGCCGAGAAGCCGTCATAGATCTGCGCCACGTCCACATCCTGCGGACCAAAGCCCGAGCGCTCCCAGGTCAATTTCGCCGAACTGCGCCCGCCCTCCATGTAATCGGCGAGGCTGCCGATGCGGCCCGCCACCTCGAAATGCAGCCGCTGGCCGTAGCCGGCGAGGTAGGCTGGCCGCGGCCTCAGGTCGCGCGCCCTCTCTGACGTCGTCAATATGATCGCGACCGCACCCTGCACCGGGATGTCACAATCGAACAGGCAGAACGGATAGGCCACCATCCGTGAGTTGAGATAGTCGTCGCGGGTCAGTTCCTTACCGTAGAAATAGGCGCGTGGATTGTGCTGCGTATGGCGGCGTTGAGTGACCGCAAGGGTCGCCATCTTCTCGCGGCTCTGGTTGTGCCGCTCGAGCCAGCGCGTATAAGCGACCGCCATGCCCTGTCCCGGTCCGCCAAAGCCGTAAGGCGCGGTGAATTGCGCTGCGCCCGGCGCATGAGCGCCGGGGAGGTTCTGGTACGTGCCGCGCGGGTTGTGCATCGCCCGCCACACCACCGCGCATTTGCACACCCCGGCTAGCAGCGCATTGACCGCCTGTTGGACAGCGCCGCCAATGTTCACCGTGCCGACCTGGATGTGCCAGGCGAGGTTGGGCAGTTTCAGCATCGCCATCATGCAGTTGACCGACACGATCGAGATGCCGTCGACCTCCGCATGGCCCGTGGCCGGCAGTTCCGGATAGGTTGCCAGACCGTCGATGTCCGACATCTCGAGTCCCGAATCCGCGACCGCCTCCTTGACTGCGGTCAGCGCATGCGCGGCGAGCGGGATCTCGGCCGAGCGCGTGACCTTCGAAAAGCCGACGCCGCTGACCGCCACCTTGCACCGGTTCTCCCACATCGAGCCTTTCCTCCTAAGATCAGCGTTCTTGCGGCAGGCACCCCCTCCCAACCCTCCCCCATCAAGGGGGAGGGCTTGAAGAGGCTCGACCGAGCACTCCCTCCCCCATGATGGGGGAGGGCCGGGGTGGGGGTGATGCGGCGCTGACCTCGGCGAGACGGAATTGCGGCAGGGTGATGTCGTCATTCAGCTTTTCGAAAATCACCTCGACACGGCGCCCGACCTTTGCCCCAGTGTATTCGGCGTCCAATAGGTTGCCGGCCATCAGCGCCCCCGGCGCGTCATCAAGCTCGACGATGATGCTGGCGTAGGGCACCGCCGGCGCGAAGCGTTTGTCGCCGGTGTGATACATGATGGTGTAGGCGTAAATCGCACCGGCGCCGCGTACCGGCTCGAATTTAAGGTCGGTCGAGACGCATTGGGTGCACGTCGCGTAAGGCGGATGCTGGAAATGGCCGCAGCTTCGGCACCGCTGCAATTCCAGAGCGCCTCGCTTTGCAGCATCCCAAAATGGTTTCGTCCATTCGTTCGGGACCGGGATCGGCCGGGTCACCTTGCTCCAGTCGCTCATCGGCGGGATTATCCTCTTTCCGCTCTCGGGAAGCCCGGAGACATTTGAGAGGAGAACATCTTGGCGAAGCAAGAGGGGATCGGGGCTGGCCCGGGCGAAATGATGGGGAATGCCGGATCCGGCATGCTGGCGGGGCTCAGGGTCATCGAGGTGGCCGATGAGCGCGCCGAATATTGCGGGCTGCTGCTTGCTGGCCTTGGCGCCGAGGTCATAAAGATCGAACCGCCGGATGGCAACGCGACGCGCCGCATCGGCCCGTTCCTCGACGATCAGCCCGGCCCGGAGCGCTCGCTCTTTTTCTGGAATTACAACCGCAACAAAAAATCTGTCGTGCTCGACCTGCTGACACCGGCGGGCCGCGACAAGATGCTCGGCTTGCTCGGCGGCGCCGACATCCTGCTCGACGCCAGCTGCGGCGCGCTCAACGAGGTGCTGGGGCTCGACCACGCGGCACTCAACGCGCGCTTTCCGCAGCTCGTCACCGCGCGCATGACGCCGTTTGGCGATGACGGGCCCTGGAAGGATTTCAAGGGCTCGGACCTCATTCATCTCGCCTTGGGCGGGCCGATGATGAATTGCGGCTACGACCCCGACCCCAATTTTGAATACGACACGCCGCCGATCGCGCCGCAGATCTGGCACGCCTATCACATCGCCGGCGAGCAGATGGCAACCGGCATCATCGCTGCGCTGATCCACCGCGAACGCAGCGGCGAGGGCCAGGACATCTCGCTCGCGATCCACGAGGCGGTTTCGAAAAACCCCGAGCAGGATCTGATGTACTGGGTCTGTCGGCGGGTGCCGCTGTGGCGGCTGACCTGCCGACACGCGTCTGAAGGGCCCAATCACAGCCCCAGCATCTGCCACACCAAGGACGGGCGCTGGTTCATCACTCACGGCATGGGCGCGCGTGACCTGAAGAACCTCGTGCCGCTGTTGAGCAAGTACAACGCGCACGCAGACCTCCAGCCGCCCGCCCCTGAGGTCGACCTGCGGGCGCGGCAAGTCCCGGGAACGGCGGGCGCCGACGAAGCGCGCTCGCACATGCTCGACGTCGTGCAGCGTTTTGTTCGCGCCTGGACCTACAAGGACATGCCGTGGCTCGAGGCGCAGAATGCCGGTCTGCTGTGGGCGCCGCTCAGAAAACCGCACGAGAACGCGCTCGACGAGCATTGGTGGGCGCGCAAGACCTTCGCCGAGATCGAGCATCCCGAGCTCGGCCGCTCGTTTACCTACCCGACCAGCAAATGGCTAAGCAACAAGACGAGCTGGCAGGTCGGCCGCCGCGCGCCGCTCCTGGGCGAGGACACCGACACCATTCTCGGCGAGGCTGCCCGCCGGCCGAGCGTGCCGGCCCAGCCGCGCCGGGCCGAGAACCCGCGCCTCTCGGCATTGCACAACAAGCCGTTCCCGCTGCAGGGCATCAAGATTTTCGATTTCGCGTGGTTTCTCGCGTCGGCCGGCGGCACGCGGTTTCTCGCGGCGATGGGTGCCGAGAGCTTCAAGGTCGAGTGGAAGGACAATCCCGACACGCGGTTGGCGGGAATGGCGCCGGTCGGCGGCCGCGCCGCGCGCAATGCGGCGACAGGGCCGCTGCCTGGGGTCAAGGACCCCGACATGGGCGGCAATTTTCTCAACAAGAACTCAGGCAAGCGCGGAATCTCGCTCAACATCCGCCACCCGAAGGGCTTGCAGATCGCCAAGGACATGATCCGCATCTGCGATGTCGTGGCCGAAGGGTTCTCGCCCGGCGTCTTGCAGCGCCTGGGCCTCGGCTACGACGTGATGAGGTCGATCCGGCCGGACATCATTTATATCCAGCAATCGGGGATGGGCGCGCACGGCACCTATGGCCGCATGCGCACGGTTGGCCCCGTCGCCGCAGCGTTTGGCGGTCAGGCCGAGATGTCGGGACTGCCCGAGCCGGCGATGCCAGTGAGCTGGGGCTACTCGTACCTCGACTGGATGGGCGCCTATGGCTACGCGCTGGCATTGCTCGGCGCGATTTATCACCGCGAGCGCACCGGCGAAGGGCATTGGATCGACGCCTCGCAATGCGAGAGCGGGATATTCCTGACCGGGACGACGATCCTCGACTGGGCGGCGAACGAGCGTGTGTTCCGCCGCTACGGCAACCGTTCACCGTACAAGCCGGCGGCACCACACGGCGCCTATCGCTGCGAGGGCAAGGACCGGTGGATCGCGATCGCTTGCTTCACCGATGCGGAATGGCGGGCGCTGGGGTGGGTCGCCGAGCAGGGCGCGTGGCTCGACGACCGCCGCTTCGCGACGCTCGAAACCCGACTACAGCACCAGGACGCACTCGACACAGCGATCGAGGCCTGGACTTCCACCCAACAGCGCTACGACTGCATGATGAAATTGCAGAAGGCCGGGGTGCCGGCCGGGGTGTGCCAGAACGCCGAGGATCGCGTCGAAACCGACACGCAGCTACGTCACCTCAAGTGGCTGACCGAGGTCACCGGCACCAAGATCGGCACCTGGCCGGTCTATGAGATCCCGATGAAGCTCAGCAAGACCCCCGCCTATATCGGCGGTCCGATCAACCGCGGCGCGCCCTGCTATGGCGAAGACAATATGTGGGTGCTAACCGAAATGCTCGGCCGGTCGCGCAGCGAAGTCGAACGGCTTGCCGAGGAAGGCGTCATCTGACGGTCGAGATCAACACGCTTACCTGGCTAGCCGCCGGTCGAAGCCTCCATCTTTTTCGAGCACCTCGTGCATCCAGGAGACTGGCCATCGGCGGCGACGTCAGGTCTTCACCTGCAGGATCAGCTTCGTCCAGCGGTCGAGGATCGGTAGGATCACGTCGTCCTTGGCCGGCGGCAGCCACGCGGCCATGCGAGTGACCCCTAGATCGCGGTTGCGCTTGAGCAGCGTCAGGTCTTCCGGCGCGCCGAGCAATGTCACCGAGAGCAATGCCGGGTCGCGGCCGGCTTCCTCGGCCATGCGGCGCCAGACCGGCATGAATTCTTCCGGACTGCCAGAGCCCGCACTCGGGGCAGCGGGCAGGATCCCGTCGCCGTAGCGGATGGCGCGGCGCGCGGCGAGGCGAAAGGCGCCGCCGACGATGACCGGTGGATGCGGCTTCTGCACCGGCTTGGGCCAGGTCATCATCGGCCGGAAGTCGACGATCCGGCCGTGATATTGGGCCTGGTCCTTGGTCCAGATCTCCTTCATCGCCTCGATCTGCTCGCGCATCTTCAAGGTGCGGGTCTCGTAGACGGTGCCGTGGTCTTCCATCTCTTCGGCGTTCCAACCGCAGCCGATGCCGAACAGGAAACGGCCCTTGGATATCTGGTCGAGCGAGGCGACTGCCTTTGCCGTCTGGATCGTGTCGCGCTGGATGACGAGGCAGATCGCAGTGCCAAGCTTGAGACGTTTGGTGACGGCTGCGGCAGCACTCAAGGTCACGAAGGGGTCCATCACGTCGTAGTACTCTTTTGTCAGAGCCGCTTCACCCAAAGGATGGGTGAAACGGCGGGTCGCCGGGATGTGCGAGTGCTCCGCCACCCACAGCGAGTCGAAGCCGCGCTCCTCCAGCGCCACCGCCAGATCGGTCGGCGCCATCGAATAATCGGTAAAGAAGATTGCCGCGCCGATTTCCATGATCCTCACTCCACAAACGTCGTCGATTGTCTCCAGTCCGGACTCCGATAGAGCTGCATTGAATTGGCGATAATAGATTTTTGGGCCACTGGCATTTCTACAAACTCACGCTTTCTATTGCATCGGACCTCATGACGTAGACCTCGCCCTGCGCTGACATACGATTTCGGCTCCCAGTAAGGCCGAGGTTATTCTAGACCCGCACGGCGAAAGGCTTCCAAATAGTGCTCCAGTTCGCTGCCCTGCATGATCGGCATCTCGTTGGCGATCCAGGCGAGTGATATGTTGGGCTGCGCGCGGCGAAGTTCCTGGAGCGCGGCGGTAGCGACATCGCCAAGTCCGGCTATGCCGGCGGCGGCAGTGAGCACCCGGTGCGCGCCGACAAAATCGCCTCGTTGACGGACAGCTTCGCGCGCCAGCCGCATCGCCTCTTCGTAGTTGCGCCCGACGAACTGGGCGTAGGCAGCGATGCCGGTAAAGAGAGCCGAGAATGGATCGCGCGGGCTCAAACGAAGCGCGCGGCGGGCGGCGCGGTCAGCCTCCTCGCACCGGCCGCAATAGGACAGTGCAAGGCCATAAAAGCCCTGCGCCAGCGAGAAATTCGGGCTCAGGCGTAACGCCAACTCGAACTCGGCCAGCGAATCATCAAAGCGCCGCGTGAACAGATAGACGCAGCCGAGCGCGTGATGCGCCCACGGGTCCTCGCTGTCAGCCCGGATCGCCGCCTGCGCAGCGCGTTCGGCGATCGGCACCGTGGCTGCCATGTCCGCCCAACCCATATGGGCGTTGAATATATGAATGGCGGCGAGCAATCCGAGCGCCTGGCCGTAATTCGGGTCGATGGCGATCGCCCTCTCCAGCAATGCCTGCGCGACGACATTGTCCTCTCGGGTCACGCGCCAGTAATGCGACAACGCCCGCATGACCAGATCCCAGGCATCCATATTGTCCGGCGGTTTGCGCTGGGCGCGAAAGCTTTCTCTGGCATAAAGCTGCGGCTCGATGGCGGCGACGATCGCCTCGGTGATCTCGTCTTGCACCGCGAACACGTCGGCAAGGTGTCGGTCGTAGTGTTCCGCCCAGATATGACTGCCGGTGTCGACGTCGTTGAGTTGCGCGGTGATGCGCACGCGGTCGCCGCTCTTGCGCACGCTGCCCTCGACCACATAGCCGACGCCGAGCTCTTCGGCGACCTGCCTCATATGTACCGCGATACCTTTGTAAATGAACGAAGAGTTGCGCGCGATCACAAAGAACCAGCGCAGCTTGGACAGTGCCGTGATGATGTCCTCGGTGATGCCGTCGGAAAAATATTCCTGCTCCGGATCGCCGCTCATATTGATGAAGGGCAGAACGGCGATGGCGGGCCGATCGGAGGGCGGCAAGGCCGGGCGTGACTGCTCATGGGGCACGTCGGACGTCTGTTCGGCGGCACGGCCCGGTTCGTCTGCCTTTGATTGCGCGCGCACTGCGCCGACGAAACGGAAGCCGCGGCGCGCGATCGTGCGGATCAGCTTTTGCTCTTCACCGCTGTCGCCAACCGCCTTGCGCGCAGCGTTGATGCGGCTCGTCAGGGTCGATTCCGATACGATCCGCCCCTGCCAAACCGCGGCGATCAGGTCGTCTTTGCTGACGACCCGGTCCCGGTTCTGCACCAGGTAGATCAACAAATCGAACACCTGCGGCTCGACGGCAATGGGCTCAGAGCCGCGGCGTAGCTCGCGACGTTCGGTATCGAGCAGGTGATCGGCAAAGAAAAGTTGCACGTTGGCGCCGCAGACCGGGCTCCGAAGCCGCTCTCAAGAGATAATCAAGCCTATCTCAGGAACAAATCAAGCGCTGCTCAAAGTCCTTCGGCTGCACAGTTGCCATTTATGTGTGCGTGCAAGCGAGACTGGCAGACTGCTCGATCTCGCTGGAGCACTGGAACAGCAACCCGCTCGAACGGAGAAATTCAATGCCGCTCATTCAGGTTCAAGTCATCAAAGACGTGTTCAGTCAGGAACAGAAGCGCCAGATCATCAGCAAGCTGACTGACGCAATGGTCTCGATCGAGGGCGAGAACATGCGCCAAGTCACCCTTTGCCTCGTCGAAGAGGTGGAGAGCGGCGACTGGGGCATCGGCGGCAAGGCGCTGACCACCGCCGACGTTCATGCTCTGGCACGCGGCAAGGCTGCGTGACGGCGCGGCCTCGCGGCGCGCATTCTGCGCCCGGACCGTCAAGCGTGGTCCGGGCGCCCTCACTGCGCCGGAACGGGCGCCACCACCACTATTGCGCGGCTAGCGTGGAGGGCCGACCGCCGAACCGCCGCTCCATCTCCCGCCGCACTGCCGCCGCCTCGCTGTCCGGCATCGCAACGTCGGTCCAACGCACGATCTCGTCGGTCACGATCCCTCGGGTCAGCCGGACGTGATGGGCCAGACCGATCGGCAATGCTCCCTCAGCGAGACTTCGCTCGACTGGCACGAGCTTTCCCCAGACCGTGTAGCCGCCCTCGCCGTCGAGCATCTCACCGGCACCGAAGTCTCGCTTGGCGACGGCGACGACATCGCCGTGCCAGCCCTGCGGCTGCCCGGTCGGCTCGCCGCGCAGTGCCGCCGAGAGAACCGAAACTCCGAGCTCCAGCCCAATCAGGTGGGAGGGTTTGTACATCGCGGCATACCAGCCGCTCGCGTCGGTCTTGAGCCCGTACTCCTTGAAGCAGGTCCGGGCATACTGGTTCGGGGCCTTGAGCACGACGTAGACGCCCCAACGCAGATCGCGGAAGACCGGACGGCCGTCGCGCTCCAGGCAGGAGACGACCTCGACCATGCCGTCATGCTCGAGCGCGCCACCAGCCTGGCGGTCGCGCAGCACATGCGGCAAGTCATCGACGCCGCAGGGCGGAAAGCCGAGGCCGTCAGCAGGCACGCCGAGGCCGGTTGCATTGGCGACCGCCGCCATCTCGATCGCCGACTTGGTGCCGTCGAGGAACGAGTTGAACATCTGCGGGTTCATGCCACCCGTCCTCGCCTCCTCCGGCGTCAGGCCGTAATGAGCCCAAACCTCGTCGGGTGTGACGCGATGGTAGGAGGGCAGGTATTTGGTCCCCTTGCCGGCGGCGGCGACCTCGAAGCCGCAGGCGCGCGCCCAATCCACCAGCTCGCAGGTCAGCGCCGGCTGGTCGCCATAGGCGAGCGAATAAACCACCCCCGCGCGGCGCGCCTCCTCGGCCAGCAACGGTCCGGCAAGCACGTCGGCTTCGACATTGACCATGACAATATGCCGGCCGGCGGCGATCGCCGCGCGGGCATGAGCAATGCCGGCCGGCGGCGAACCGGTCGCTTCGACAACGACCTCGACCTCGGGATCGGCGCATAAGTGGGCGCCCGAAGGGAGGAACCGCGTGCGCTCGACGCGCCGCGTATCCCAGCCGATTTTGCAGCAGGCGGCGACCGCCCGTGCGGGGTCGAAATCGGCGATGACCGACACCTCCAGCCCCGGCATCGTCGGAACCTGGCTCAGGAACATCGAGCCGAACTTGCCGGCGCCGATCAGGCCGACGCGAACCGGCTTGCCAGCGGCGGACCGCTGCTGCAGAAGACGATGGAGATTCATCGCCTATTCCGCCGCGGCCTTGCTCGTCGCGGCGCGGGCACGATTCAAGAGCGCGTCGTCGGCGACTGGCTCGATCGGGGTAAAGTCACGGTGCGCGATCCATTCCGGCCGGGTCGGCGTGCGGATGTAGTTCGACACCGCGCACAGCGTCAGATAGACGATGCGGCGCGAGTAAGGCGTGATGTTCGGCGCCGAGCCGTGCACGAGGTTGCCGTGGAACATCAGCACGCAACCCGGCTTTCCAGTCGGCGCGACGATGCCGCCCGCCTCTACGAGCCGGGTGACGGTTTCCTTGTCGAGGGCCCATAGCGGGTAGGAGGTTGTCTCCTCGTCGTGGCCCGCCGCCAGGACGCCTTGCTTGTGGCTGCGCGGCACCAGCATCAAGGGGCCGTTGATCGGCATGACTTCGTCCATGAACACCGCGATGTTCATCGCCTTCGGCTCTGGCATGCCGTCGTCGCGCGCCCAGGTGCCGTAATCCTGGTGCCACTGCCAGACATCGCCTTCGAACGCGGCCTTGGCGTTGATCTTGTATTGGTGCATGTACAGCTTTTCGCCGAATACCTGTTCGACTGGGCCGATCAGCCGCGGATGATGGCCGAGAATGCGAAAGGCCTCGTTATAGGTATGCGCGGCAAAGGCGGTGCGCGGCGCCCCGGTCTTCTCGCGCCACACTTCCTGCCGGTCAGTGGCGTAGATCTGCTCGGCCTCCTCGCGCAGGATCGCGACCTCTTCCTCCAAAAAGCAGCCAGGCAGAAACAGATACCCTTCGTCAGAGAATTGCCGAAGCTGCTGCGCCGTCAGTGACATCGCGCCTCACTCCCAAGGAAATAAAGATGCATCAGCCGAGAGGCCGGCCCCTTCGGGCAATAAATTCGGGAAAGGCTTCTTCGGCCCGCGCGCCGCGCACGACGTGAGTCGTGTATTCGCGCTCCTCGGTCCACTGCTGTTCGAGATTCTGCACCATCTGCTTCAGCAGAAGTGCCTTGATGCCGACAACGGAGGCTCGATTGTTGCCAGCGATCATGCGAGCCAGCTCCATCGTTTTCGCGCGCAGTTGATCGCGCGGCACCAGATGGTTCAACAGGCCGATGCGGTACGCCTCTTCTGCCTCGACAATCCGCGCGGTGAATAGAAGTTCCTTGGCGATCGGCCACCCGACCTGATTGGGCAAGGTCCAGGTGCTGTTGATGCGGCCGTAGGCAGCCGCGAGAAAACGGAAACGGCTGTCCTCGCAGCCGACCCGCATGTCGAGCGAGGAGGCGAGCACCGCGGCGCCGCCGTAGGCCAGACCGTTGATCATGCCGATCGTTGGCTTTGTCGAGGCGGCGATTTCATAGCTGCCACGGCGTGGAGGGCGGACCGCATCCAGCTCTTCCTGAGTGAAGCGGCGGTCGTCCTCGCGCTGCTCATGGATGTCGCCGCCGGCTGAAAAAGCGCGCCCCGCTCCAGTAATCACGGTGCAGCCGATCCCGTCGTCCGCATCGAACGCCTTGACCGCGTCGCGCAGTTCGCTCGACAGCGTTCGATTCATCGCGTTGAGCTTTTCGGGACGGTTGAGCGTGACGATGCCAACGCCGTCTTCCTTTTCGACGAGGATGTGCTCGTAGTTCATCATTTCCTCCGGTCCACGCGCATTATTGTCTGTCGCTTCGTGGCAGGGCTCCGCTGCAGGACGATGATCTTTTAGTTCAGCCGGAGCTCGGTGATATGGCGCGGGTCCTGCTTTAATTCGTCGCGCTCGACCTTCTTGACTATGTCGACCAGACGCTCATTGGCGCGCGCCTCGATCCCGGCCTGCGCGCCTTCGCGCACGACAAAGCCATTCAGGTATTCGATTTCAGTGCGCCGGCCCTTGGCCATGTCCTGGCCCATCGACGGTCGCTGATCGGGCGAGCCGCGCCCGACCCGCGACAGCCGCCGCTCGTCGTAAATCTTCAGCGCCGCAAGGTCGCCCTCACCGGCGCGGGCGATCGTCTCCGGCGGCAGATGGTCGATCTCTTCGAGCTTGTATCCCCGCGCCTGGCCGATGCGGATCGCTTCGCTGCCAAGCCGGGCCTGGAAATGGCGGATCGTCTCGTTCTGCGCGATCTGCGCGCCGGAAAGGCCGGTGCAGGCCGAGACCCCGTTTGCCATCGTGTTGGCCACGAGCTTCGACCAGCGTTCACCCCATAGATTATCGGTGACTTTGGCGCTATCGGCGTAAGAGACCAGCCGGCACACCTCAAGCGCCCGCTCGGTGATCGTGCCATGCACTTCGCCGGTACGATAAACCGTGTGCGTCGCGCCGCCTTTGACCCCGCCGCGATGGACGTGGCCCGGCTCGACGAGGCCGACACTGATGTTGCTGGCGACGCAGCCCATCGTTTTGCCCCAGCCGACGACACTAGCGATCGTCTCTTCGTTCATGCAGTTCTGCAATGAAACGAGATAGCCGCCGGGCGCCAGGTACTGGCGAATCAACAACGCCGCCCAATGGGTGTCGTAGGATTTGGTGCAGACAAAGGCGATGTCGATCGGCGGCTCCTTGCTCAGATGCTGCGCCTCGGTCAAGTGCAATGCTCGCACCTCGACGGTGAACGCCTCATCGCCTTCGTGGTGGGTGATGCGTAAACCGTTCTTCTGCATCTTTTCTACATGCGCCGGCCACATATCGATGAAGGTCACGTCCTCACCGGCCCGAGCCATATGGGCGCCGGTATAGCCGCCGACCGCTCCGACACCAACGACCGCGATCCTCTTGCCCATCTCGCCCTCGCGACCGAGTTCCAGGTCATCCTACCGCCGATCTCCGCTTTGGAACAGCTGTACGGCCCCGATGGTCAGGCCGGACACGGGGCCGACTCTGACCGTCGGTCCAAAGGCGCCGTGGGCTTCACGCCGCGCGCCGCGATAGCACGACACTCCGCGGCCGACAACCGAGCGGCAAGACATTGCCCGCTGCGCAACCGCCGAATGAAGATGGCGGCAAAGCACGGCAGCCGTGCACCCGGCGGACTTCTGCCTTCGGAGTGGTCAAGCCTATCATGATGTGACGGTTTTTTGACCACGGCGGGATCCGGATGGCGCCTTCGTCAAGCCCCGGAATTGCGTCTGCGCGCGGGCCGGTCGCCAATCGCGGCTGGGTCACGCTGTCGATTATGTTGGCGAACATCATGCAGGGGCTCGACACGACGATCGCCAACGTCGCGCTGCCCCACATCCGTGGGAGCCTCTCGGCCTCGCTCGATCAGATCTCCTGGGTTCTGACCTCCTACATCGTCGCCGCGGCGATCACGATGCCGCTCACCGGCTGGCTGGCCGGGCGGTTCGGGATCAAGCAAATCTTCATCCTATCGGTTACCGGTTTCACGCTCGCCTCCGCGTTGTGCGGCAGCGCCACCAATCTCACCGAGCTGGTGATCTATCGTGGTCTGCAGGGGATCTGCGGCGCCGGGCTGATCCCGCTCTCGCAGGCGACATTGCTGCAGATCAACCCGCCCGAGCGCCACGGCCACGCGATGGCGGTGTTCGGTATTGGCACATTGCTGGGCCCCATCTGCGGGCCGATCCTCGGCGGCTGGCTTACCTACGACTATAACTGGCGTTGGGTCTTCTACATCAACCTGCCGGTCGGCGTAATCGCCGGGCTCGGCGCGCTCGTCTTCATGCGTGAGGCCCGCCATGCCCACCGCGAGCCGTTCGACTTCTTCGGCTTTGCGACATTGAGCTTGGCCATCGGCTCGTTGCAGATGCTGCTCGACCGCGGCGAGCTCAAGGACTGGTTCGGCTCGACCGAAATCTGGGTCGCGGCTGCGATCTCGGGGCTCGGTTTCTACCTCTTCATCGTCCACACCGCGACCGCGACCGACCGATCGTTTCTGAACCGCGACCTGTTGAAGAACCTCAATTTCGGCATCGGCACGGTGCTGATGTTCATGGTGGGGCTGATCATGAACGGCACGTTGGCGCTTTTGCCGACGATGCTGCAGGACCTGATGAACTATCCGGTACTGACGACCGGGCTCGTCACCGCGCCCCGCGGTGTCGGCTCGATGATCGCGATGTTTGTCGTTGCTCGCCTGATCGACCGCGTCGACAACCGGCTGATCATCCTCTTCGGGCTGGGGCTCACCGCGGTTTCGATGTGGCAGATGACCGGGTTCTCGCTCTACATGGGAATGGAGCCGGTCATCACCTCGGGCTTGCTCCAGGGCTTCGGCCTCGGCTGCACGTTTGTGCCGCTCAACACGATCGCGCTCGCCAACCTGCCGCGCCACATGCTGACGCAAGGGACAGCGCTCAGGAGCCTGATGCGCAATTTGGGCGGCAGCGTCGGGATTGCGATCCTCGAGGCGCGGCTTACCGAGAACATCCAGACCGTCCATTCCCGGCTGATCGAACAGTTGCGGCCGGACAACCCGCTGGCGCAGGCGCCGCACCTCGCCGCCCCGTTCAGCCTGACCGATCCCGCCGGCATCGCCGCGCTCAACGCCGAGGTCACCCGGCAAGCCTCAATGGTCGCCTACATCAACGACTTCGCACTGATGATGGCGATCACAATCGCCTCGATGCTGCTGTTGCTGCTGCTGCGCCTGCCGGCTCCCCGCCGGGCGGCAAAGCCGGCGGTCCCCGTTACAACAACCATGCGTCCCGGCCCCGCCGATTAGCGTACGTTTTCTCGATCTTACATGAGTCCAAGAAAGCCATCCGATTTGCGCCGGTCAGCCGCGCCAGCTCCTCCCTTAAAAGCCGCCCCGCGTACTCGCCTTTGGCCCGGCATTGTCGAATATGGGCGCCACCAGACGTACGGGTCAGAATACGCCGGCGCCGCGCGGTAGGCCGGAGCCGCATAATAGTAGGGCCAGCTATAGGGCCATCCGTAGCCCCAAGCGTATCCAGGCGGATAGCTGTAAGTCGGATAGCCGTAAGGCGGGTAACTGTAGCCGGGATAGTAGTAGGGATAATAGGTCTGTGCGGCTGCCGTGGTAGCGACCGCCGCTACAATCCCGACCCCCAAGAGCGCCGATTTGATCATTGTACGTGTACGTTTGCCAGACCGTCGGCTCTCCACGGCGGGGGTGCACTTGCGCTGGTGAAGCGATTAAGCAGCGGGTCCTTGCCGGGGAACGATCCTTACAAGCCCAATGTTCTACGATCCTCTAGGGTGGGTCGAATGGCGGCTGCGTGCGCCGATTCCGGCCGTTTCGCGGGGCCGCGATCGAGCGGCAAGGTTCGACCCTTGCCGGACCTTTGGCGCGCCGCATGAACGCGAAATCCCAGCAACGCTCCTTTATAAAGAATGGGACTTACTTGACCTCGACGGCTTTGGAGTGCGATCCAACCCTAGGGGCCCGCCGTAGGCGCGGTTTACCTTATTCAGATGAGGCGGAGCGATGCGATAGGATATTGCGTTCTGTGGCTGAGACAGAACCCATGCAACTGGTACAAGTATCAGATATGCATTTCCGGAGCAAACGAACTGGAGGTAAGGCTTTCTTCTTGCCCGAGACGATCGAGTTATTTTCTCACCATACTGGCGGATCGCGGTTATTTCTCGGGCGAGGAAGTTGTGGCCTGCGAGGCCGCCGGCGTCAGACCGATCGTCCCCAAGCCTCTGACATCAGGCGCGAAGGCCGACGGGCGCTTCGGAAAGCAAGACTTCATCTATCAGCCCGAAACCGACACCTATCGCTGCCCAGCAGGCGAACAACTGATGTGGCGCTTCACCACTGTCGAGAACGGACTGAAGCTCAGCCGATACTGGTCCAGCAACTGCGGCACCTGCACAATGAAGGCCAAATGCACCCCCGGGAAGCAGCGCCGCATCAGCCGTTGGGAACACGAGGCGGTGATCGAGGCCATGCAGCGGCGTCTGGACGAGATGCCCAATGCCATGCGGGTCCGGCGCAGCATCGTCGAGCACGTCT
>Ga0306920_100005450_pt1 | contig 16464 bp, 25 predicted proteins | sample flu12Cox44000170_FD_204666 | JGI IMG/M metagenome (GOLD analysis project Ga0306920, IMG submission 204666) | Lab enrichment of tropical soil microbial communities from Luquillo Experimental Forest, Puerto Rico - flux4day.12C.oxic.44.000.170 (v2)... | ecosystem: Environmental > Terrestrial >... | reverse complement strand
TGAGCCGCCTGCGCGAGCTGCAGGAACGGCTGCGCCGGCGCAAGTGCGCCAGCCACAATGTCGACATGGTGGTGACCGGGACGAGGCGCGGTAAGGTCGTGGGAAGCTGCGACCGGCATGGTGCACCCCCCCCTTCAGTATGGGAAAATCAGCCCCTCAGACATGAGGAACCACAGCAGAGCCACGATAAAGATCAAGATCGGCGATCCCATTCTGGTTTCTCGTTGAGGCGGCCACGCCTGATAGGCTGGCCAATGACGCGGGCAGACGCCTGACGTTCAGCCGCACGGACCGGGGTGGAATGCTGGAAGGAAAGCGCCCTGAACATTCAGCGTGATGTGATCGGTGATTTCAGCCGGTTCGCAGTCGCGCTCACGACAGTCTTTGGCACAGTCGCGTTCCACCAGACCTCAAATAGCGTGAAGGAACAGCATGAGCGCGGCCCCGGAGATCGCTATCAGCGAACTGGTGGCTGCTCCCACCCAAAAGCCGTTGGCCCAGTCCTCAGCGTGGCAGAGCATTTTCGCCCAGTTGATCATTGCAGGTTCCCAGACAACGTCGTTTCGTGGCCTGCAAATTTGGTGCGGTATTGGGCACTCGCCGGTTAATAGTCGTGAAAAGTCGTATAACAGCCGCCTTTCAGCGTTTAGAGAGGCATCGCGCTCGATAGCCGTCTCGATCTCCGCGTTGGGCCGCTTTGACGGAACGCCAAGCGGGTCTAGCCGGCCGTGGGTCTAAAAATCGTTTTCGATTTCGTCGACGTACCGCTCGAACGCGATCCCCGACCACCACGGCGTCATTACGGGCCGCCGAGCAAGGGACGCTACAAGCGGTGCTACGCCTCGTACGTCCGGCTTTCGAGTAGCACGCTTTCTCCGATGAACTGCGATTGCGCCAGACTGTGAAGCTGAAACGCGATTTCACCTTCCTGCTGCATGTTGATCAGCATCCTGACCTTATCGTCGCTCGGCCCGCGGCTAGGCCCACGTACAGTGTAACCGCCACCCTTTATGCACCGATCCACTCGTCATACTCCTTCGTCAATTCCAATGCGGGTGATCGACGGACCGTCTATGAGTTAAACGGCGTAAGATTTGGTGAGATGTGGGTGACGACGGTAGCTACATCCCGCTCCAGCCATGCTGGCTCGACCACGTTGCCACCCGGACCCCATTGACCCTCATACCGCGGTAAGTCGGCTGATTGAAGCCCTCAATGAAGTCCTCGATCTCCGCCGGCATCTCCTCGTCTCGCATAGCCTTGGCGGCCTGGTCGACGTCCATCATCATGGCCCGCTGGAAGTGGGCGACGGCGCCGGCTACTGCGTCTATGCGGTCGTCGTGCGTCAGCGCACCGCGGGCTTTGGTGAGGTGGGTGAGCTGGTAGAGGAAGGAGTAGTTGGCGTCCTCGGTAGCCACGTCATCCAACAGGAAGCGCTGCTGCTCTCGATGTAATTGCCCCAGCTTCATCGAGTGGATATTGCCCCCCATCAGTCTCGCGCGTCGGCACGTTACAGCGGTAGCCAAGTTTCTGCTGATTGCCATTGAACGGAAACTTCGCCTCGCTAACTTCGCGTCTTAACCGACATCAACTCTCGTTATCATGGAGCCTCCAATGATCAATTGGCCCGAAGTGCTACATCACGCGGAGGACTGGGCCGCCGGCTTTTGGGCCGGAGCTGGCGCCGCTTCGCTAATAATGATCGCCGGGGCCGGGGTGGTGCTGCTCGCTCGCGGCATTTGAAGCCCGGTAGCGCGTGATTGCTCGCCGAAGGCGCAGTGAGCGTCTGGCGTTTCGGCTCTGGTTCTGGCGACGGTGTGCGCATGCCAGCGGTGGCGCTACCCCTGCTCGGTGCCAGTCACCACCATATGGTATGGCGGTTCCCGCATTGGGAACAGACGAGCCGCCCGCGCCAATCGCCACTTTGGCGCCTTCGCGCGCGAACAGGATGGCCGTGGCGCGGCCGATCCCGGTGCCGGCGCCGGTGATGAAGGCGACCTTGCCGGCGAGCCGTGCCATCGATCCTTCCTCCCCGATCAATGATGCGAAAACAGCCGATCGCCGGCGCTTCAGCTTGCGATATCGTACCGGCTTTGCGCGCCGAGGAGACTGCCATGACACACACGCGCCCGTTCGATCCAGCTCTGTTCCGCGAAGCGGCGATAGATGCCGAAACGGCGAAACTGAACGCTCAAATGATCGAGTTGCTGACCGACCAGCCGGACTGTGGGCGCCGAGGTTTTCCGGGCCGCGCGCCGGCGCGGCGAAGGCCCGTTCCCGGCCCCGGTGATGTCGAGCCGGGCGCGAACTCTGGCGATCCCCGGCAAGGACGGCAACGAAATTCCCCTGCGGGTAATCGCACCGGCGCAGCCGCGCGGGATTTATCTGCATCTCCACGGCGGCGGCTGGGTACTGGGCGGCGCCGACATGCAGGATCGATGCTGGAGCGGATCGCCGACAATACGGGTCAGGCCGTTGTCGGCGTCGAATATCGGCTGGCGCCGGAACACCCTTATCCAGCGGGCCCGGACGATTGCGAGGCTGCTGCCGCCTGGCTGATACAGAACGGCAAGAAAGAGTTCGGCACTGACGCTCTGACGATAGGCGGCGAGTCGGCGGGCGGGCACCTGACCGCGGTGACGATCCTGCGCATGCGGGATCGTCACGGCTACACCGGGTTCCGCGGCGCGAATATCGTCTACGGCGCCTTCGATCTCGGCATGACACCGAGCCAGCGTCAATTCGGCAACACGCGGCTGGTGCTCCGAACGATCGACATGCAGCAATTCTACAACGCGTTTCTGCCGACGATCACCGACCGGCGCGAGCCCGATATCTCCCCGCTCTACGCCGATCTGAAGGGCCTGTGCCCGGCTCTCTTTAGTATCGGTACCAAGGACGCGCTGCTCGACGATACCCTGTTCATGCACGCGCGCTGGGTCGCTGCCGGAAACGAGGCCGAACTGGCGATCTACCCCGGCGGAGCGCACGGCTTCACGCTGTTCCCGAACGATCTGTCGAAGGCGGCGACAGCGAAGATGGATGCCTTCCTGAACCGCGTTCTCGGCTAGCCCCTTAGCTGGTTCGCGCCGGGAGACCGGCAGGAAAGCTGACGGCTCGGTGGCGGAGAGATCGCGGGGATCCGGTTGGTGGCGCGGTGGGCGAGCCGATCTTCGGTTGCTTCGCCGTCATGATCAACAAGAGCGACCGGACCCGCGCACCGGTTCCGCTGCGTCGCCGTCTTGGGTCGGCTGACGTTGCGCTGTACGATTAACGACACGATTGGCGAATGGAGGACGCTTCGCTCAATAGGTAAATCGCAGCTCACCTAGGGAGGAACGCAATGAACCAGAAATCTCGTGCGTTCGCAGTGACCGCGGCATTTCTGGCCGCAAGCTTCACCGCTGGCCCGTCAGTTGCCCAGAAACAGGGCGGCATCCTTAAAGTCTATATGCTCGACAGCCCGGCGAGCATGTCGATCCATGAGGAGGCCACCGTCGTCGCCGAGCGGCCGGTGATGGGGGTCTTCAATAACCTTGTGATGTTCGACCAGCATGTACAGCAAAACAGCCTCGGCTCGATCATCCCCGATCTTGCTATCGGCTGGTCATGGAATGAGGAGGGGACAGACCTGACGTTCCCGCTGCGTGAGGGTGTCAAGTGGCACGACGGCAAGCCGTTCACGGCCAAGGATGTCAAATGCACCTGGGACCTGCTGAGCGGCAAGTCGAGTGAGAAGTTCCGCATCAATCCGCGCAAGTCCTGGTACAGGAACCTCGGAGAGGTCACCACGAACGGCGATTACGAGGTCACGTTCCGTCTCAAGCGGCCGCAGCCGGCCTTTCTGGCACTGCTCGCCTCGGGATTTTCGCCAATTTACCCCTGCCATGTTGCGCCGCGCGATATGCGCGGCCATCCGATCGGCACTGGCCCGTTCAAATTCGGCGACTTCAAGCCGAACGAATATATCAAGGTGATGCGCAATCCAGATTATTGGAAGAGGGACCGACCTTATCTCGACGGCATCGAGTATACGGTTACACGCAATCGGTCGACGACAATATTGGCCTTCATCGCCGGCAATTACGACCTGACATTCGCCGGCAGCGTGACGGTCCCGCTGATGAAGGAAGTGAAGAGCCAGATGCCTGAGGCGATCTGCGAATTGCCGCCGGGAAGCGTCAGCAACAATCTGATCGTCAATCGGGACGCACCACCCTTTGACAATCCCGACTTGCGCAGGGCGATGGCGCTCAGCCTAGACCGTCGAGCATTTGTCGACATCCTCAGCGAGGGGAAGGGCAATGTCGGCGGGGCCATGCAGCCGCCGCCCGGAGGGTTGTGGGGCATGCCGCCGGATGTCCTGCAGACACTGCCGGGCTATGACCCCGACGTACAGAAAAACCGCGCCGATGCCCGCCAGATCATGCAAAAGCTCGGCTACGGACCCGATAACCGGCTCAAGATAAAGGTGTCGGCGCGCGATATCCCAGCCTATCGGGATTCGGCGGTGATCCTCCTCGACCAATTGAAGGAGGTTTATATCGACAGCCAACTCGAAACCATCGACACGACCAACTGGTACCCCAAGGTCATGCGCAAGGACTACACGGTCGGCCTCAATCTTACGGGAAGCTTCGTGGACGACCCCGACGATAATTTCTACAGGAACTATACGTGTGGTGCGGAAATGAACTATAGTGGATATTGCAGCCCTGACTTGGACAAATTGGTCGACCGGCAGTCGATGGAATCCGACCAGCAAAATCGGCAGAAGCTCGTATGGGAGATCGAAAGGAAGCTGGCGGAAGACGGCGCCCGGCCGATCATCTATTACGGCCGCGGCGCGACGTGTTGGCAGCATCGGGTGAAGGGGCTGACGGTGATGGTCAACAGCATCTTCAACGGCTGGCGCATGGAGGACGTCTGGCTCGACAAATAGGCGGAGGTGCAATGGACCGGAAATGCCGCGTGTTCGCGGTAGCCGGCGGGGTGCACACCGAAGTCGAGACCGGGAAGGGCGCTGACGCCAATATCATCCTCAGGTCTACCTCGTAGATGCTGGCGCCCTCTCACGCGCTTCGCCGATGCCTACGGACGCCGTTTGATCGCAGGGCGTCGGTGATGGCCTAAAGCTGGCGCGCGGTCCAGCGGCCGCAACGCGCGCGCTCCTCTGCATTAAGCTGCTAACGGGCAGTTGTTAGCACCCAGCGGCTCCGAGCGACGGTACGCTGCGAAGTCCGCTGTCCAGCGTTAACCTGACTAACGGCGGACACGTCGCGATCGCAGCTGTTGACCCAAAGCTGCCCTCCATGTTCGGGTTACGAACAGCCGAGAGGGTGGAAGGTCATCACCCGAAGTCCAAGGCGCTGTCGGCGCTTAGCACCGCATTCGAAAAAACGATGATTGACCTCAATTCGCTGGCGATATTCGCCAAGGTCGTCGAGACGAGGAGCTTCTCGGAAGCTGCCAAGCGCCTCAAAATGCCGATCTCTACCGTCAGCCGGCGTGTGGCCGAGCTGGAGGATCAACTCGGCGTCGGGCTGATCGAGCGGTCGACGCGCAATTTGCGGCTTACCGATGTCGGTGCGGAAATTTTCGAGCACGCCCAACGCAGCGCCGAGACCAGCGAGACGGTAGGCAACATTGTCTCCAATCAATTGTCAACGGTCTCGGGCGTCCTGCGGTTGTCGACGCCGCCCAGCATTTCCGACACGCTGCTGGTACCGCTGGTCACCGCCTTCCAGGCCGCCTAACCCGATGTGCGCGTACAAATCCTGGTAACCGACCGCTTCGTCGATCATATCGCCGAGGGTGTCGATTTAGTATTCCGACTGGGCCCGCTTAAGGACTCGTCGCTGGTTGCCCGGAAGCTACTGACATATCGCCACCAGTTGGTCGCCAGCCCAGCCTATATCCAACGCATTCAGTTGCCCGAAAAGCCGCAGGACCTCTTTGCGCACCGTCTGCTGGCCTTCTCGTTCTGGAGACCAGAAAACAGCTGGACCTTTGTTGACAAGAACGGTGTTACCGAAAGGGTCTCGTTTCTGCCGTTTCTGGCAATGAATGACTATGCCGGTCTCGCGTCCGCGCTCCTCGCGGGCGTGGGCATCGGCGATCTGCCGCCAGTGGTGCAGCCTGATTTGGTGCGGAACGGTCGGCTCATCGAGATTATGCCGGAATGGCGCTTCCGCACCTTTGACCTGTCGATGGCTCACCCGGGCAATCGACACATCTCGCGTCCGGTACGCATGTTCAAGGAATTCGCGGCTCAGATGGCGAGGACGCTCTTTCCGTCGCTGCCGGCATGAAGGTCAACCTCGCTTGCGGCCGTTACGATCTCGGCGTCAAGACCTCAGCGAGACGGTCGACGAAACAGAGTGGAACGGCATTTCCAAAATCGGGAAAGGTTTTCTCGCTTCCACCCACTATTCGCGCCGGCGGGATGCGGTCAGTTTTGCTCTGACGAATTTTTCACCGCGAGGGCAGGCTCATGGATGCGGACGAAAACGCTGTGGCCTCGATACTGAAAGACTACGAAACCGCGTTGAACGGCTCCGATACCGAGGCACCGCTGAAGCTATACGCACCCGATGGCGTGTTTATGCCTCAGCACAGCCTCGCGAGCATCGGCACGGAAGCGGTACGCAAGGCGTATGAAGCGGTGTTTGCCGCCATTACACTTACCGTCAAGTTCGAGATTGCCGAAATACTGCTTTTGCACAACCAACGCGCCACGCGCCTGATCTGTAAACGTGGCCAAGGGATGATGGGGTCTCCATGCCTGGGTCTTGGGGAGGGCTTGAGAAATGAGCGAGGAGAGCGCAACGATGAGAAATGCCGGCACACAAATCCGCGCTGGCCTCCTGCTAGCGGCAACGAGCTCCGCTGCGTTCGCGCAATCACCGTCGGGCACTGACGTCCCTGTCACTATCGACAACTACAACCGGGCCCAATCAGATGCTTATTTTGGCCTGACGATCAAAGCGGGGGCCTTCGGCAAATTCGTGCATGGCCGTGAGCTGGCACCGATCGACAGGCGTGGCATCATTCGGCCCAATCGGGACACGCTGTATTCGCTTGCGGTCTTTGACTTCGACGCGGGTCCGGTGACGGTTACGCTACCAGATCCCGGCAAGCGTTACATGGTGATGCAGGTAGCCAATGAGGACCAGTACACCCCGGCGGTCTATTATGGCGCGGGCAGTCACACGCTGACAAAGGAGGGGATCGGTACGCGATACGGCATTGTCGTGGTGCGCGCGTTAGTCGATCCAGCAAACCCGCAAGATGTCCAGCAGGTCCACGCCTTGCAAGATGCCGTCAAGGTGAGCCAACAAAGTCCGGGAACATTCGAAGTCCCCAATTGGGATCAGGCAACCCTCAAGAAGGTACGCGCCGCGCTGTTGCAACTCGGCGAGACGATTTCCGATACAAGGCGCATGTTTGGCGCCAATGAGGATGAGGTCGATCCGGTGCGTCATCTGGTCGGAAGCGCGTTGGTTTGGGGCGGCCTTCCCGAGAAGGACGCCCTCTACCTCCCGGTCACGCCGGCTCGCAATGACGGCAGCACCGTCTATAAGCTCACGGTCAAGGGCGTGCCCGTTGACGGCTTCTGGTCAGTCACCGTCTACGACACCGAGGGCTACCTTCACCCGAATCAATACAACGCCTATTCTGTGAATACGATCACCGCAAAAAAGGGCGCGGACGGCTCGGTCGCGATCCAGTTCGGCGGTTGCGACGGCGAAATCCCCAATTGCCTGCCGATCATGAAAGGCTGGAACTACACGGTCCGCCTGTTTCTCCCGCGACCCGAAATCCTCGATGGCAGATGGAAATTTCCCGACGCGCAGCCTGTGAGTTGAGCTGGGCGAATGTCGGCTTGACGCGGGACGTCACAGTTCAAAGGGAGCTTAGTCATGGATGCGATGAAGGCTGCGGTTATCCACGAACCCGGCGGGCCGGAAGTCCTCAAGATCGAGAGCCGCCCAGTGCCTACGCCGGAGGCGGGAGAGGTGCTGATCCGGGTCAAGGCGTTCGGTCTGAACCGGTCCGAGCTGTTCACCCGGCAGGGCCTTTCTCCTGGCGTCGCCTTTCCTCGGGTCCTCGGCATCGAAGCGGTCGGCCTAGTCGTAGAGGCTCCAGGCGGGGAGTTCACCAAGGGAGAGATCGTTGCCACTGCCATGGGCGGCATGGGGCGCAATTTCGACGGCGGATACGCGGAATATACCTGCGTGCCGGGGAGTCAGGTACAGGTGATCAAGACGAGCCTTGCTTGGGAGACCCTGGGTGCTCTTCCGGAGATGCTGCAGACGGCCTGGGGCTCTTTGTTCAAGTCATTGTGTCTCGTCAAGGGCGAGCGTCTGCTGATCCGCGGTGGCACGACGTCTGTTGGATTGGCCGCGGCGGCAATTGCCAAAAATCATGGCGCCGTCGTCGCATCAACAACCCGCAGGCCTGACCGCGAACAGCTGCTGCGTTCTAGCGGCGCGGATCAGGTGTTCATAGACACCGGCGCGATCGCGGAACAGGTGAAGGAGGTATTTCCGAGCGGAGTCGACAAGGTGCTCGAACTCATCGGCACGTCGACGCTCCGCGACTCGCTCCGCTGCTCCAAGCAGCGCGGGATGGTATGCATGACCGGCATGGTGGGCAACAAATGGTCGTTCGACGATTTCAGCCCGATGGAGGTGATCCCGACATCCGTATGCTTGACGACCTACGACGGCGGGCCAGAGGATTTCATGCTGACGCCGCTCGATGAATTGGTCGAGCAGGTCGCCGCGGGGACGTTGCAGGCCCAGGTGGGCAAGGTCTTCAAGCTTGACGACATTGTCGAAGCGCACCGCTGCATGGAGGAGAACAAGGCGGGCGGCAAGATTGTCGTCTTAACATGATTTGAGGGGCGGACGGTCGGCATCCGGGCATACTTGGCGAAAACCACTGGCGGCCGGCGTGCGTAAGGGCTTCAATCACAGGTGGACTCGTCTCCGCGAAGGTCGCTGACGGGAATGCTGGTTTCTTGGTTGATCGCACGGCACCTCCGCCTCGGAAGCGGCCTCATGCTGCTTCTCTTCGTCGCCTGCCACCTGTGCAACTCGTCCTCGGCTTGGTTTCGGTCGACGCGATGGAGCAGTGGCGGGGCTTGCTGCTGATGCCGTGGCAGACCTGCTTTGGCCAGGCGCTGTTGCTAGCCGCGGCAATTGTCCATGCGGGGCTTGGCCTAGCCTCGCTGGCGTCGCGGCATTCGCTGACAATGAGCCGGACAGATTGGGTCCAGCTGCTGCTGGGTCTCGCGACACCGCCTCTCCTCGTCAATCATGTCGTTGGGCTTCAGGTGACGACCGATCTTGTGGCTCGATTCAGCGCCGATAATGGTACGTCCTCGCCGTTTATTGGCGATATGCGCCGCTCTTCGCACTCCAGCAGCTTCTCGTGGTCGTGATCGTCTGGGCTCGCGGCGCTATCGGTCTCTATTCGACCTTGGCGTTGAGGCGTCAATCGTCATTCCAATACTGTTCCCCGTCCCGATCCTCGGCCTTTTAGGTTTTGCTCACGCCGGAGAAGCGGTGTTGACCCGCCTTGCGACCGACGCGGGTTGGCGGGCGCTCGTTGAGCAGAACCTGCTGATCCGGCAACAGATGGGCCATCTCCTGGGTGTCATTCAGGCCGGCGTCTTTCTGGTGTATGGCGTCGGCGTCGCGGCGGCTGTGGGCGTCCTCGTCGCTAAAATTCTGAGACGGCGGCGCATGCGCGTGATGGTGTCCTATGATGGCGGCCCGACCGCGCCTGGACGTGTCGGGATGTCGGTGCTCGAGGTCAGCCGCGCGAACGATATTCCTCATGCGAGTGTCTGCACTCGCTGCGGGACGTGCAGGATCATCGTGCCAGCCGATGCCGATCTTAATGCTCCGGCTGAAGCGGAACTGGCAACCCTCCACCGCGTACAGGCGCCGGCCCGACGCGAGGCTCGCCTGCCAGGCCCATCTGCTCGGAAGGGCAGTGAGCGTGCGACGTGTTTATCCCGCCTTTGTTGACGCCGAGGCGGCACGGGAACCCAGCAGCTGGTTGGACGAGATCGAATCCGATCTGGAGACCGTACCGTGAGGCCGTGGCTTGTTTCTCTGGCGGGGACGGCCGCCGGCACAGCGTCATGGGCGGCGAGGGCCGACGAACCCGCCTTTCAAAGACTTGCCGGTTTGGCTTCCGCCGATGTGACCGCCAATCTGCAAGCTCTCCGGGACGATTTTGCCCTGGCGCCGTCCGAAGCCGAACGATTTGGTGCGGCTATCGCCGCGGCACTGTCTTGGTCAGAAGGGCCCCGGATCCGTGATGCCGCATGTAACCGCCGGTTCAACTTTCGCTCGATTGCGAGACGGACATTTCTGGGTCGTCGATCCGGCGACTTGTATCCCTTCGACCAGGATCCGCCGTAGGGCATAACCTGGTGTCGCTGCCAACAAGGGGCGAAGCCGCGCGTTTAGCTCAAGCTGCGCTAATAGCTCATAGCCGCTTTTTTGGCACGAGGGCGAAGCTAAAGGAGGGGCAAAGCCAGTTCGGCTTTGCCCCTGTAGTTTAGACGTCAACCTGTTCAGCTATGGCGAAGGCATCATCGACTTCAATGCCAAGATACCTGACGGTGCTCTCGATCTTCGCATGTCCTAACAGCAGCTGCACGGCACGTAAGTTGCCGGTTCGACGGTAGATGAGTGTCGCTTTGGTACGTCGAAGGGAGTGCGTGCCGAAAAGTGCGGGTCGAGACCAATCGTTGCAACCCAGCTCGAGCCGAGCATATCGCCGGGTGGCCATGCAGCGGTTGTGATCACCACGGCCACTGCGCCCGGTTTCTTGCCAGCGGCTTTGATGTAATCGTTAACGGCCTGCCGTGTCTGCTCCGTCAACTCAAACCGGATGGGCCGACCGGTCTTCTTCTGCCGCACGGTCGCGCGATCGAGCGCATACCGACTCGGTGCAATGTCCTCGACCTGAAGTGCGACGACATCGCAGCCGCGCAGTTTGCTGTCGATTGCAAGATTGAACATGGTCAAGTCGCGCGTGCGCCCGCCCATCTGCAGTCTAGGGCGTGTCGTCAATTGAGCCAAATGATCGCGGCGGCGAGGTGGATGGCAGCGCGGAAATTTCTGGCGGTTTTGTCGTAGCGCGTGGCGATGGCGCGGAACTGTTTGAGTTTACTGAAGAAATTCTCGATTAGGTGGCGCGCCTTATAAAGTTCTGGGTCAAAGTCGGGGGGCGTCACGCGGTTTGGCCGGGGCGGGATTACCGCTGACTTGCCGGCGGCCGCCAGCGGTTCGCGGACACGCTTGTCGGCATCGAAGGCTTGATCGGCGATCAGCAGATCGGCGGCCATTTGCGGCAGCAGCGCGTCGGCCGCGATCAAATCGTGCGCCTGCCCCGGCGTCGGCAGAAATGCCAGAGGATTGCCGAGCGCGTCGACCAAGGCATGGATTTTTGTGCTCAACCCGCCGCGGCTGCGGCCAATGGCTTGATCGTCATCTTTTTGAGCGCGCCGGCGCTGTGCTGATGGGCTCGGACGATGGTGCTGTCGATCATCGCGTATTCGTTGTCGGCGTCAGCGGCCAGATGCTCAAACACGCTCTGCCACACCCCGCTCTTGGCCCAGCGGCTGAACCGCCGGTGCGCGTTCTTCCCGTCGCCGAAGCGTTCCGGCAGGTCGCGCCATGGGATGCCGGCGCGGTATCGGTAGAGGACCGCCTCGACAAACCGGCGATTGTCTTGCGCGGTGACGCCGACATCTCCGGCTTTCCCGGGAAGCAGGTCCTTTATCCGCTCCCACTGATCATCACGCAGTCCATATCGGGTCATGGGTCAGCCTTGTGCGAAGCCGACTCTCCATGAATCACACGCATTATTGTGGTGATGATAGACTCTTTTTACTACGCGTCTTCCCAACATGGACTCGAATTACGTGTGATATTCAAGTAAACGACGACACACACTAGTCGATCGGCACAAAGATCGAGTGCCGGATCTTGCCCTCGACGTGCTGCGACAAGTGACCCTTGCCGGTGGTGTCTTCGACCAAGATCACCTCTCCGACGCCGATCACCCGGCTTTCGCCGTCGCTGGCGGTGATCTTCACTCCGGCGTCGAGATTGATGATATATTGCCGGCGCGGTGCCGGATGCCAGTCGATGTCGTGTTCAGCCTGCGTCTCGCGGAAGATGATCCCGGTCGCCGGCAGGCGCTTGGAAAGCTTGCTGCCTCTCCGCTCCTCGACCCACTCGACTTCGATGTCGCGGAAATGCGATTGGCCGCCGGCATCGGTGTAGAGATTGTGTACGCGCATAGGCTCTCTCCTCCGAAAATTCCAATATGTGCCGGCTAACCGCCGACACGACAACCGGGTCGAACGGGCTCCCGGCTAAGCGAAACCTTCCTCCACGACACGCTGAATCTGTGCCGCGTCCATTCCGTTCAAACCCAAGCGCTCGAGGGTGCGGGCCTCCGCGGCAAAGTCTTTCCCAGTCATGCATCGGGCGATCTCGACGAGCGCGTCGATCGCGGGCGTCCTCACCCCAGCCGCTACTCCGAGCGCGCTCATCGGGATCAGACCGGTCGGGACGTCTTCGGTGATGAATTTGTGATCGAGCGACTTTGGCGTGCCCGTTGCCTGATAAGGCCCATCGCTGTTGTAGGTGAGGCGCTGACAGGTCTCGGCAAGCGTCGCTTCGCGCACGCCGTAGACGCGATCAACCAATCCGGCAGGGAGGGGACGGTGGCACCCAGCGCTGCCGCGACAGCCACCCGCTCGGCATTGATCGCCCCGTATAGACGTGCGACCGCCGGCGTCACGCCCTCGGCGTAGAACCGGTAGCTTTCGCCTCTCTCGATTTGCCCCGCGTTCGCCACGCAATTCGCCACATGCAACATCGCGTTTGCGTTGGTAAAGCCCGTATAAAGAACATTCGGTGCCGCTATCGCGCGTGGAAATAGGGGCGACAGGCGCGGAAATACCGCCGCAACACGGTTTCCTGGGAATGTCGCGATCTGCAACCACCGCTTCCCGACGATCGGGCGTATTCGCGTCGGCGAAACACGCCAGCATGAATACGGATAGTTATCCATTTCGGCGACATCGACATTTGCCCGGCAGCCGGCGTCATCCAGGGCTCGACGCACGATCAGTGATCCTCCGGTGTTGCCCTGGATCAGAAGGATGACCTGACCATTTTGGAGCAACGGCGCAAGCGATCGGGCCACCAGCGCCTGTGTATTGCCGCCGGTTACCACGATGATCACACTGGCATCGTTGACGGCTGATCCGAGATCGCTCGTGGCGCGCTCGACTGCGGCGAACCCGGCTTTCCCGCCCTCGACATCGATCCCGCCGTGCGCTCGGATTTCGGCGAGCTTCGAATCGTCGATATCGTGCAGTCGCAGTGTGAAGCCGGCGATGCCCAATTCGGCGACGAGATAGCAGCCGCCAATTCCCGCCCCGATGATCGCGACCTTCTCCGCGGTGCTTCGGTCCATCACGGCTTTCCCCTCGTGCCGAATCGGAAGGCAGTTGCTTTATCGCAGAGATTAACTGGCGAATACCATCGCCTATATGCTGTCTCTCAGGGTTCGATTTGCAAGCTGTGGCCGTTTGCGGTGCTAAGATGATCGAAATGCGAAACAAAATCGCCGCGTCGATCGAGGGCATTCGCCGGAAGCTGCGCGCGGTCGCCGCAGTCGCGGACGACCCAGGCGCCACCGAACATGAAAAGGCCAATGCCGAGGCCCTGAAAGCCCGTCTGGAGCAGCAGCTCAGAGACTCAGGAGCACCCAAGGGCGACTGGACGGACAACGCCTTCCAGCTCGGCAGATGGGCAAGGAATCTGCGGGGCTCCGCATCTCCCGCGTCACCGAGGGAAGATTGGACGGACGGCGCCTTCCGGCTCGGCAGGGCATTGCGTCGAGGCTATAAAAAATGGTCGTCGGAGTGAACGTCCCACATGGGATAGCGGTTCTCGTAAGCTACCCCGATCCCAGCGGCGCCCGGCTGTGTCATGCACCCGCCGATGCCTATGCGGAAGGTGCCGCGGAGACGGACATGCCGTGATACGGATCGAGGTGGCGCGGCTCGACTTCCCAATTATGCGCACGAAAGATGAAACCCGGCCGCGAGACCCTGTTGGGGATGGTGGACGCGGCAAGCTATGCCAAGCGGACAGGCTGGCTCGACCGGACGAGAGACTATGGCAGGCGCCTCTTTTGAGCTTAGCCGGCCGAGACGGATCGTAGGGATCGCAGAGCCGCGGTCCATACCTAGCGTGATGAACGCGAAGTTCTCGAGATCAAAAAAGGTTCGTCATTGCGAGCGCAGCGAAGCAATCTCGTCGACAGCGCACCGACCCGGGTGGAGATTGCTGCGTCGCCCCTACGGGCTCCTCGCAATGACTGGCCCTTATTTAATCCATGGGATTTTCGCAACCAGGTACTACGATCGATTTCCGGCGTAGCTCGTCAGATCGATGAACTCCAGTACCGTCCCGTCGGGATCGTGGAAATAGGCGCGCGGGCCGTTGAGCACACCGCCCTGCCGGTCCTCCTCGAAGGTGATCTCGACGCCGTGAGCACGCAGATGATCGAGTGCCGCCTTGTAATCGCCGTGGGCAATGGCGAAAGAGTGGTGCACACCCCCGTGATCCTCGGGCACGGAGTTGATCGGCGGGTCGCGTTTCACCAGGATGAGACAGATCCCGGCCGCATCGAGAAACGACATATGCCCGTTCGGAGTGGTAGACAAATGCTTGCAGCCGACGATCTCCGTATAAAACTGCTTGCTTCGCGCAAGGTCGCTCACAGGAATGCTGAAATGAGCAACGGCCTTGATCGCAACCATCTGACCCTCCCTTCGCGCTAATGGCGGCGTCTGAGCAAATAGGCACCCCCGCTTACTGCCCGTGCTCAACCTCCTCCAAAAACCGAACGTAATGTTCGGGCAGTCCGTGAGCTCTTGCGCCGTCCCGCAGCAGCATAATGTAGCGCAGCGATGGCTTGCCATCGATCTCCTTGCCCTCAGCCATATATGCGACCGCCTGCAGGCGCCGACCCTTCAGGTCTTCGACTTCAACGATAATGTGTCGATAGCCCCGTCCCGGTACTCCCTCCGTCAAGTCCAAGCGCATCAGATCGCGCCTTGTGATCCGGTAAACAACGCCCCAGACCTCCGCCGTCGGGTCGCTGCACAGATTGGCCGGTGCGGCTCTGCCCTTGGGCCGGCCATCCAAATTGAACCTTAGCCGATAGCCCCTTACGCGGCCAGAATGGCACTCGAGCGATCGTATGCCACGCCGCAACCGAAAGGTATTCTCATGCATGTTGGCGCCGTAGGCGAAATACCACACCTCTTCCGCCGGTCTACCGAGAAGGCGAGCGCCTCGAAAGCGGTAGTAGCAGCGCGACAGCAGCCAGGATTTAGCGACGAAACGACGAACCTTGATAGGGAGCCTCATGATCGCATCGCCGCCGTCGCCTCAAATCCTCCACGACTCCAGTCTAAAGTCGGCGGTATTCAGCTGCAAATGGTACCAGAGGGTCGCAACGGCCCGCTCGTGACCAATGATCAGAACATAGTCCAAATGTATGCAAAGAATGTATTGTTGTCGCTCGCGTTTCTGCCCATGCCGTCGATATTTGTGGTGGCTCCGTCAAATTTGTTCCAGCGCGTATATTGCAGGCCGATGCGAAAATTGAGCCACGGCCAAAACGAAGGGCCGCCGTGGCTGAATGGCAGGTAGGCAAGCTCGAAGATCCACCCGGCGCTGTTCGGGCTCCCGGTGAACGTGCCGTAGAGCGTTGCATCCGCCGTGCCGCCAACCGAGACCCGCCCGGCGGTGAGGCTCCACGTATTGTCATAGATATACGAAACCGAAGCGTTCAACGATCGCAGCCGGTTGTTGGAATTGTCGGCGAGCCCGAGCGCCTGGCTGGCGCTCGTATTATGGTTCTCGTGTATCCAGGCGAGACGGGCAGTGACCGTGTGGGGATCCCCAAGATATTGATACTGGGTGTCGATGCCGATATCGGTAAAGGAATCGGTGCCCGCGCCGGAAATCCCCAGCGGGACGACCTTTGATGCGAGCCCAAACGTGCCGACTTCCCATGAATGGTTGCCAAAATTTGGCTCGACCGCGACCCGCCAGTAAGGCGCAATACCGCTGATCGGGCTCTGCCCTGTCGTGTCGATCCCGAGGGCCCGCTGCGTGTTGGTCGACAATGGTTGATAACCGCCGAACTCCAAATAGAACAGATCGTCCACGAAGCCATAACCAGTGAGGCCGACAACTTGCTGCGCGTAGACCTGGTTGATGAAGGGGCTAGTGGATCGAATCTAACGCTTGGTACCCGCGTCTGACGGCAGTGATGATCTTGTCGGGATCGGCGGTCCAGACGAACGGCTTGGGGTTGTCATTAGTCTCGGCGAGGAAGCGC
>Ga0306920_100005449_pt1 | contig 16466 bp, 15 predicted proteins | sample flu12Cox44000170_FD_204666 | JGI IMG/M metagenome (GOLD analysis project Ga0306920, IMG submission 204666) | Lab enrichment of tropical soil microbial communities from Luquillo Experimental Forest, Puerto Rico - flux4day.12C.oxic.44.000.170 (v2)... | ecosystem: Environmental > Terrestrial >... | reverse complement strand
GCATCGAGCAGGTTCAGGCCGCCGTTGGCGCGTGCCGCAGCCTGCTTCACCAATGCCAGCGCGGCGATGAACTCGCGCGGCATGCTGACGCCGCTGATGGGAAAGTTCTGCACGGCACGCTGTGTCTGCGCGCCCCACAGCGCCTCGGCCGGTACTTTGAGCTCGCCCATGCTGTCGCGCTCAGTACGGAAGGAACTCGTCATGCGTGCACTCCGGGGCTGGAAACGACGGCCGAACGACCGTATGCGTTATGATAGTAGCGCATGTCCGGAAGCCCCAGCGATTGCCTGACGGCGCTCGAGGCGCTCTCGCCGGTTGATGGGCGCTACCGCACCACCACCGAGCCACTGCGCGACCTGCTCTCAGAGGCCGGTCTGATCCGCGAGCGCATCCGCATCGAGGCGAAGTGGCTGCTGCATCTCAGCGCGGCGGTTCCGCAGCTGGCAGGCGCGACGCTCAGCGCGGCGGTGAGCGAGCGTTCCGAGCAGCTGGCAGAGGCGCCCGATGAGGCTGCGCCTGCAGCCGTCAAGAGCATCGAGGGGCGCATCAACCACGACGTCAAGGCCGTCGAGTACTACGTACGCGAGCAGCTCGCGGCGGCCGGGGCCTCCGCCGCCACCCTCGAGCTCGTGCACTTCGGCTGCACCTCGGAGGACATCAATAACCTCAGCTACGCCAACCTGCTGCAGGCGGCGCGCGGCGCGCTGCAGCCCGTGCTCGACGCGCGCATACACGAGCTGACGCAGTTCGCGCACTCGTATGCCGACGCCGCCATGCCGGCGCGCACCCATGGGCAGCCCGCGAGCCCCACGACGCTCGGCAAGGAATTCGCGAATTTCGCCGCGCGGCTCGCGCGCGCGCAGCGCCGCTGGGCGACGGTGAGCATCCTCGGCAAGTGGAACGGCGCCGTCGGCAACTTCAACGCGCACGTGGCGGCGCTGCCCGCGGTCAACTGGCCCGCGGTGGCGGCGGCGTTCGTCAGCGAGCTCGGTCTCGACTACAACCCCTTGACCACGCAGATCGAGCCACACGACTGGATCGGGGAGTACTGCGACGCCGTCGCGGCGGCCAACGTCGTGTGCATCGACCTGTGCCGCGACCTGTGGGGCTATGTTTCGCTCGGCTACCTGCGCCAGCGCGCGGTCACGGGCGAGGTCGGCTCCTCCACCATGCCCCATAAGGTCAATCCGATCGACTTCGAGAACGCCGAGGGCAACTGCGGGCTCGGCAACGCGCTGTTGCGTCACTTCGCCGAGAAGCTCCCGCTGTCGCGCTGGCAGCGCGATCTCACCGACTCGACCGTGCTGCGCAACCTCGGGGTCGCGCTCGGCCATACGCTCATTGCCTGGCGCGCGCTCGGGCGAGGCCTCGAGAAGATCGAGGCGGACCCCGCACGCATGGCGGCCGACCTGTCCGGGGCGTGGGAAGTGCTGGGTGAGGCCGTACAGACCGTACTGCGCGCCGCAGGCGTACCGGATGGCTACGAGCGTCTGAAGGAATTCACGCGCGGTCGCACGATCGACGCCGCAATGCTCGCCGCCTTCATTGACGGCCTGCCGCTGCCCGCTTCCGAGAAGGCGCGGTTGCGCGGTCTGCGGCCGGAGGGCTACACGGGGCTCGCCGCGGAACTGGCGCGCCGGGTATGAGCGGGGCCCGGTATGTCCCGCCCGGGGGTTGCCATACCCCTCGATCCGGCCCCAAAACGCGAACTACGCCTCGCTTTTGACTTACTGCAACCCCGCCAAGACCCCAAACCGTGACCGGTTCGGCGAGGAAATCCACAGGTTATTCACTAAGATCCCCGGCAGCCTGCCTTCCGTGCAGGTCATACGGGGCGCCACGAGTGGCCATAAGCGGGGAACCTGATCTGAATAGCGCTTTGGCGCAGCTTGCAAACGCGCGCTACGCCTCCGAGTCGGCCAACGGGGCCGGTGGGGCGGCCAGCTCGCGACAGGGGGCCGAAACGCTGACCGTGCTGACCTCGCTGGCTGAAGTGCGCGCCGCCGTGAACGAGATCGCCGCAACCGCGCAGCGCCTGATCTCGATCTACACGCCAGACCTCGAGCCGGATCTGTACGATCAGACGGCCTTTCTCGATGTCATCAAGCACTTCGTGCTCACCCGCAGCTTCTCCAAGGTACGGGTGCTGCTCGCGGAGCCGACGCGTGTGATGCGCGACAGCAACCGCTTCGTCGCCATGGGGCGGCGGTTGTCGAGCTGCATCGACATCCGCTACGTCGCCGCTCACAGCCCGCAGCGTGCCTCCAGCTATCTCATCGCCGATGACCGCGCGATCGTGTATCGCATGCGCGCTGACACCTGGGACGGTGTCGCCGACATCAACAATCAAAGCGCCGCGCGTACGTACCTTCAGGAATTCGACCAGGTCTGGAACGCCAGCGCCGCCGAGCACGGCCTGCGCGCCGCCCGCCGCGGCTGAGCTCGCAGGGCGTCGCGCCCTGCCGACGATTACGATTCTCGACCGCCGACCGTTAGAATCCTGTCCATGGGCAGCAGGCCGGATGTCACGGTCGCAGCGATTGCCGAGACCGGCGGTCGCTTTCTGGTGGTTGAGGAACGCATCAACCGCCGTCTGTTGTTCAATCAACCCGCGGGGCATGTCGAGCCCGGCGAGACTCTGCTCGCCGCCGTCGTGCGCGAGGCGCGCGAGGAGACCGCCTGGCGGTTCGAGCCGCAGGCGCTCCTCGGGGTCTACCTGTGGCACAACCCGACGAGCCGCCGCGAGATCCTGCGTTTCGCCTTCACCGGGTGCGTGCGCGACCATGACCCCGCGCAGCGGCTCGACCGCTGCATCGTCGCTACGCACTGGCTCACCCGGGAGGAGCTCGAGACGCGGCAGCCGCGGCTACGGAGTCCGCTCGTACTGCGCTGCGTGCACGACTACCTGGCCGGGCGGCGCTGCTCGTTGGATGGCATCGCGCAGCTCGAACTCGAGTGCGCCGCTGCGCTGGGCGAAAGTGTCGCCCTGCCGGCCGATGGTTCGACGGTGCGCGCCCTCGAGTTGACGACCTGGCCGTAACAACCTCACTCGGGCAGGCGCATTACAATGCGCGTATGTCTCCTCCGCTCCCACCTCGAGGTCCCTCGGCCCGCGTCATCGTCGGGCTCTCCGGCGGCGTGGATTCGGCCGTCGCGGCGCTGCTCCTGAAGCAGTCCGGCTGGAGCGTGCAGGGGCTGTTCCTCAGCAATTGGGAGGAAGAGGATGACGACGCCTACTGCACCGCGGCGCGGGACTTCCAGGATGCCCGCGCGATAGCCGACGAGCTCGGCATCGTCCTCCACCGTGTCAGCTTCGCAGCCGAGTATCGCGAGCGCGTGTTCGCCCATTTCCTGCGCGAGCATCGCGCCGGCCGCACGCCGAACCCCGATGTGCTCTGTAACCGCGAGATCAAGTTCGGCGTGGCGCTCGAGTGGGCGCGCCGGCTCGGCGCCTCCCACTTCGCGACCGGCCACTATGCTCGCCTCGAAGTCGCGGCCGACGGGCCTGCGCTCTGCAAAGCCCGCGATGGCGCCAAGGACCAGAGTTATTTCCTGCACGCAGTCGCCCGGGCGGAGCTCGCCGCCACGCTGATGCCGCTCGGCGAGCTCCACAAGAACGAAGTGCGCGAGCTCGCCCGCCGGGCCGCACTTCCGGTGTTCGACAAGCCCGACAGCACCGGTATCTGTTTCATCGGTGAGCGGCCGTTTCGCGAGTTTCTCGCGCGTTACCTTGCGAAAACTCCCGGGCCGATCGAGTCCGCCGACGGCGAGCATCTCGGCATACACGAAGGACTTGCCTTCTACACCCTCGGGCAGCGCGAAGGGCTGCACATCGGCGGCCGCTGCGGCCGTGCGCAGGCGCCGTGGTATGTCGCCGCGAAGGATGCCGCGCGCAACACGCTGATCGTCGTGCAGGGTCACGATCATCCGCTGCTCGAAAGTCGTGAGCTCAGCACCGGTCCCTGGCACTGGCTCGCAGCTGTACGCCACGAGCCCTTTCGCTGCACCGTGAAGGTGCGCTACCGCCAGAGTGACCAGGCGGCGCGGCTCGAGCCGCGCCCGGACGGCAGCATGCGCATCGTGTTCGATGAGCCGCAGCGCGCTGTCACACCCGGTCAGTACGCCGTGGCCTACGACGGTGAGCGCTGTCTCGGCGGCGCGGTGATCGAGTCGCTCGCTCGCTCGGAGCGGCTCTCCGCCGCCGCCTGACCCCGGTGCGCCGAGGCGGCAGACGACGGGCTCGCCCGATATAATTGCGTGTCCACCGCGGAGACACGCATGAACAACAGTTTCCGGGCACGCTCGACCCTCAAGGCCGGGGATCAGAGCTACGAGATCTGGAGCCTCGCCGCGTTGCCGCAGGACAAGCTCGCGCGGCTGCCCTACTCGCTGAAGGTGCTGCTGGAGAATCTCCTGCGTAACGAGGACGGCGTGAACGTCACGCGAGCCGACATCGAAACGCTGCTCGAGTGGGACCCGGCGGCCACGCCCTCGCATGAGATCGCCTTCACGCCCGCGCGCGTCATCCTGCAGGACTTCACGGGCGTTCCCTGCATCGTCGACCTCGCGGCCATGCGCGATGCCATCGTGCGTCTCGGCGGCAGCGCCGACCGCGTCAATCCGCTGAATCCGGCGGAGCTCGTGATCGACCACTCGGTGCAGGTCGATGAGTACGGCACGCCCAACGCACTGGCTGCCAACACCGCCATCGAATTCGCGCGCAATCGCGAACGCTATGCCTTCCTGCGCTGGGGCCAGACGGCGTTCCGCAATCTCTCCGTGGTGCCGCCGAGCACCGGCATCGTGCACCAGGTGAACCTCGAGTATCTCGCCCGGGTGATTTTCGACGCTGCGACCAACGGCACCCGTCGTGCGTATCCGGACACGCTCGTCGGAACCGACTCCCACACGACCATGATCAACGGGCTCGGCGTTCTCGGCTGGGGCGTCGGTGGCATCGAGGCCGAGGCAGCGATGCTGGGCCAGCCGGTCACCATGCTCATCCCGCAGGTGATCGGCTTTCGACTCGAGGGGCGACTGCAGCCTGGCGCCACCGCCACGGACCTCGTTCTGACCGTGACCGAGATGCTGCGCAAGAAGGGCGTGGTCGACAAATTCGTCGAGTTCTTCGGCGATGGTCTTGCCAACCTGCCGCTCGCCGATCGCGCCACGATTGCCAACATGGCGCCCGAGTACGGGAGTACCTGCGGGATCTTCCCGATCGATGGCGAGACGGTGCGCTACCTGGAGCTTTCCGGCCGCCCGCGCGAGCGCCTCGAGCTGGTGAGCGCCTACGCACGCGCGCAGGGGATGTGGCGCAACGAGGGCGCGCTCGCCGCACGCTATACCGATGAGCTCACGCTCGACCTCGGGACCGTCGAGCCGAGCCTCGCGGGTCCGCGCCGCCCGCAGGATCGTGTGCCACTGAAGAAGGCAAAACAGGTCTACGAGGCGAACGCGAAAAAAGCCGCGGAAGAGCGCGCCGCGCGCAAGAGCGGCGCGAACGGCGTGGCGACCGCCAAGCTCAACGGGCACAGCTACGAGCTCAAGGACGGTGCCGTGCTCATCGCTGCAATCACGAGCTGCACCAACACGTCCAACCCGTCCGTGATGCTCGGCGCGGGACTGCTTGCCCGCAAGGCGCGGGCGCGCGGCTTGACTTCGAAGCCTTGGGTCAAGACCAGCCTCGCGCCCGGCTCGCGCGTGGTCACTGACTATTTCACGAAGGCCGGACTCCTCGATGACTTGGATGCGCTGGGGTTCGATCTTGTTGGCTATGGTTGCACCACGTGTATTGGAAATTCCGGCCCCCTCAAGCCCGAAATCTCCGCCGCAGTGAAAGCCGGCGATCTGACAGCCGCCTCGGTCCTTTCCGGCAATCGCAACTTCGAAGGTCGCGTGCATCCCGAGACGCGCATGAATTTCCTCGCCTCCCCGCCGCTCGTTGTAGCGTATGCGCTCGCCGGCACGGTCGACATCGATCTCACCCGCGAGCCGCTCGGGACTGACAAGGATGGGAAGCCGATATATCTCGCCGACATCTGGCCGAGCGATGCGGAGATCCAGGAGCTCGCGACCCGCTCGATCGACTCGCAGATGTTCCGCCAGAGCTACGCCAGCGTCTTCAAGGGCGATGAGAACTGGGCCAACATCAGCGTGCCCACCGGGCAACGCTACACCTGGGATGAGAAGTCCACCTACGTCAAGAATCCGCCCTACTTCGAGGGCATGACCATGCAGCTCAAGCCGCTCGCCGACGTGCGCGGCGCGCGTGTGCTCGCAGTACTCGGCGACTCGGTGACTACCGATCACATCTCACCCGCGGGTAACATCTCGAAGACGAGCCCGGCCGCGCGCTACCTCATCGAGCAGGGGGTTTCGCCTACGGACTTCAATTCCTACGGGGCGCGGCGCGGCAACCACGAAGTGATGTTGCGCGGCACCTTCGCCAACATCCGGCTGCGCAACCTCATGGTCCCGGGCGTCGAGGGTGGAGTCACCGCCCATCTTCCGGACGGCGAGCAGGGTTCCATCTACGACGTCGCGATGCGCTACCAGCGCGAAGGCGCGCCGCTCATCGTGCTCGCCGGTCGCGAGTACGGCACCGGCTCCTCGCGCGACTGGGCGGCCAAGGGCACGATGCTGCTCGGAGTGAAGGCGGTCATCGCCGAGAGCTTCGAGCGCATTCATCGCTCCAACCTCATCGGCATGGGTGTTGCACCGCTGCAGTTCCTGCCGGGACAGGGTGTCACGGCGCTCGGGCTCACCGGACGCGAGCGCATCGACATCACGGGGCTCACCCGGCCCGATGCCAGCCAGGTCACGGTTACCGCGACGCCGCCCGATGGCAAGCCGCGGCAGTTCAACGTGCGCTTGCGCATCGACACCCCGAAGGAGCGCGAGTACTACCGCCACGGAGGGATCCTGCAGTATGTGCTGCGGCAGCTCGCCGCAGCGGGCAGCGCCGCCTGACCGATCGCCACGCGACGCCGCCCGCGGCGGCTACCGCAACGGGCGGAGCCGCGCTGGCGCTGTTCGATCTCGACGGCACGCTCACCCGACGCGACACGCTGTTCCCGTACCTCGCCGGCTTCCTGCGCCGGCATCCACAACGCCTCGCACGCCTGCCGCTGCTGTTGCCGGCGCTGACGCGCTTTGCGCTCGGGCGTGCCGATCAGGGAGCACTGAAATCAGCGGCCATCCGCGCGGTACTCGGGGGCCGTACTCACCCGGAGATCGAGGCGTGGACGGATGAATTCGTGCCGTGGTTGCTCGCCCGCGGGATGCGCGCCGATGGTCTCGCGGTGCTCGAGGCCCACCGCCGTGCCGGAGACCTCCCGGTGCTCCTCTCCGCGAGTCCCGACCTGTACGTCCCGGCGATCGGTAAGGCGCTCGGTTTCGCGGAGACGGTGTGTACGGGAGTCGAATGGGACGGTGAGCGCCTCACCGGCCGCCTCGCGACGCCGAACCAGCGCGGGCCCGCGAAGGCGCGCGCCGTGGCCGCGCTGCGCCGCGAGCATCCGGGGCTCGCAGTGGTAGCCTATGGCAATGCCGCAAGCGACCTCGAGCACTTCTCGCTCGCGGACCGCGCGACGCTGGTGAATGGCAGCGCGCGCGCCCGGCGCGCCGCGGCACGGCTGAACATCGAGTGCGTGACCTGGCGCTGACATCGTGCGCGGCGCGGCACGCCCGCGGTGTGACCTTTTGGGCTCCCGGCCGGTCTATATGCACGGAGGCCGATTCATGAGTAGCCGCGTCCCCCGCATTGCCCCTTCCGAGATCACACCGCCGGAGGTCTACTTCAGTCGTCGCGCGCTGCTCGCCGGTGCGCTCGCCACCGGTGCGAGCGCGCTGCTGCCCGCCGCGGAAGCTCCGCCGGCTCAGGGCGCGGCACTCAGCTACACCGCGAACCCGCAGTACTCCGTCAAGGAGACGCCGAATAAGTTCGCAGAGATCGCGGGTTACAACAATTTCTACGAGTTCGGCACCGACAAGGACGATCCAAGCCACAATGCCCACACCCTCAGGACCCGCCCCTGGACTGTGACGGTGTCGGGCGAGGCCGAGGTCCGCGGCACTTTCGATCTCGATGATTTGATGAAAGGCCTCGCGCTGGAAGAGCGTGTCTATCGTTTCCGCTGCGTCGAGGCCTGGTCACTGGTGGTCCCGTGGGTGGGCTTTCCGCTCGGCAGTCTGTTGGCGCGCTTCAAGCCCACATCACGCGCGAAGTATGTCGAGTTCACGACTCTCTACGATCCGCGGCAGATGCCGGGGCAGCGCGTGCCGGTGCTCAACTGGCCGTACGTCGAGGGGCTGCGCATCGATGAAGCCATGCATTCCCTCACGCTGATGGTGGTTGGCTTGTACGGCCGGGTGCTGCCGAACCAGGATGGCGCACCCTTGCGGCTCATCGTGCCGTGGAAATACGGCTTCAAGGGCATCAAGTCGATCGTCAAGATCGGCTTCACGAGCGTTCAGCCGCGCACCGCGTGGAACGTGGCGGCGCCGAATGAGTACGGCTTCTACGCGAACGTCAATCCACAGGTCGATCACCCGCGCTGGAGTCAGGCGACCGAGCGGCGCATCGGGGCGCCCTTCCTCGCCGCGCGGCGCCCGACGCTGCCCTTCAACGGCTACGCCGAGCAGGTGGCAAGCCTCTACCAAGGCATGGATCTGCGGCGCTATTTCTGAATGACCCTCGCGCAGCGCTACCGCTTCATCTACAAGCCGCTGGTATTTATCGCCTGCCTCGCGCCGCTCGCCTGGCTTACCTGCGGCGCACTCGGCTGGTTCGGTGTAAGCCTCGGACCCGACCCGGTGAAGGAGCTCGAGCACGAGTGCGGCAAGACCGCGCTCAATCTTCTCCTGCTGACACTCGCCGTGACCCCGGTGCGCGAGCTCACCTCGCAGCCGCAACTGCTGCGGTTACGGCGCATGCTAGGGCTGTTCGCTTTCTTCTACGTGGCGCTGCACTTCACCATCTATCTGGTGCTCGATCTGGAGCTGAACTTCGCCACCCTCGGCGCGGACATCGCCAAGCGCCCCTATATCACCATTGGGTTCACTGCGCTCCTGCTGCTGATTCCGCTCGCGGGCACCTCGACCAACGGCATGATGCGCCGCCTCGGTCGCCGCTGGCAGACGCTGCATCGCCTCATCTACGTGATCGCAGTGCTCGGGGTATGGCACTTCTACTGGCAGGTGAAGCGCGACGTGCGCGAGCCACTCTTGTACGCCGGAATTCTGGCCGTCCTACTCGGCTATCGGGTGCTGCGCGCGATGGCCCGTCGCCGCGCCGCTGCCACGCGCGCGGTACACCCCGCCCCCGCGCGCCCAGCGGCCCCGGTCACATCAACGTCCGGATCTGGCCCGACCCTCCTCCCGTCCGAGTCCGATTGAAGTAAGGTGATCAACGGTCATGTTTTTAGTGTCGCTTCTTTAAGAGGACCGCGAGCTCTTGCGGGCTGAGGCGCGAGAAGAGCACGTTCGGCGCACTGATTGTCGCAATGATATCTGGTCTATGGCTCCCAGGGCCGTCAGCTTGGTCCTCATATACCGTTGTGGCGGAGTGTCCGAAAGCTCCGATGTATGGATTTCCAGCGTTTGTGTTTTGTGTCCACAGTGGTCCACCCTCCATGTGCAAGGGTAGAACTGTCAGATAGCCGGTCTGGTTGGCCAGCAATCTAGCTGGCCACTGGCCATCCTTGCACAACGGAATGCCTTGGTCCTGCCAGAGTATGGTTGGAAGCTGAGTGTCCACGATACCGTCAAAGACAATCAACCGTTGCGGCTTGCGTGGATCCTGTCCTGAATCTCCAATCCACGTTGATGTCATCTGGAGTGTAATTGGAGCGCTATCGGTGCTTTGATAGCTCGCAATAGTCGCGTTGATTGGCTGGGCAGCAGACATTGGCGTCAGCTGCAGCGCTCCATAGAAGGTCTGGGGAATGGAGTACACTCCGAAGGCAAAAGCGGATGGAGCAGAAGCCACTCGGACTCGGCCAGCTTTCCTCGCTGCCGGTTGTCGACTGCTTTTCGCCGCGGGTTTCTTCGCCTTCTTCGTTTTGCGCATGGTGCCCCTTTGATCTTGTTCCGGGACTGAGAACTTTACGGGCGTGAAGTTACACCCCCCAGACCGTCAACGCCACATCATCGCTTTGGCGCCCCACGCAGCCTCGGCCTCGCAATCGGTACCACCTCTGCAGCCCTCCTGCCGTACCTCGAGCACCACATACGTAGCGCGAGCCCTTGAGCGTCTTCAGATGTCGAACCTGTCCAGTCGCTGATTGAGAAGGCGCTAGGACGTGCTGCTAGCGGTGAGCACTATAAGTGCGCGGCAGTGACCACAGAATTAGAGTGCCGCTCGACATCGTTCCGGAGGTGATGGATAACTCGTTCCACAAACGCACCGACGATCGGGTGCTTCCTCAAGTGGATGATCTGCCGCGAGACGGCCCTGAGCATGCCGTCATGTTCGCGCGCGCGACTCCTCACAGAAGGTTGCAGCAGACGCCTTAGTTTGCCGTGCGTCTCACGGAAATAGTCGGCTTCCACCATTACCATCAAACCCACCGCTTCGCTTGGCGAGACTGCAAGTTCGTAGCCAGCAGTCCCGGAAGCCACTAGCTTCTCCGGGTCGTAGAGCGTCATGCCTCTCAGGCCAGCCATCGCGGCAAAGCCTCCAAACGCGGTCTGCACCGCAGTCGCGTATGAGGCCTCGAACTGCAGCCAGTAATCCGCATAATCGCTTCCCAGCCGTCTCACACTACTCCCTGCCGGTTACGGGAGTTTTTCGGCGCGGTCGCCGGGTTTGGTTACCAATAGGGGCTGTCGAGAAGTTAGAGTCATACGCCGGCTTGTCGATGCTCACCGTGCAATCCCCGGCGCGCGGTTCCTTGCAAGGCTGCAGAGCTTCCCAACATTGGGCGACGACGGGTGTCGCGAGCATGGCGGGGATGCCGAGCACCGCCATGTTCACGCTTGCAGTGTGGGCATGTATCTGCAAAGACAATTACTTGAGTCACGGCTCGAGGAATTTATGCGTTTCCTTGGCGCGGCACCTATCGGGGAAGCGCTGAGTTCGCCGTAAGTAGCCGCCGACATAGCACAGAGAAGGTGGCAGACGCAGTGAGGTGGATCTATCTGCTTCCGCCTCCGGAAGGCGAGGACCCGGTACCGGCATTGGCGTTAGAGCGCCGAGTACACACCCAAGCCCGAAGCGCTCTTGCAAGTCGTTGGTTTGAAAGGTTTAGGATCAGCTCACATCGAGCTCTCGATGTGCCAGCGGACCGAAGTCCGCAACTACGTCGGCGACGCCTCGGTGAACATCACCACGGCGAATGATGGCGGCGCGACCTATGTCCCACCCCCATGCTCGGCGCCGCACAGCGCGGCGTCGGTGCCCGAGCCCGGCGCACTGGCGCTGTGGATTCTCGGACTCGTCGCCTTAGGCGTGCACCGGGCTTACCGACGGGCGATCCGGACGGAATACGCAGCGCCGCCGAGCGCACCCTGCACCGTACGCACATCGCAATGATGGATCTGTACGGGGGACGCCGCACGCTCCACCGCGAGGTGATCCGTCAGCGCAACAAGATCGTCGCGCACGCAGAGTCGCGCTTCTTCGACTCAAAGATGGTCCGCTCGAGTTGGACACCCGAGGATGTGCGGGTCGGCGACTACAGGCACGTCATGCGGCGGGTGTATCCGAAGTTCGATTTGGAAGCCCTGCCGCTCAACACCGTTGCTCTCCGCAACGCATGCGCGTTCATAGCTAACGCCATCGCGCCGGAGGCCCGGCGCGGGCAGCGTTTGCCGATCGCCCGTTGCACCCTCACCAGCGCCGCTCCCCTGAGTGCCTTCTCGTCGATGCCGGAAGCGTGGTGCAGCTTGCGCCCGGTGTCATTGGCCATTCCCGCTGACAAATCGCTCAGAAATACATCTGGCCCGGCCGATAGCGGTGGACGCGTGCGCTAGCGTCGATGTGGACTCAATCTAGATCGTAACTCCGGCATAAGTCACTGATTGAGCGCAGCACTTCAGCCCCCAAGGGAAATTGCTAGTGACATTAAGTTAAGCGCGGAGTAAGAATAATGGCGGTCAGCGCGTACAAGAATCATTAGGCGCGAGGGCAATAACCACAATCCTGAAAGGGAGATCACCACATGAACTCGAGGACACTGCTCTGGGCGGGCCTGATCGGTCTCGCCTGTGCTATCTCCGCGTCGGCTGAAGAAACGCAATCCCGCGCAGCGCCTTCCGTTATCGGATTCATGGATCCTCAGACCGGAGCGCTTCTGCCACTGATGGCGACCACGTCGGCAACGGAAATCGCCGCGGCAAGTACGGCGGTGACCGGCACGCTCAAGATAACGGGGACCATGACGGTCGTTTCGGGGATCCTCACAACCGCGCCAATCTCGTGCCAGGCGACGGCCGTCGTTGTTGCCGACCCGAACGGGCCGATCACGGACACGGTCACGAGCACTGCGACCCGCTCGGGCGCCACGGCAACCTGCGCGATGTTGATCCCCTACGAGTGGATATTGCAGACCCTCACCGACAAAGTAACTCTGAGCGTCAGCGTATTTGCGCAGACCCGGGTCCATACGCGCCAGCTAGCGACATTCACGGTGCCCGCGAACGGCGTGACAACTTCGTTCACGTTCGTTGGGCGCCTCTGATTCGTCGAAGAGGACGAGAAGCGTCGTAACGCGGCCGGTTGGCCGCGCAGCGAGGGACTCTGCCGGACGCCGCCCATCGCAGGGCGGCGCCTCTGTCCTCTCTCGTCGGTGCGAATTCCTCGGCACTCCTCGCGGCCTGGGCCTCTCGCGACTGCCACTGCCTCGGCAGCTTTCCGGCCGGACCTCGAGCAGCTCATCCGTAGCGCACCCGGCCGCTTCGGCGATGACGGGCTCAGGCGGGCAGAGCGCATACTAGGCGAGGGCGACTCCCGTACTGCATGGACGCCCTGACGCATCGTCAGCACCATTCGGGTGTGCGCGTGCTCCCTCACAACAAGAAGCTCGACGACTGTTTCGGTGAGTTCCTGGAGAACGTTAGAAGTTGGCAAAGCAGCTCAGGCCGGACGCTGCTCCTGAACAATCCCCAAGCGGTTCCACAGGCGCGACATCTGGGCGAGTTCTATCCTGACCCCGCTGGCGCTTTCCAATGGATAGGGCGAGCGTCCGCGGTCTGTGATATGCGCCGCGCGCACCAATCCACCCCTCAACGCCGTTGCGTAGCCGTCCTGGCTAATCCATAGCTGAGGTCGGTCCGCGATCTCGATAAGCTCGTCGTCAGATATCTGCCTGGTAGCTCTCGAGTGCAAGTGATTCCTCCGGCAGGAACTCTCCTGCGCGCGGGTCACAGGTCCTTTGCGTCGTCCAGCTCGCGGCCGGCGTCACTACTGCGTTTCGGATGCGATCGTCCAGAAAACGCCGGCTCTCGGAGGGTCGCCGCCCGAAGGAGAGTGTGGGTAGGAGGTTTTTGCTTTCGGTCAGGACTTATTTGCTAGTGCTCGCGCGATGGCGCGTGGTGCTTCGGGAGATGTTCGGCCGGATCAACACGCGCCGCGATGGTGCGGCGTTGTACGCAGAAAACACCCTCAAGCCCGAGGCGCTGTTGCAAGTCGTTGGTTTGAAAGCCTTAGGGACTGATCACATCGAGGTCCGGATCTGCCACAGCTCCGGAAAGAACTTGAGCTCGAGGGCCTTGGCGAGATACGACACCCCGCCTGTTCCGCCGGTGCCGGGTTTGTAGCCGATGATGCGCTCCACCGTCTTCAGGTGATGGTAGCGCCACAGCTGAAAGTTATAGTCGAGATCGACCATGCGCTCGGCGAGCTCGTACAGGTCCCACGCCTGGTCGGCGTTGTGGTACACGCCGAGCCATGCGCCGGCCACCTGTTTGTTGGCCTGATAGGGCTCACTGAAATCACGCGACAGGTAGCTCTCGGGGATGCCATAGCCGCGGCGGCTGAGGAGCCGCAAGACTTCATCGTAGAACGAGGGCTCGGCGAGCGCACGCGAGAGTATCTCGTAGGCGCGCGGGTCGCGCTTGTGGACCTCGATCATGGCGGCGTTCTTGTTGCCGAACAGGAATTCGAGCAGACGGTACTGCACGGACTGGAAACCGGATGAGCGTCCGAGCTCGTTGCGGAAGGCCGTGTATTCGAAGGGCGTGAGTGTCGAGAGCACGTCCCACACCGTGAGCAGCTGCGTCTGAGTTCGCGAGATGCGGGCGAGCATCTTCAGCGCCGGATCCAGATCATCGCGCCGCACGCATTCGAGCGCCGCGGTGAGCTCGTGCAGCATCAGCCGCATCCACAGCTCCGACACCTGGTGCACCAGGATGAATACCATCTCGTTGTGCTGATTCGATAGCGGCTGCTGCGCACCAAGCAGCTTCTCGAGCTGCAGGTACTCGCCGTAGGAGAGCGAGGAGCCGAGGTCCCAGTGCACCGCCTCATCGGCGAGCTCCACGCGTGAGGCTTTGTCGTACTGACCTTCGCTCATGCGTAGCGATGGTACACGTCACGGCCGCGACGGCAACCGGCGCACCGTCCGCTTACCCGCGCGATCGTCGCCCTCTGTCAGACGTCAAGCGCAATTTCCTGGGGTGGTTTAGGATCGCGCGCCTGTCCCGCAGCCGAGCCTGTAACTTAAGCCACCGTGAGTACGCCCATCATCGAGGTCCGCGACCTCACCAAGATCTACCCCACCGCTACGGCGGTTGCCGGCGTCTCCTTCACCGTCCCCGAGGGCATCTGCTTTGGCCTGCTCGGACCCAACGGCGCCGGCAAGACCACCACCATCGAGATCATGGAAGGAATCCTGCCGGCGAGCTCCGGAGAAGTCCGCTACCGTGGCGAGCCGCTCGGCACGCGCTTCCGCCAGCAGGCGGGGATCCTCTTCCAGAAGACCGCGCTGCAGGATTTTCTCACGGTGCGCCAGTGCATCGGCCTGTTCCGCGGGTTGTACGATCACGGCCTCGAGGTGGAGGAGGTCCTGCGCCTGTGCGCGCTGGAGAAGCTCGCCGGGCGCGACAACCGCAAGCTCTCCGGCGGACAGCAGCAGCGGCTGCTGCTCGCCATTGCGCTCGTCAACGACCCGCGCGTGCTGTTCCTCGATGAGCCGACCACCGGACTCGACCCGCAGGCGCGGCGCAACTTCTGGGAGCTGGTGCAATCGATCAAGGCACAACGCAAGACCATCATCCTGACCACCCACTACATGGAAGAGGCTGAGCTCTTGTGCGATGACATCGTCATCCTCGACCATGGCCGCATCGTTGCGCAGGGGCCTCCGCGGCGGCTGCTGCACGAGCGCTTCGCCGAGGTGCTGCTCGAGCTGCCGCGCCAGGATTTTCCGGCCGCTGCCCGCACGCTGCCGCTCAATATCCTCGACAGCAGCGATCGCGTCGAGATCACCACCGATGACCTGGAAGGGACGCTGCGCACGCTCCTTGCCGCGCGCGTGCCGCTCACGCACCTGCGCATCCGCCCCGCCAACCTCGAGGACCTGTTCCTCGAGCTGACCGGCACGGAGCTGCGGCCATGATGCGGCGCCTGCTCGCGGTGCTGCACGCACGCAACCTCGAGTTCCTGCGTGACCGCAGCACGCTGATTTTCACGCTCCTCCTGCCGGTGCTGCTGGTCATCGGCATGGGCTTCGTGTTCGGCGGCCCCGAGCGGCCGCTCTTCAAGGTGGGCGTGCTCGCGCCGAGTATCGACCGCACGGCGCACCCCTTCCTGCGCGAGCGCTACGTGGAATTCATTCCGCTGCCGCAGCAGCCACAGGCGCTGCAGAAACTGACTCACCAGCAGGTCGACCTGCTGGTGGATCTCGGGGCGCCGCCGCGTTATTGGGTGAATACCGACTCCCCCAAGGGCTACATCGTCGAGAAGCTGCTGCTCGCCGCCGAGCCCGCCGCCCGCCGCCAGCCGGTGACCGGTGCGGCGCTGCGCTATGTCGACTGGCTGTTCCCCGGCATTCTCGGCATGAACATGATGTTCAGCTGCCTGTTCGGTGTCGGCTACGTGGTACTGCGCTACCGCAAGAGCGGCTTCCTCAAGCGGCTGTATGCCACACCCCTCACGGCCTTCGAGTTCCTGAGCGCGCAGGTTCTCTCGCGCCTCGGCCTCATCCTGTTCGTCACCGCGATCCTGTACGTCGGTATCGGCGCCATCATCGGCTTTCGCAACGCCGGCAGTACGCTGCTGCTGCTGCTGCTCGCCATCATCGGCGCCCTTTCGATGATTGCGCTCGGCCTCACCATCGCGGCGCGCTTCGCGAGCGAGGAGCTGGTCGGCGGACTTCTCAACCTCCTCACCTGGCCGATGATGCTGCTCTCGGGCATCTGGTTCTCGCTCGAGGGCTCACCGCGCTGGGTCCAGTGGGTGGCGCACATCTTCCCGCTCACGCACGTGCTGGATGCGGCGCGCGCGGTGATGCTGGATGGTGCGG
>Ga0306920_100005446_pt1 | contig 16471 bp, 8 predicted proteins | sample flu12Cox44000170_FD_204666 | JGI IMG/M metagenome (GOLD analysis project Ga0306920, IMG submission 204666) | Lab enrichment of tropical soil microbial communities from Luquillo Experimental Forest, Puerto Rico - flux4day.12C.oxic.44.000.170 (v2)... | ecosystem: Environmental > Terrestrial >... | reverse complement strand
ACCGCCGCAGCGGGTGCTGATTGTGCATGGCGCGCGGATCCTTCGCAGAGACTGCTTCGGCCGACGTGATCAGAGTATGTTTGATCGCCGGATCGATGCGCTCGACGAACGGCAGCGTCACCAAGCTGGCCAGGTCGATCGAGGCGGGCGGCCGCGCGAGCGCAAAGCGGGCTTCACCCACATACATGTGCAGCTTTTCCTTGAAACGCTTGCGCACGCCGTCGACGGTAACCTCGACGGTCGGTTCGAGATAGCTCGGAAAAGGCGTCAAGAATTGCTTTTCGAGCGGTCTCGCCTGAGCCCAATCCTCGAAGCGGATGAGTCCGGCATCCGGATCGATCAGCCCCTCGCTGGGCCGGTCAATGAACGCGATGGTTCTCGGCTTGAGCCGATCGACGGCAAGCTCGGCACCTGACGCGGCCTCTTCGATGCGGAACTCTTGCGCAGCGGCGCGAGCACTACTCGGCGCCAATGCCGCCAGCCCCAGGAGCAAGGCGGCAAACTTCCAAGTCTTCATCATGAGGTCTTTCAGTAGTAGCGCCGATTACCCCAGATATATCCGGGGTCGATGCGTTGCGGCGTTTGGTACTCGCGCCCATAGGGATCGCGCGGGGGCTGGGCTTGATATCGCGGATCACGCGCGTAGGGATTGGATTGGCCGTAGTAGTATTGTCCGGGCTGCCGCCACGGATCGCGCGGTGCCGGAATGTAGCGGCCGTTATTGTCGTAATAATAGTAGCCTCCGCGCTGATCGTAGTTGCTGTACCCGTACGGAGCAGGCGCGACGCTGTAATACTCGCGCGCGCCGTAAGTGTCCCCACGCGAGACGAGTTGGTATTGGGTATCGATGATCTGGCCGCTGCGATCGATCCGGAAGCATTCCGTGATCACTCTTCCGCTGCTGACATGCATCTCCCCTGAATCGAGATCGACCGATTTGCATGCAAGCTGGCGTTTGGCCTCGGGCGATGGCGGGGCGAGCGCGGCTTTCTGACCGACGTTGGACCACACCGCTTGCATCACGGGTTCGAAGATCGGCACCGCGACGTGACCGCCGGTTGCGCCGCCGCCTAAAGTGCGCCGCTTGCCGCTCGCGTTGTCGTAGCCGAGCCAGACCGCGACCGTGACGTCATTGGTGAAGCCGATGAACCAAGCGTCATTTTCATCGTCGGAGGTTCCGGTCTTACCCGCGACATACGGCGCGAGACTGGCGATCGACCGCGCCGTCCCGCGCGCCAATACCCCCTGCAGCATGGTCTTGAGCTGATAGAAGGCGGCGTGGTCGACCGAGGATAGCGTCACCGACGACTTCGGATCATGGCGATAAATCACCGTGCCGTTGCGCTCGATGGAGTCGATGACGTGCGGAGCGGGGTGCAGGCCTTCATTGGCGATGGTGGCGTAGAATGCCGCAAGATCGATCGGTCGCACCGGCTGCGCGCCGAGCACGAATGGATAGTAGCGCAAACACTCGCGGTAGATCTGTGCTTCCAATGCGAGTTTGCACAGCCGATCGAGGCTCGCTTCCGGGCTGCTGTCGATACCGCCGTCAAGCAGGTGAACGGTGGCGAGGTTGCGCGAATTCTCGAGCGCCCGCCGTAGCGTGAGAATACCCCCGTAACCCCCGTCGTAATTCTTGGGCGTCCAGTAATCCTGCTCGCGGTGGCGGCCCCCGCCCAGCGGCGGCAACGTGATCGGCTCGTCACTCACGAGCGTATTGGGTTGCAGGCCATTGCGCAGCGCGGCCAGATAGCTCAGCGGCTTGATGGCGGATCCCGGCTGGCGAATGGCTTGCGTTGCACGATTGAGCTGGCTCAGCGGATACGAGAAGCCCCCGGTCATGGCGAGGATACGGCCGGTCTTGTTCTCCAGGACGACGACTGTTCCTTGCACCTGGGGGCGCACCCGCAGCTCGGCGCGCGCGGCGGCCTTGCCCTTGCCCTCGGTCGCGCGCACCAGCACCACATCGGACAGCGCGAGCTTGCGCTGCGCGGTCGCATTGTCGACCGAGAGCGGCAGAACGCGGCCGTCAGCCAGGCCAACTCGCCACGCTCCGCCCTTCCCGCCCGGCTTTTCCAGCACGATCGCCGGCGTCCAATGCACGTCGTAGAGCGGCAAGCGCGCATTCGCCAGCGCGCGTTGCCAAGCTGGCCTTCGATCGGCGGTCTTCTTGTCCGCTTCGCGTTGAATGGCCTGGGTGAGATTTGCTTCCGCTGAGCGAAATTGAACGCGTCCCGTGCTGCGCTCGTAGCGCGAAAGCCCCTCCTGCAACGCCGCCTCTACTGCCCGCTGTAGTTGCGGAACGATGGTCGAGCGCACCGTGTAGGAGTTCGCCGTGATCGCATCGATGCCCGCGAGCGACTTCGCTTCGCGCGCCACCTGATCGACGAAGTGAAAGCCGATGTCGCGGCGCGGGCGTTCATAAGCGACAAGCGAAGGCAGCGCGGGTAATCCCCGTCCGGACGGCTCCGCGGGGATCGCGCCGTCCTCTTGCATGCGGCTCAGCACATAAGCCAGCCGTTCCTGCGCACGCCCGGGATGCCGGTCGGGATTGAAGTAATTAGGCCCCTTGGTCAACCCGGCAAGAAGCGCGCCCTCCTCCAGCGTGAGTTGCTTTGCCGGCTTGCCGAAGTAGCTGCGCGCAGCGAGTTCGATGCCCCAGGATCCGCGGCCGAGATAGACCGAATTGAGGTAGAGTTCGAGGATCTCCGCCTTGCTTAGCGTCTGCTCGACCCGCGACGCGACGATCATCTCGCGGATCTTGCGCTCGTAGGTCAGGTCCTCGCCCACCAGTAGGTTCTTGACGATCTGCTGAGTGATGGTCGAGCCGCCTTGCGGGCGGCCGGAGGAGGCAAGATTTCCGATGAAAGCGCGAATCAGGCCGCGCTCGTCGATACCCTTGTGCTGGTAGAAGCGTTTGTCCTCGGCCGCGAGAAAGGCCTTCTGCACGTGCTCCGGAATATCGCTAAGGGGCACCCAGACCCGCCGCTGGTTTTCTTCGAACACCTCCGCGAAGCGCTCGCCCTTACGGTCGAGCACGATGCTCGCGCCGGGGAGCTTCATGCCCTTGAGCTTGGTGTGATCAGGCAGATCGGCAGTCGCCTTGTTGTAGAAATCGATGACCTCGCCAAGGTCCACGGCCGAGACGGCGACCTTTTCGTTTTTGCAGAACTGCCGATATGCCGTTTGCAGATCGGCAAAATTGATGCCGTGAAAAGCCTTGTTCTCGCCGACCGCCTGCGGGTCGTCCATTGCGGTCGCGATCAGGTCCTCAAGGTTGATATCCTCGATGTCGAAGGCCTTACGCATATGCGTGCAGCCGGCGCGCAACAGTTGCGCCACAAGCTGCTGATCCTGTGCGCGGTCAAAGGGTGCCTTCACTGCATCCGGCGCGGTGGTGACCTGGCTGAGCGCCAGCGCGGTCGCAAAGATTTTGACCAGAATCGATTCCATCGGACCGTGCGGTGGCCAGGAGGGAGATCAACCCCTCTTAAGTCAGCGATACAAAATGGCTTTTTGCCGTGTCTAGTTCCTTCCGCGGACAAATTTAGTTGACAATCTTCTTACCTCCGAGATGGCGCGTCAGGCTGACGCACGACGGACAGACGCATCGCTCGGCAGCAAACATCCTATTGAAAAATCGCGCTAAAAGTCCTCGCCTGGCGATCCGTGACGCGGCAATCTGCACGGCCGCGGACAGCGCGAGTCGGCAATAAAAGAGGGGCCGCCCGGAGGCGGCCCCTTGGCGCAATAGAAAATCGAATCGCCGAAGCTATTCCGCCGCCGGCAATTGCGCCGGCTGCGCGGCTTCCGCGGCAGCCGCTTTTGCGGCCGCCTCTTTCTCGCGCTCCTCGAGGATGAGCGCGTCGCGCTTGCTCGCGACCTCGCGCAGCCCGTTCATCATGGCGCCGGTGCCCGCCGGTATCAAACGACCGACGATGACATTCTCCTTGAGGCCTTCGAGCGTGTCGATCTTCCCATTGACCGCCGCTTCGGTGAGCACGCGCGTGGTCTCCTGGAATGACGCCGCCGAGATGAACGACCGCGTCTGCAGCGAAGCCTTGGTGATGCCGAGCAGCACCGGGTGGCCGACGGCCGGCTTCTTGCCTTCCTCTTTCGCCCGCGCGTTGATCTCGTCGAGTTCGATCTTGTCGATCTGCTCGCCTTGGATCAGTTCGGTCTCACCCGAGTCGTCGATCTCGACCTTCTGCAGCATCTGGCGAACGATGACCTCGATGTGCTTGTCGTTGATCGAGACGCCCTGCAACCGATAGACGTCCTGGATCTCGTTGACCAGATACGCCGCCAGCTCCTCGACGCCCTTGATTGCAAGAATGTCGTGCGGCGCGGGATTGCCTTCGACGATGGCGTCGCCCTTCTCAATCAGGTCGCCGTCCTGCAGATGGACGTGCTTGCCCTTGGGGATCAAGTACTCCTTCGGTTCTTCGCCTTGATCGGCCGGCTCGATGATGACGCGACGTTTGTTCTTGTAGTCGCGGCCGAAGCGGATGGTGCCGGAGGTTTCGGCGATGATGGCCGCTTCCTTCGGACGGCGCGCTTCGAACAGCTCCGCCACCCGCGGTAAACCGCCGGTGATGTCGCGCGTCTTGGCGCTCTCGGTGGGGATGCGCGCGATAACGTCGCCCGCTTTGACGTGCGTTCCCGGATCGACCGAGATGATGGCGTCGACCGCGAGCTGGTAGCGCGCCTCGCCGCCGCGGGGAAGCTTCATCACCTTGTTGTTCTTGTCCTTGATCACGATCGCCGGGTGCAGGTCCACCCCGCGGCTGGCGCGCCAATCGGTCACCACTCGCTTGGCGATGCCGGTCGACTCGTCGAGCGTTTCCGACATCGACTGGCCCTCGACGAGATCCTCGAACCCGATCGTACCCTCGACCTCGGTGAGGATCGGCCGCGTATACGGATCCCACTCCGCGATGCGCTGCCCGCGCTTGATCTTGTCGCCTTCCTCGACCAGCAAACGCGCACCGTACTGGATGCGGTGCACCGCTCGCTCGGTCCCGTCGGGATCGAGCACGGCGACGATCATGTTGCGGGCCATTGCCACCGTCTGGCCGTCGGAATTCTTCACCACGTTCTTGTTCTTGATCTTGATCGTGCCCTCGAAATTCGACTCGATCACCGACTGCTCGGAGATCTGCGCGGCGCCGCCGATGTGGAACGTGCGCATCGTGAGCTGCGTCCCCGGCTCGCCGATCGACTGCGCGGCGATGACACCCACCGCCTCGCCCATGTTGACCGGTGTGCCGCGGGCAAGATCGCGCCCATAGCATTTGGCGCATACGCCGGCGGTGGTTTCGCAGGTGAGCACCGAGCGGATGCGCAACTCCTGCACGCCGGCTCCGCGGATTGCGTCGACCTGCGGTTCTTCGAGCAGCGTGCCCTTTTTGACGATCACCTCGTGCGACGAGGGATGGCGCACGTCCTCGGCGGCGGTGCGGCCGAGGATGCGGCTCTCGAGCGAAGCCACCACGGTGCCGGCATCGATGATGGCTCGCACCTTGATGCCCGACGACGTGCCGCAGTCCTCCGACGTAATGATGCAGTCCTGCGCCACGTCCACCAGCCGGCGGGTGAGATAGCCCGAGTTGGCGGTCTTGAGCGCGGTGTCTGCCAGCCCCTTGCGCGCACCATGGGTCGAGTTGAAGTACTCGAGCACCGAGAGCCCTTCCTTGAAGTTGCTGATGATCGGGCTCTCGATGATCTCGCCCGACGGCTTGGCCATCAGGCCGCGCATGCCCGCGAGCTGGCGCATCTGCTGCGGCGAGCCGCGCGCACCGGAATGCGCCATCATGTAGATCGAATTGACCTCCGCGGCGTGGCCACCGCCATCAACGCGCTCGACCGACGAAATCTGACGCATCATTTCGTCGGCGATCTGGTCGGTCGCCTTCGACCAGGCATCGACCACCTTGTTGTACTTCTCGCCCTGGGTGATCAGGCCGTCGTTGTATTGCTGCTCGAATTCCTTGGCCAGCGTTCGCGTCTGCTCGATGATCTTCCATTTGCTGCTCGGCACGACCATGTCGTCCTTGCCGAAGGAAATGCCGGCCTTGAAGGCGTGGTGGAAGCCGAGCGCCATGATCCGGTCGCAGAAGATCACCGTCTCCTTCTGCCCGCAGTGGCGGTAGACCTGATCGATCATGCTGGAGATTTCCCGCTTCGTCATGAGCTTGTTGACGGTGTCGAAGGAAATCTTCGGATTTTTCGGCAGCACCTCGCCGAGCATCACACGGCCCGGCGTGGTCTCGAACCACTGCTGAACGGGCTCGCCCTTCTCGTCGACGCCGATCCAACGGTATTTGATGCGGGTATGCAGGTCGACGACCTTGGCGTGCAACGCATGCTCGATTTCCGCCATTTCGCCGAACACTTTCAGCTGCTGGCCCTTCGATTCACCCTCGCGCATGATGGAGAGGTAATAGAGACCGAGCACGATATCCTGCGACGGCACGATGATCGGCGAGCCGTTGGCAGGATGCAGGATGTTGTTGGTCGACATCATCAGCACGCGCGCTTCGAGCTGCGCCTCGAGCGAGAGCGGCACATGCACGGCCATCTGGTCGCCGTCGAAATCGGCGTTGAAGGCGGCGCAGACCAGCGGATGAAGCTGTATCGCCTTGCCCTCGATCAGCACCGGCTCGAATGCCTGGATGCCGAGGCGATGGAGCGTCGGCGCGCGGTTGAGCAGTACGGGATGCTCGCGAATGACTTCGTCGAGAATATCCCAGACCTCGGGCTTCTCTTTCTCGACGAGCTTTTTCGCCTGCTTCACCGTGGTCGACAGGCCCTTGGCGTCAAGCCGCGAATAGATGAACGGCTTGAACAGCTCGAGCGCCATCTTCTTCGGCAGCCCGCATTGATGCAGCTTGAGCTCGGGGCCGACCACGATCACCGAGCGGCCGGAGTAATCGACGCGCTTGCCCAACAGGTTCTGCCGGAAGCGGCCCTGCTTTCCTTTCAGCATGTCGGCGAGCGACTTCAGCGGCCGCTTGTTGGCGCCGGTGATGACGCGGCCGCGGCGGCCGTTGTCGAATAGCGCGTCGACCGCCTCCTGCAACATGCGCTTTTCGTTGCGAATGATGATGTCGGGCGCGCGCAGCTCGATCAGCCGCTTCAAGCGGTTGTTGCGGTTGATGACGCGGCGATAGAGATCGTTGAGGTCGGAGGTGGCGAAGCGGCCGCCATCGAGCGGAACGAGCGGCCGCAAATCCGGCGGAATCACCGGCACCTGCGTCAGGATCATCCATTCCGGCTTGTTGCCGGACTGCTGGAATGCCTCGACGATCTTGAGTCGCTTGGCAATCTTCTTTTTCTTGATATCGGAATCCGAACTCGTGATCTCGGCGCGCAGGTCGGCCTGCATCTTGTCGAGATCGAGCGCCTTGAGCATCTCGCGGATCGCCTCCGCGCCGATGGCGGCCGTGAAGCTGTCGGCACCGAACTGCTCCTGCGCCTTGAGGTATTCGTCTTCGCTCAGCAGCTGGCGGTCCTCCAGCGGAGTGAGCCCTGGCTCCAGCACCACATAGCTCTCGAAATAGAGAATGCGCTCGAGTGACTTGAGCGTCATGTCGAGCAAAAGGCCGATGCGCGACGGCAGCGACTTGAGAAACCAGATATGGGCGACCGGCGCCGCAAGCTCGATATGGCCCATGCGCTCGCGCCGCACCCGCGAGAGCGTGACCTCCACCGAGCACTTCTCGCAGATGATGCCTTTGTATTTCATGCGCTTGTACTTGCCGCACAAGCACTCGTAGTCCTTGATCGGCCCGAAGATGCGCGCACAGAACAAGCCGTCGCGCTCGGGCTTGAAGGTCCGGTAATTGATGGTCTCCGGCTTCTTAATCTCGCCGTAGGACCACGACAGAATCTTTTCCGGGCTCGCGATCGAGATGCGGATCTGGTCGAAGACCTGAGCCGGCACCTGCGGGCTGAAAAGATTCATGATCTCTTGATTCATAGCTCTCTCCGTTCAGACGACGGACCTGGGGACGCCTGCGTCCATGTCCTGCCCGTCGTCCGCCTCCTTCTGACTATTCCGCGGCTTCCGCAATTTCGCCGCCGGGCCCTTGCCGCTGCTGCTTCGAATTGTGCAGGTCGACATTGAGCCCGAGCGAGCGCATCTCCTTGACCAGCACGTTGAACGATTCCGGAATGCCGGCCTCGAACGTGTCGTCGCCGCGCACGATCGCCTCGTAAACCTTGGTGCGGCCGGCGACGTCGTCCGACTTGACGGTCAGCATTTCCTGCAGCGTGTAGGCCGCGCCATAAGCTTCCAGCGCCCACACCTCCATTTCGCCGAAGCGCTGGCCGCCGAACTGCGCCTTGCCGCCCAGCGGCTGCTGGGTGACGAGGCTGTAAGGCCCGATCGAGCGCGCATGGATCTTGTCGTCGACGAGGTGGTGCAGCTTCATCATGTAGATGTAACCGACCGTCACCTCGCGATCGAACGGCTCGCCCGTGCGCCCGTCATAAAGCGTCACTTGGCCCGAGTGATCGAGCCCGGCGAGATCGAGCATCTTCTCGATGTCGGCCTCCTTGGCGCCGTCGAAGACCGGCGTTGCAATCGGCACGCCGTGACGCAAATTGGTTCCAAGCTCGACCAACTCCTGTTCGCCCAGCGACTTGATGGTCTCGTCGTCGCCGTAGATCTTCTTGAGCGTATCCTTGAGCGGGCGGGTGTCGCGCTTGCCGTAATACGCATCGATTGCCTGCCCGATCCTCGATCCGAGTCCGGCGCAAGCCCAGCCGAGATGGGTCTCCAGGATCTGTCCCACGTTCATTCGGCTGGGAACGCCCAAAGGATTGAGCACGATGTCGACCTGCGTGCCGTCTTCGAGGAATGGCATGTCCTCGATCGGCACGATCTTCGACACGACACCCTTGTTGCCGTGACGGCCGGCCATCTTGTCGCCCGGCTGGATCTTGCGCTTCACGGCGACGAAGACTTTCACCATCTTCATCACGCCCGGCGGGAGCTCATCGCCGCGCTGCAGCTTCTCGACCTTGTCGAGGAAGCGTTGCTCGAGCCCCTTCTTCGACTCGTCGTACTGTTTGCGGATAGCCTCGATCTCGGCCATCAGCTTGTCGTTCGGCGAGGCGAACTGCCACCACTGCGAGCGGGGATACTCCTCGAGCACCGCACGGGTGATCTTGGAATCCTTCTTGAAGCCCTTCGGGCCTGCGATGCCTTGGCGGCCCTCCAGCATCTCGGCCAGGCGGCCGTATACGTTGCGATCGAGGATCGCCTGCTCGTCGTCGCGGTCCTTGGCGAGCCGCTCGATCTCCTCGCGCTCGATGGCCAGCGCACGCTCGTCTTTCTCGACGCCGTGACGGTTGAACACGCGCACCTCGACCACCGTCCCCTGGACACCGGGCGGCACGCGCAACGACGTGTCGCGCACGTCGGAGGCCTTTTCGCCGAAGATCGCGCGCAGCAGCTTCTCCTCCGGCGTCATCGGGCTTTCGCCCTTGGGCGTGATCTTGCCGCAGAGAATGTCGCCGGCGCGTACCTCGGCCCCGATGTAGACGATGCCCGCCTCGTCGAGGTTCTTCAGCGCCTCTTCGGAAACGTTCGGGATATCGCGGGTGATCTCCTCGGGCCCGAGCTTGGTGTCGCGCGCCATCACCTCGAATTCCTCGATATGGATCGAGGAGAAGACGTCCTCCTTGACGATGCGCTCGGAGAGGAGGATCGAATCCTCGAAGTTGTAACCGTTCCACGGCATGAAGGCGACCAGCACGTTGCGGCCGAGCGCGAGTTCGCCGAGTTCGGTCGACGGACCGTCGGCGATGATGTCGCCCTTGGTCACCTGATCGCCCATCTTCACCAGCGGACGCTGGTTGATGCAGGTGTTCTGGTTCGAGCGCTGGAACTTCATCAGCCGATAGATGTCGACGCCCGGTTTGGTCGGATCGGCTTCCTCCGTCGCCCGCACCACGATGCGGGTCGCGTCCACCTGATCGACGATGCCGGTACGCCGCGCGGCGATCGAGGCGCCGGAGTCGCGCGCCACCACGCCTTCCATGCCGGTGCCGACGAAAGGCGCCTCGGCGCGCAGCAGCGGCACCGCCTGACGCTGCATGTTGGAGCCCATCAATGCGCGATTGGCGTCGTCGTTTTCAAGGAAGGGAATCAGCGCCGCTGCCACCGACACCAGCTGTTTCGGCGACACGTCCATGAAATCGACCTTGTCGGCCGGAACCATCTGCACGTCGCCGGCATGGCGGCATACGATCAGGTCCTCGGTGAAGCGCCCGCGATTGTCGACCGCGGCATTCGCCTGCGCGACCGTATAACGTCCTTCCTCCATCGCCGAGAGGTACACCACCTCGTCAGTGACGCGGCCATCCTTCACCTTGCGATACGGCGTCTCGACGAAGCCGTACTTGTTCACCCGCGCATAAGTGGCGAGCGAGTTGATCAGGCCGATGTTGGGCCCCTCAGGCGTCTCGATCGGGCAGATGCGGCCGTAATGGGTGGGGTGCACGTCGCGCACTTCGAAGCCTGCGCGTTCGCGCGTGAGCCCGCCAGGCCCCAGCGCCGATAGCCGCCGCTTGTGCGTGATCTCCGACAGCGGATTGGTCTGGTCCATGAACTGGCTGAGCTGCGAGGAGCCGAAGAACTCGCGCACCGCCGCCGCCGCCGGCTTGGCGTTGATCAGGTCTTGCGGCATCACGGTATCGATATCGACCGAGGACATCCGCTCCTTGATGGCGCGCTCCATGCGCAACAGCCCGATGCGATACTGATTCTCCATCAGCTCGCCGACCGAGCGCACCCGGCGATTGCCGAGGTGGTCGATGTCGTCGATATCGCCTTTGCCGTCGCGCAGATCGACCAGCGTGCGGATCACGGCGATGATGTCTTCCTTACGCAGCACGCGCATCGTATCCGGCGCATCGAGGTCGAGCCGCATGTTCATCTTCACGCGGCCGACCGCCGAGAGGTCGTAGCGCTCGGAATCGAAGAACAGCGACTGGAACATGTTCTGCGCGGTATCGAGCGTCGGCGGTTCGCCCGGGCGCATGACGCGATAGATGTCGAACAGCGCGTCTTCGCGCGTCATGTTCTTGTCGACGTTAAGCGTATTGCGGATGTAGGCGCCGACATTGACATGGTCGATGTCGAGCAGCGGCAACTCCTTGTAGCCGGCCTCGTTGAGCGCCTTCAGCGCCTTTTCGGTGATCTCCTCAGCCGCCTCCGCGTAGATCTCGCCGGTCTTCGGGTTGACGAGATCTTCGGCGATGTAGTGGCCGACCAGCTCCTGGTCGGTCATGCGCAGCGCCCTGAGCCCTTTCTCGCTGAGTTGGCGCGCCTGGCGCACGGTGAGCTTCTTGCCCGCCTCCAACACGACCTTGCCGGAATCGGCATCGACCAGATCGTTGATCGCTTTGTAACCGCGGAATCGGTTGGCATCGAATGGCACGCGCCAGCCGTCCTTCTGCCGCTTGTAGGCGACCTTGCGGTAGAAGGTGCTGAGGATTTCCTCCGCATCCATGGCGAGCGCATAAAGCAACGACGTCACCGGGATCTTGCGGCGCCGATCGATGCGCGCGTAGACGATATCCTTGGCGTCGAATTCGATGTCGAGCCAGGAGCCGCGATAGGGAATGATGCGCGCCGCAAACAGGAGTTTGCCGGACGAATGGGTCTTGCCCTTGTCGTGATCGAAGAACACGCCGGGCGAGCGGTGCATCTGCGAAACGATCACCCGCTCGGTGCCGTTGACGACGAACGTGCCGTTGTTGGTCATGAGCGGGATGTCGCCCATGTAGACATCCTGCTCCTTGATGTCTTTGACCGACTTGGCGCCCGTCTCCTCGTCGATATCGAACACGATGAGCCGCAGCGTCACCTTGAGCGGCGCGGCGTAGGTCATGCCGCGCTGGCGGCACTCGTCGACGTCGTATTTCGGAGCCTCGAACTCGTATTTGACGAATTCGAGCATCGACGTGTTGGAAAAATCGGAGATCGGGAAGACCGACTTGAATACGGCTTGCAAGCCCTCGTCGGGCCGGCCGCCGATCGGTTCCTTGACCAGCAGGAATTGGTCGTAGGACGCCTTTTGAACCTCGATGAGGTTCGGCATCTCTGCGACTTCCTGGATTTTCCCGAAAAACTTACGAACGCGCTTGCGACCCGTAAACGTCTGCGCCATCTCATCTCTCGCGTTGTCGAACCGTCGGGCCCGGGACGACTCTCCGGAAGGCCGCAATCCATCGCGACCATCAGGACAGGCGTCGAAAACCCTGCCTTCTATTCGCTTCTATTCGCTTCGGCTGATCGCCGAAGCACTCTATCTCTGTCGGTATCCGGCAGAGATATGGACGATTCCGGGCTTGCGCACCACGGAATCCCCTGCACTGACTTCACACTTACTTGAGTTCCACCTTGGCTCCGGCCTTCTCCAGCTGAGCCTTGACTTTGTCGGCCTCGTCCTTGGTCACGCCTTCCTTGACGGGCTTGGGCGCGCCCTCGACCAGGTCCTTGGCCTCCTTGAGGCCCAGCCCGGTGAGCGCACGCACTTCCTTGATCACCTCGATCTTCTTTTCGCCGGCGGCGGTGAGCACGACTGTGAACTCGGTCTTCTCTTCGGCCGGAGCCGCAGCAGCGCCACCGGGAGCGGCAGCAACGGCCACGGCGGCCGCGGCCGACACGCCCCATTTCTCTTCGAGCATTTTCGCGAGGTCTGCGGCCTCGAGCACCGTGAGTTTCGAGAGGTCATCGACGATTTTCTGCAAGTCAGCCATTGGACATCCTTATGAGTTCGAACCAGTCGAATTGACGGCGCGCATCAGGCGCCCTCGGCTTTCGCCGCATAGGCTTGGACCACGCGGGCCACTTTAGCCGCCGGCGCATTGACCAGCTGCGCAATCTTGGTGGCAGGCGCCTGAATGAGGCCGACGATCTTGGCCCGCAACTCATCGAGCGAGGGCAGCGACGCAAGCGCCTTGACGCCATTGACGTCGAGGGCGGTGTTGCCCATCGCTCCGCCCAGAATCACGAACTTCTCGTTTGCCTTGGCGAAGTCGGCGGCGACCTTGGGTGCAGCCACCGGATCCCCCGAATAGGCGATCAGGGTCGGGCCCTTGAGCAAGGGCACAATCACGGCTGCATCGGTGCCTTCGAGCGCCAGCTTGGCGAGGCGATTCTTGGCGACCTTCACCGCCGCACCCGCCTGCTTCATCTGCCTGCGCAGCGTCTGCATCTGGGCGACGTTCAGGCCGGAATAGTGAGCGACGACCACGACATTGGTGGCTTTGAAGACACCATTGAGCGTCGTGACGAGCTCTTTCTTAGCCGCTCGATCCACCGCTAACTCTTTCCGCTTGGCGACCCGGCTTTACGTCCGGGAACCGCCGGTTGCGACCCGCTGTCCGAGCCTGGCGCTGTACAAAACGCAGGCAGGACGGCGCTGCTGACATCCTGCCCTCCGGGCGGCGAAGCAGGCCGCACCCGGATGTCGCGGTTCGAACCGGTCGCGGGGCTCTCAAGCCCCAAAACGGTCGTCCCCATCTATGCAGGCGATCGTCTTTAAGCCGGGAACCGGCGCCCGCAGTCTTGGACAGGACACACTTCCGAAAACCACCGGAAGTCCATGACGCTCCACGAAAAGCCCGCGATCGGCTCCGGCTCCTTTCAGAGAAATCCCGCAGGACATCTAAAAGGAATAAAGTCCCAACCGCCATGTTTTCCTTGAAGCGCGCGAAGGCGCGCCGACACACTAGGGCCGGCACGCCCTGGTCCCTATGTAGGGGTTTTCGACCGGTTTGCCAAGCACTTTTGCACGCCGATTGTCCGACTTTCCCCGCCCGCCGCAGGTCCAAATTTGGTCATCCGCTGCCGTTAGGGGACAAGCTGTCGGGACTCGAATCGCAAAGCGGCACGGGACCAGGGGGGGCTACCGGATGCGACAACGACTCGGTCTTACAATTGTGGCGATCCTCGCCGCCGCCCTCGTCCAATTCGCCGGCGCTGCCATGGCCCAGCCCGGGGGACGCCCCGACGTCAAGCAAATCCAGCTGACTGAAAAGCAGGTGCAGGGAGTTGTCGCCGCGCAAAAGGATATTTCAGCGGTCTTGGAGAAGATCCAAGGGCCGCCTCCCGATGAGCTGCCCCCGCCCATCCTCGCCGAGCTCGACGCCGCCGCCAAAAAACATGGCTTCAAGGATTTCAACGATTACGACGAGGTGCTCGGAAACATCACGATGGTCATGACGGGCATCGACCCCAAGACCAAGACACCGAGCCGGCAGCTGCCATCAAGCAGGAGATCGCGGATGTCACCGCGAACAAGACGATTCCCGCGGGGGAAAAGAAACAAATGTTGGAGGAGCTCAACGAGGCGCTGAAGTCGGCCCAGCCGATCCAGTTTCCCGGCAACATCGAGCTCGTCAAAAAGTATTACGACAAGATCGACGCGGCGCTCAATTAACGGCGCCGTCACCCTCGCTCGCGACGCATTCCCGGACAAACTCGAGCGACGTGCATCGACCCAAGACGCACGTCTCTCCACCGCAACGCGCGCGGCTGATGGATGAGCCGCGGCACGCTCACCCCGATCGCAACAGGTCCTGTTTTCGCGCGATCGTGGCTTCCTCCAAAACGCGCAGGTGATAAGGAAAAGGAGACAAGCAAAAACGGGAGGGAGCAAAATGGCCGCTACCGCCAACCGCGTCCTCACAACCCACGTGGGCAGCCTGGTCCGGCCCCCGCAACTCGTCGCGTTCCTGCACAAGATCGAGGATCGCGAACCCTATGACCGAAGCGCCTACGAGGCCTGTCTGAAGGAATCGATTGAGACGGTCGTGCGCCAGCAGGCCGAGGCGGGCATCGACATCGTCAGCGACGGCGAGTTCAGCAAGGGCCGCAATTGGGCCTTTTACTTCCACGACCGCCTCAGCGGCCTCGCGACCCGGCCGCTGACCCCCGACGAGGCCAAGGATCCCATGGCGGCAGTGGGCGGCGGACAGGATCGCGTCGCCTTTCCCGAATTCTATGCGGAATACGACCGGGTATCGGGCCTGAGCAAACGACTGGGCTCGCGTTTCGTGGTCAATGGCGCGCTCACCTACTCGGATGCGCAGGTCAAGCGCGACATCGCCAATCTCAAGGCCGCAGCAGCCAAAGCAAAGGTCGCGGACGCCTTCCTGCCGGTCGTTGCGCCAGCGAGTGCCCTGCCGAACGCCAAGAACGAGTTCTATCCGGACGAAAAGAGCCTGTTATGGGCGCTCGCCGACTGTTTGCACCAAGAATACAAGGCCATTGTCGATGCCGGCCTCTATGTGCAGATCGACGATGCTTTCCTGCCCTACATGCACGAAAAAATGGTGCCGCCGATGACGCATGCGCGGTACCGCGAATGGGCCCAACTGCGCATCGACGCGCTCAATCACGCACTCAAAGGTATCCCGCCGGAGCGCTCGCGCTATCACATCTGCTGGGGCAGCTGGAATGGGCCGCATGCTTTCGACGTGCCGATGAAGGACATCGTCGACCTGATGCTGCAGGTGAATGTCGGAGCGTATCAGTTCGAGGCGGCCAATCCGCGCCACGAGCACGAATGGGTGGTCTGGCGCGCGGTCAAGCTCCCGCCCGGCAAGGTGCTAATTCCGGGCGTCATCAGCCACGCGACCAATATTGTCGAGCATCCCGAACTGGTGGCGCAGCGCATCGTTCGGCTCGCCAAGATCGTTGGGCGCGAGAATATCATGGGCGGCACTGATTGCGGATTTGCGCAGAGTCCTTTTGCCCAACGCGTTCATCCGACGATCATGTGGGCAAAGCTCACGTCGCTTGCGCAAGGCGCAAAGATTGCGACGGACGAACTCTGGGGCCGGCGATCCGCGGCCTGAGCCGCGCTCGGCAGAGTGAGCCTGCAAAGCGGGGAGCTACGCCGCTTCCTTTAGTGCCCGAACAATGAGGTCGGCTCGACCTTCACCCCCGGCCCCATGGTCGAGGAGATGGCGACGCGATTGATGAAGGTGCCTTTGGCCCCGGCGGGTCGCGCTTTCTGCACAGCGTCGGCGAACGCCTTGATGTTCTGCACGAGGTGATCGGCCGGAAACGACGCCTTGCCAACGCCGGCCTGCACGATGCCCGCCTTCTCCACCCGGAACTCGACGGAGCCGCCCTTGGCACCCTTGACCGCGCTGGTCACATCCATGGTGACGGTCCCGACTTTGGGGTTCGGCATCATGCCGCGCGGGCCCAAAACCTTACCGAGCCGACCGACCAGCGGCATGAGGTCGGGTGTGGCGATGCAGCGGTCGAAATCGATGTTGCCGCCCTGCACCTTTTCGACGAGGTCCTCGGCGCCGACTACGTCGGCCCCGGCGGCCTTGGCCTCATCGGCCTTTGCGCCGCGCGCGAACACAGCCACGCGCACGCTGCGGCCGGAGCCGTTCGGCAGGTTGACGATCCCGCGCACCATTTGATCAGCATGAC